>Ga0209624_10000819_pt1 | contig 26411 bp, 23 predicted proteins | sample JacPinW_OM2H0_O1_FD_188565 | JGI IMG/M metagenome (GOLD analysis project Ga0209624, IMG submission 188565) | Forest soil microbial communities from Algoma, Ontario, Canada - Jack Pine, Ontario site 1_JW_OM2H0_O1 (SPAdes) (version 2) | ecosystem: Environmental > Terrestrial > Soil > Boreal...
CATGTGGAAAGGGAATTCGTGCCCATCGACAAGCGGGTCGCAGTGCCGATCCCGGCAGAATACCCAACTCGCTAATCGCGATTGCAAAAAAGAAAACGCACCGTTTTTCGCGGGGCGTTTTTATTTTCGATAGACCCCAAAGCGCGGGCACTCACATTCCCCACGCGGGACGTTGAATCTTGATGCCGGTCAGTGATGTTCTATGCGGCGTGCTTCGCCAGTTCCGCCAGATGTGCGCGGTGTTCTTCGGGCGAAGTGATGACCTTCATCTCCTGCCAGTCGTACGCGAATTCTTTTCCGCAATCGAGGCAGACGACATAGGTTCCCGTCAGAGCAGCAGCCTGGGGGCGGCGCATTGCTCGACGAACGGATACGGGGAAGCTATAGTGAGCGTGCCTGCAGCCAAACAAAATATTGACCAATTTTTCAATCATGACCCCACCTTCCACCTGAGCGTGTGCCAGTTCCTGGGTTGTTTCAAAGAGTCCGTGCGCCCCTTTTTACGGCCTCAGCGTAAACGCCGGCACTCAAATACTTAGATTCACCGATTGCCAAAAGGGTTTCGGCTTTCGCGGGCATGCCATTTGCATGCTCCGATTCCTTGAACCCATTGCAGCAGAAATAGTTACGGTGGGGGAAGAGAAGAAGGTCTTACACCCAAGCGGGGGATTCTTGCTGGGGTCGCGACCTTTTTTTTGGTAGCGAGCTACTCGTGCCCAAGCGCGCCGAAGATCTAAACGCTCTGCGGGCCGCGCTTCTTATGCTGCTGACACTTAGTCATGATAGCGGAGCGAAGCCGGGTGCGGAGATCGTCGGGCAATTCGTAGAGCTGCGAGTCGCGATAAATCTCGATGGTTTTCTTGGTAGTGTCGCAGACAACGTAACAGTTGTGGCACCAGGAAAGATGATTTTCTAACTCGACTTTTGTCTTCTCGTCGAGTACGCCGTCCAGATAACTGGTCAGCTCGTGAAGGAACTCAGAGCATTTCACAGGTCGCCATCTCCGCTCGCCACATCAGTTTTAACCTCTCCACTTTTGCCATTGTCACCCTCGCGTCTCTGGAAGTAGCGTCCCAACCGCTCTCGAAGTTGCAGACGCGCTCGCAACAGCCGCGATTTTACAGCCGGTACGCTTAACTCCAGTGCCGCCGCAGTTTCTTCCGTGGACAATCCTTCCACGTCCCTCAGCACAAACACCGTCCGGAACCCCGGGGGCAGTCCTTGGATCGTCTTACTTAAAATCTCGCGCAATTCCGCTTGCGTGTATTGCTGCTCCGGATTTGGACTCCAATCCGCGATCTCGCGGGGCAGGGAGTCATCTTCCGTTTTGATATCTTCGTCCAGCGAAACGGTGCGCTCGGGCTTGCGCCTGCGCAACTTCATTAACGCTTCGTTGACCGCAATCCGGACCAGCCACGTATAAAACTTCGACTGCTCCTGAAACTTCGACAGGTTGCCGTACGCTTTCAGGAAGGCTTCCTGCACCACGTCTTCCGCGTCTTCGCGGTTCTGCGTGATGTGCTGCGCAATCCGAAAAACGTTGCGATCGTACCGGCGGACCAATTCTTCAAAGGCTGAATCGTCACCCTTCTTGGCCGCCTGTACCAGCGCCAGTTCTTCGCTAACAGGCCCTGCTAGTTTGTTTTGGATGGCTCCCATGGTCTCGACGATGCAGTATTTTCCCGTCTTTGTGACTATCGTTTCTGCAGCGATGACCAGTTGCAGCGAAGCCACGAAATCAGAACTGTTATTCTACTTGGTAACCGGCCCATTTGCCCAACAGCTTTGCTGTGAGGGCGATTAAACTCTGGATTACGGTGCAGGAACCGGGCGGCTGACGCGGTCGAGCAGGTACCGAAGTACTCATGATCCCCGCCCTACAAGTTCCATATAATCAGCAGTTAGAGTACTGTCAGTACTTATACGTGCGGAAGACTCGGGTCTTGGAAATGGTTCTCTGAGAATGGCGGACAGCAAGAATCTCCAGCAAATCGTCGAGCGCGCAGTGGCGCAGGTTTTCGAGCGTCAACTCCCCAAGTTGCAGGCCGAACTGGTGGAGCGCGTGTTGGCGGAATTACCGGCGCATGCGCCTGCTGCGGAAGAGGCGACCACAGGCCCGGCGCCAAGCTCTCTCGCGCAAGCGGTCTCCAGCATTCACGCGGGGTCCACGCAAAAAGAAATTCTGAGAGCATTGCTCGATGTGGGCAGCTCGTATGCGGCGCGTGTCGCTCTCTTCGTGATGAAAGCTGGAGCAGCCAGTGGCTGGCAGGGACGCGGATTTGGAAACGACGACACGGTGAAGGATTTCGCCCTCGACATGAGCGCTGGGCCTGTGTCCCATGCGTATCAGAATCGGGTAGTAGCTCCAGCGAACATCGCTGAAATGGATCAGCGATTCGTACGACAGTTCGGCGGACCGGAGAACGAGCAGATCCTGGTTCTGCCGCTGGTACTTAAAGAAAAAGTCGCCGCGTTGCTTTATGCAGATGGCGGAACCGAGGGCGTGCTCGATGCTGCGTCTCTCGAAGTGCTGGTGATGGCGACGAGTTCGTGGCTCGAAGTGACCTCGCTGCGGAAGCAAGTTCAGAAAGATTCGACTGAGGCCGCCGCGCCCAGTATCGAACGGCCTCCAGTGGCGCCGCCAGTTCAGGCGGTCAGTTCTTTTTCCGATCCGTTCGCATCGCATTCACCGAAACACATTGCGCCTAAGCCAGCCCCAGAGCCGGAGCCTGCGGAAGTTGTCGAAGTTGTGCATGCAGCATCCGCAAGCGCAGCAGCATCGGCTCCTGCGGCTGCTGCCGATCCGTTTGCTGGATTGTCCGCAGAAGACGCGGACACGCATCGCAAGGCGCAGCGCTTTGCCCGTCTGCTGGTCGATGAAATCAAGCTCTACAATCAGGCGAAGGTTGCGGAAGGCCGCCGCAATAAAGACCTTTACGACCGCCTGAAAGAGGATATCGATAAGAGCCGCGCGACTTTCCAGAAGCGGTATGGCGCCACGGCGGCTGCAACCGGAGATTATTTTCAGAAAGAAGTTGTTCGCAGCCTGGCCGAGGACGATCTTTCGGTCATGGGTGCGAACTTCAAGAAGTAGGCTGGAAATGCGGCCCTTCAAGGCCGCGCAGCATCTTAAAAGTGTAGGGGCGTTAGCTCCCGAACGGCAGATCAGGTTCTGGCATTCGCGTCTCCGCGCGAAGAACAAAAAGGTGTTTCAATTGGGTCTCAAAAGTTGTCGCGTGCTGGCTCTGGCCGGGCTGTTAGGGCTCTTGAGCAGCGCGTCGCCGCTGGCACTGGCATTTTCTCAAGACGCTCCGGCGGCAGCTAGCGCGCCGGAAAAACAAGCTTCAGCAGATAGCCCGGCCCAAGCGCCTGCGGCTTCCGCTCCGTCCTCGCCGGCAAAATCCGCAGCGAAGAAATCACCTGGCAAGCCGAGCACCGTCAGCACTCACGGGACTGCTACCAAGAAGACGGCGCACCCGACACCGGCAAAACGAAAACGCCGCCCAATGTCTCCGCGTGTGCGCCGGATCCGAGAAGCATTCGTCGCGTCTGCCAGCTTGCGCCCGATGGCGCAGCAGTTGATCCAAGATCGTACTCCCGCGGCCTATACCGGAGTCGAAAGCTACGCCCGCGCGCACTCCAAAGAAGATGCCGGTGCGCTGGCCTGGCTTGTCGTCGGATATGCTCACGTCCTCGATCGCGAATTCGCCAAGGCCATTGAACCTCTCAATCGCGCCAAGCCTCTTGCCGGCGACCTCGGCGACTACGTAACTTTCTACCTTGGAACTTGCTATCTCCAGACTGGACGCCAAGCGGAAGGGCTCGCTGCGCTTGCGAATTTCTCGACAACCTACCCGGATTCTTTGCTGGTGCGGGACGCGCACCTGACCTATGCGAATGCGCTGCTGGCGGAAGGCCGAGCCTCGGAAGCCGCGGAAATCCTGGCGAAGGATCGGCTGCCCGCGCGTTCGGATATCGAATTCGCTGTCGGGAAGGCTTACGCGGCATTAAAGGACTATCCCAAGGCATCGGAAGCTTTTTCGAACATCTATTTCAACATGCCGATTTCGGCGGAAGCGGATGCGGCCAACGATGAACTAAAGAAGCTTCCTATTGCGCGTGAGGCCACTCCTACGCAGCGTAAAACTCGCGCGGAATTGCTGATGAAGTCGAAGCGCTTCAACGACGCTGTGGAGGAGTACCGGGACTTGGCGGCTCACGCCACGCCGGAAACCCGTCCAGCGGCGGAACTCGCCCTCGCCGACGCGCTGCATCGCAGCGGCCGCAATCGCGAAGCAAAAGCCGAAGTCACGAATTTGCCCGGCGCAACCCCGGAGCAGAATGCGCAACGCTTGTACATCCTGGCTTCGGCTGCATGGTCGTCCGACGAGAACGACAATTTCTACCGAACGGTCGACGAGTTGCGACAAGCTTCGCCCACGAGCCCATGGTTGGAGCAAGCTCTGTTGCTGGTCGCGAATTTACACCTGGTGCATCACGAAGCCGATCAGGCGCTCGACGCCTTCCGTGAATTGCAGCAGCGTTTTCCCAACGGGACCCGGGCCTCTTACGCGCACTGGAAGGCTGCTTGGCTGACCATGCGTCTGGGACGCACGGAAGAGGCCAAGAAAGAATTCGAAGAGCAGATCGCCATTTATCCCAATGGCAACGAGACTTCGAATGCGCTCTACTGGCGTGCACGTCTCGCCGAAGAAGAAAACCAACCCGCGATGGCCCGCGCCTTTTACCAGAAGCTCTCCGACCGCTATCGCAACTACTACTACGCGGCGCTGGGCCGCGAGCGAATGAAGAAGCTTCCTGAGAGCTCGGACCAGCCGGGACAATATCCCTTGCTCGACCGCATTCCGCCACTCGATCACGCGGAGAAGGTCACGTTGGAAGATCCTCCGGCCGAGGATCTCCATCTGCAGAAGGCCAAGCTCCTCGGAAACGGCGGACTGGTGGATTTCGCGGTGCAGGAATTACAAGCCGCGGCACGAGACGACAAAGGAAATTGGGAAATCGCTGAGACTGCGCAAATCTACACTGACACTGGCCACTATGATCGCGCGATTGAAGTGATGAAACACTCGGTGCCGAGCTACTTCGCGGTCGATATCCCGATGCTGCCGCGCGAGTATTGGGAAGCCCTGTTTCCGCGCCCGTACTGGTCCGACCTGAAGAAGTTCTCCACCGCTAACGGTCTTGATCCGTATTTGGTCGCCTCGCTCATTCGCCAGGAATCCGAATTCAATCCGGTCGCAGTTTCCCGCGCCAACGCCGTCGGACTCATGCAGTTGCTTCCTAAGACGGGCAAACTCGTCGCACGTCAGGAATCTCTGAGGCATTACAGCCCAAGCCAGCTCTATACGCCCACGGTCAACCTCGAGTTGGGAACGCGCTACTTCCGCGGCATGGTCGACCAATTTGGCGGATCGTTCGAGCACGCTCTCGCCGCCTACAATGCAGGCTCGGACCGCGTCGAAGAATGGATGGGCCAGGGACCGTACCGTGATTCTCCCGAGTTCGTCGAATCCATCCCTTTCACCGAAACCCGTGAGTACGTCCAGGCGATCATGCGCAACGCCAGCGTCTATCGCCAGCTATACGGCACGCCCTAACCTTCCAAACTTTCCTGGAACTTTCCCGCAGGATCGCCGTATCTCCAGGCAGGAACCGGAGGTGCGCCTATGCGATTGGCTCTTTTGCTCGTACTGGGTTTCGGGGCAGCATTCCTTCTTGTGCAAAACGCCGTTGCGCAGACTGAAAACATTGAAGTGAGGGGTAAGAATCCCGTTGAAGCGCGATTCCTGCCGCAAGGCCATATTCGAATGTCGCTCTGCCCGGGTTCGGTTCATCTCGTTGGCCGGGACGACAGTCTGCTCCGAGTCTCCTATCAGACGCACAGCGGAAGGGATGAGGACGTTCACGTCCGCGTTCAGGTTTCCGGAGAAGAAGCTGGAATCAGGGTCACCGGCTGCCCGCACAACAATTTTCAGCTGACCATCGAGGTGCCGAGATCCTCCAACCTTTACGTGCGCATGTTCGCCGGGGAAATGAACGTGAACGGCATCAGCGGCGACAAGGATGTCGAGCTCCATGCCGGCCAACTCAATATCGAACTCGGCAAGCCCGAGGATTACGCCCACGTTGACGCGTCCGTGCTCTCGGGAGATCTCGAGGCTTCGGCGTTTGATGTTTCCAAGGGGGGCTTGTTCCGGTCGTTCGATCGTAGCGGTCCGGGCAAGTACCGAGTACACGCGCACGTCGGCGCGGGACAGATCGAGCTTCGTTGAACGTCAGAACGCGGTGTTTTTCGGCCGGGCGAAGAGGATCTCAATCACCAGCAGGCATGCGCCTACTACGATCGCGCTGTCGGCAAGATTAAATACAGGCCACTGATACTGCTTCACGTACACGAGCAGGAAATCTACGACGCGACCTCGCGCTATGCGATCCCAAAGATTTCCCACCGCTCCGCCCAGAATCAACGACAACGCAATGCCTGTGATCGTCAGCGCCCGCGTCTGCTTCCACAACAAAACCAGCACAACCACCATCGCAACCACTGAAAAGCCGATCAGCAGTGCCGTCCGCCAGTGGGATGGGGAATCGGCAAACAAGCTGAACGCCGCGCCTGTGTTTTCCGTGTGCGTCAGCCGAAAAAAACTGGGGATGATCTGAATGTGCGTGTACATCGGGATCCGGGCAGCAACCAGCATCTTCGTCCAGCGGTCGAGTGCGACAACCAGCAAAGCCAGCAGCAGATGAATGGCGCGGGCGGAGTTCGTCTTCATCTAGGAATGCTGCGCTTCCAGTTCTTTCAGCACTGCGCTGCACCGCTCGCAGACTGTGGGATAAGTCTTGTCCTCGCCAACATGCGTCGAGTAATTCCAGCAGCGGTCGCACTTCGCGCCGTCAGCCTTTTTCACGTCGACGTGAACGCCGCTCGTACCATTGCCGCCGCCCTGCGAGAGAGTTACCGCCGAGACGATAAACAAGTAACGAAGCTGCTCGGCGTAGCGCTGGAGCACCGAGTACGCGGGATCCGACGCTGTAATGGCCACCTGAGCCTCAAGACCCGTACCGATCAGCTTGTTGTTGCGCGCGGTTTCCAAAGCCTTTAGAACTTCGTCGCGGACTGCGCGCAGGACCTTCCACTCATCCTCTGATTTCGCGTCAGAAGCAGGAATCGCTGCGCTGCCGAGAATATCGGCCGACGTCGGAAACAGCGCGACGTGCACACTGTCGCCGCGCGATTCAAGCTTCGGCAAATACTGCCACAGTTCTTCGCAGGTGAAGCTCATGATCGGCGCCAGCAATCGCGTAAGAGCCTCGCCGATGCGCCAGATGGCCGTCTGCGCGCTGCGGCGAGCTTGCGACTTTGGCGCAAGAATGTACAGCCGGTCCTTGAGTACATCGAAATAGAATGCACTCAGGTCAACGATCGAGAAGTGATTGAGTCGATGGTAAATCTTGTGAAATGCGAACTCTTCGTAGGCGTGGCGCACGTCATAGGCGAAAGCGCAGGTTTGCCGCAGCATGTACCGATCGAGCGCTTCCATCTGGTCGAAGGGAACGGCGTCCGTCTCGGGGTTGAATCCTTCCAGGTTTCCCAGAATGTAACGGAAAGTGTTGCGGATCTTTTTATAGTTCTCACCCACGCGCTGCATCAGTGCTTCCGAACCGACGACGTCCTCGCGGAAATCAACCGATGCGACCCACAAGCGCACAACTTCTCCGCCGAGCCGGCTCGAAATATCCACGGGATCGACATCGTTCCCTCGCGACTTCGACATCGCCTGGCCTTTTTCGTCGAGCGTCCAGCCAGGCGTCACAACGCCCTTGTATGGCGGAGTCTGGTGCGTGCCCATGGCGCAGAGCAGGGAAGACTGAAACCATCCGCGGTACTGGTCCCCGCCCTCAAGATACAGGTCTGAAGGCCACGGATAATCGGGCTCGTCATCGATCAGCGCGAGGTAACTCGCGCCCGATTCCAGCCATACGTCAAAGATGTCCGTCTCTTTTTCAAACTTCGTTCCGCCACAGTGAGGACACGTTGTTCCCGCCGGGAGAATCGTGTCCGACTCGGGCGTGAACCAGGCATCTGCCCCAGATTTCTTAAAGAGTTCGACCACCATGGCATTGACGGCTTTGTCATTGAGCGGTTTGCCGCAACCCTCACACAAAAACACCGCAATCGGCACGCCCCAGACGCGCTGGCGCGAGATGCACCAATCGGGCCTCGTTTGGATCATGTTCGAGAGCCGCTCTTCGCCCCACGAAGGATCCCACTTCACTTTCTTGATTTCCGATAGCGTCCGCGTGCGCAGCGTGTCGTTTTTGCCCGCGCCGCCCGGCATCGGCGTTTCCATCGAGATGAACCATTGCTCGGTTGCGCGGAAGATGACCGGATTGTGGCAGCGCCAGCAATGCGGATAAGAATGCTCAGTCTTTTCCGAGTGCAACAGCGCGCCGCGCGACTTCACCAGATCGATGATCGGTTGGTTCGCATCCCAAACGCGCTTGCCCGTATACTCAGGCAGCCCATTGCGCAGAATTCCTTTTTCGTCGACGTTGCTGGTCGCGTCCAGCCCATATTTCACGCCTGTGATGAAGTCCTCGGCGCCATGCGACGGAGCAGTGTGAACGACGCCTGTTCCGGTATCCATCGTGACGTAATCCGCGAGCACGCCAAGAATCTTGCGATCGAGAAACGGGTGCTGAAAGTTCAACCGCTCCAGCTTCCGGCCAGGGAAATACGCAAGCGGCTTGGAGTCCGCGAGATTGCACTTCCCGGCGACCTCGTTCGCCAGCTTCGAAGCGACGATGTAAACTTCGCCGCCCGATTCGAGCGCGACATACTCCTCATCCGGATGAAACGCCACCGCCATCGAAGCGGGTAGCGTCCATGGAGTTGTCGTCCAGATGATCGTTGAAACATTTTTCCCGGTTAGTGCGGGATCGATCGCTGAAGGATCATCGAGCAACCGATACTTTACCCACACCGTGCTGCTGGTGTGGTTCTCATACTCGACTTCGGCCTCGGCCAGCGCGGTCTCATCGTGCATGCACCAGTAAACGGCGCGCAGCCCTTTGTATACGAATCCATTCTCGTAAAACGAAAAGAACGTCGACAGCACCACAGACTCATACTGCGGCGTCATGGTCGCGTACGGCCGGTCGAAGCGACCGAATACTCCGATGCGCTTGAACTGCGTGCGCTGCAGATCCAGGTATTTCTGCGCGTACTTTCGGCAGGCGGCCCGCACTGAGGTCGGCGCCATCTGCAACTTCTTACCGCCCAATTCTTTGTCGACTTTGATCTCAATCGGTAAGCCATGGCAATCCCAACCCGGTACGTAGGGCGCGTCAAATCCCGCCATGGTCTTGGATTTCGCGATGAAGTCCTTGAGACACTTATTCATCGCGGTGCCCATGTGGATCGGCCCGCTGGTGTAGGGAGGCCCGTCGTGCAAGATGTAGCGCGGCGCCCCTTTTCGAGCCTTGCGGATGCGCTCGTAGATCCCCATCTGCTCCCAGCGTTCCAGCATTTTTGGCTCGTTCTGGGGCAGGTTCGCCTTCATCGGGAAGGCGGTCTTCGGCAGGTTGACAGTCTTTTTCAGGTCGTCGAACGACACTCGGTCAGTTCTCCCAAATGATTGAATCTTTTCATTATAGGGAGCGCCGCCGGGAACGTCTATGTGCTGCGCCGAAGCGCGTGCAGAGAGTGTCTCAGTCGGCAGCCCGGCGCTGCGAAATGCACTGTCGAAACCATGAAAGTAGAGTTACAATTTCAAGAAGCAGGGAGCAGGCTGACCCAAGTTGGCGTGGGGTGGTCAGTTCCTGATTTGACAAAAAATCGGGCGGTAATCCGAGCAACTTGAGAGGGACCGCGCTCATCTGTGTAAGAAGCGGGTTTTACGGTATTTAAGTCTTCCGGACAGGCAGCAAACACATCCAGACGGGAATTATGGGATCCGAACAAATCAATCCGAATGGTCCCGGCGGCGAGCCGGAACTGCACCTGCTCCTGGCAAATCAGACCCTCGAAGAGCCGTTGTATAAGTCGCTTTTCCGCGGACTAGACGAGTTCTTCTTTCCCAAAAAGCTGCCGCCTCTCAAGCTCGAATCCAAGCCCGAGCCGGTTAAAGACATTTGGGGTTTTTACAATTACAAGAAGGATGGTGCGCTCGGCTCGACCGGTGTGCACGTCCTGATCATCGGAATCATCGCGTTGGGTTATATCGTAGGCAAGCACATTGTCACTCCCGCACCCGCTCAAAAGGTGACCGTCACCTTGGTGGACCCGGGCGACATTCCCGCGCTGAAACCTTCGAAGACGCAAGTTGGCGGCGGTGGTGGCGGCGGAGACCGCGACGTATTGCAGGCCAGCAAGGGCAAGTTGCCGAAGCTCTCGATGCAGCAAATTACGCCTCCCATGGTGGTTGTGCGCAATCCGAATCCCAAGCTGGCGGTTGAACCAACGATCGTAATTCCGCCAGAAGTGAAGCTCGCTTCGAACAACATGCCGAACTTGGGCGATCCCATGGCGCACGCAATCCTGCCCTCCAACGGCACGGGTGCTGGCGGCGGCATCGGCTCCGGTAGTGGTGGTGGTATTGGGTCCGGCAAGGGCCCGGGCTTCGGCCCTGGTGAAGGCGGAGGCGTTGGCGGAGGTATATTCCATGTCGGCGGAGGCACTAGCGCACCCCGGCCTGTCTACTCTCCCGAACCAGAGTTCTCAGAGGAAGCGCGTAAGGCAAAATACCAGGGAGTCTGCACTCTGGGGTTAATCGTCGGAACCGACGGCCGCCCGAGCAACATTCACGTCTTGAGCAGCCTGGGGATGGGGCTCGACGAAAAGGCTATCGAAGCCGTCAAGAATTGGAAGTTCGAGCCTGCTATGCGAGACGGCCACCCCGTCCGGGTAGAGATCGCCGTCGAAGTCGATTTCCACCTTTACTGAGATCCGCTGTGCTTCCCTGAAATTCTCATCAGAAATGTTGCAAGCGTCTCTGCCCATATCCGCGCCAATGCCGACGTCAACGGAAAACTCACAGCTTTGCTGTGGTTCTCCGCAGAACGGCAAAATGCCCACTGTAACGGGTTCTGAAGCCCAACCGCTCATATAACGCGATAGCTCGCGTATTGTCCCCTCGGACGTGAAGGAATGGCGTTTCTCCGCGTGCCCGTATGCCACTCATGACCTCGGCCATCAGTATGCCTGCATAACCCCGGCCCAGGTAATCCGGATGCGTACAGACGGCACTGACTTCCGTGAAGCCCTCGACCTTAAGTCGCTCTCCCGCCATCGCTGCGAGCCGTGTCTCATCGCGAATTCCGACATAGGTTCCCAGTTCGTGAGTTCGCGGACCGAAAGGTCCGGGCTTGGTCAGAGTCGTGAGATCGATCATCTCCGGAGAATCTGCCAGTCCCAACGGCACGATCTTCGGATGCGGGCTCGTGGATTTCGAATGAACAGCACGCTCCGAATCGCCGTTCTCGTAAACCATCTGCAATAGCGGAGCACCGGCAATCCACTCCCATCCCGCGCGGGAGGCGTATGGCTCATCCAGAAATACCGCAGCGGTCCCACCGAACCCCACCACCTGTCCCAGTGCTGCATATCCATCGTCATTAGGCCTTTCGAACCCGCTCAGCAATGTGACCTCTTTGACGAATCTGCGCGCAACGCCGGAGCCCTCAGCGAACTGAGTCTGCCGCGTCGTCAGGGCCGTCCAGATGACATTGTCGAGTGGATGCATAGCTTGAAGGACTCCGTCTGGTTAGATCGAAGTCCATCTCGAAAGACACAGTAATTCGCAGCGCCGAAGCAACGCTATCCGATTCTTGCGATCAAGAATTTGTTATGCAGTGACGGCCGCATCGGCCGTCACGCAATGGCGAAGCAGAGCGGCTCAAGGAACTGATTCCGCCAACACGAAGATTTCTCATAGGAGGGCGCGCTTATTCCTTCAAGTCCACATGCTGCACGTTGTCGATCGGAAGCCCCAGAAACCGCTCTCCTAGGCGCTTGAATTTCTCCGTCGAGTCAGTGGCAAAGAATTTTAGCCGTGGTACTCCACGACGTTCCTCGTCCGCTGTCGCTGGAGGTGGTATCAGTTGCTGCAGACGAGAGGCCACAGCCTGTGCCGTCGATTCCGCTGAATCAACGATCCGCACATGCCCGGGCGTCACGCGCTGCAGAAGGGGCTTGAGCAGCGGATAGTGCGTGCATCCCAAAACCAGCGCGTCCGCATCATGAAAGCCATCGGCAAACGCTTCCGCCAGGTAAATAGAGGCTACCTGTTCGGTGACCGGATGCTCCACCCATCCCTCTTCCACGAGAGGGACGAGCAGAGGGCAAGCCTTCTCGCGCGCCTGTAGGCCGCGAGCCTCGAGCGCCTTGCGATAGGCGTGGCTGCTAACGGTCGCCTCAGTTCCAATCACCACAATCTTCTGATTCCGGGTAGCCGAAGCGGCAGCTTCTGCGCCCGGTTCCACCACTCCGATAACGGGAACTTTAGCCGCCGCGGTGATGCTGCCAAGGGATAGGGCCGTCGCGGTATTGCAGGCGATCACGAGTAATTGAGCCCCCTGCGATTGCAGGAAATGCGCCGCCTCGACCGCATACCGAGTCACGGTTTCAGCAGACTTCGATCCGTAGGGAAGGCGTGCTGTATCGCCGAAATAAACGTAATCAGCGCCCGGAATAAGCTCAAGTAACGCTTTAAGGACGGTCAGGCCTCCGACGCCTGAGTCAAACACGCCGATGATAGGACGCCGCATGATTTGCATTGATGATAAATGCTGCCGAGGCGGGACCCGAGTGACCAGAGGTGTTCAGTTTCTTACTTCGTGTCCTTCGTGGTAAAGCTCTTTCCCGTGCGATTGCACCCGACTGCTATTTCGAGCGCGCCGTCTGCCGTACGCTCGCTAAGATCGCGACTCCGGCATTCCCGCAGCACGGCCCCGGGGGAATTGGCGCTCCATGAGGGCACGTCTGCGGATGTCCCAGGAAGGTGCAGATCTTATCCGTCGCTTCCGGCGACAAGATGTGCTCGAACTTGCAGGCCTGTTGTTCAATCTCACTCTCGCTGTCCATCGCGAGGCTGTCGGTAAACAGTCGCTCCGCCAGGCGGTGCCGCCGAATAATGCTGCCAGCACGCAGGCGCCCCCGCGGCGTTAATTCAACAATCGCTGTTCCGTCACCCACTGACGCGGAAACCGGTTTCAGCGCGTCATGGCACGGATTCACGAACGGCTTGTGATCATGCGCCTCCGGGGGATGCGGCACCGACACTACCAGTTCCATCTCAATCATCTTTTCGATCGCCAGGCTCACGGGCAGCGCACCGTGCACTTCCATGCGCTCGACTTCGGCGATCTCTCCGTGCTCGGCGAGAACCCATAATTCTTCCAGCACTTCGTCCAACTGCTCTTCATCGGCCAGAGAGAAAATTTCCTGCGATGCAATCTTGCCGTGATGCAACTCGATGCGACGATCCGCCAGCCGCGCCACGACAGGATCGTGCGTCACCATCACAATCGTCCGTCCCTGCTGGTGAAACTCGCGCAGCAGTCGCAGCACGATCTCTTCGTTTTGCGCATCCAGGTTTCCAGTCGGCTCGTCCGCCAGAATGATTCGCGGATCGTTGATCAGCGCTCTCGCAATGCACACTCGCTGCTGCTCTCCGCCTGAAAGCTGCGACGGAAGATGATGCGCGCGGTCGCCCAATCCCACACGGGCGAGCGCTTCAACAGCCTCTTTCTCATCGGTCATGCTGTGAAAATACTGCGCCAGCATGATGTTTTCGACCGCAGTCAGAAATGGGATCAGATGGAATTGCTGGAAGACAAATCCGATCTTCTCCGCGCGAACACGATTCAATTCGGAGGATGAAATTCCCGCAACATTTTGTCCATCGAGCCAGATCTCTCCGGATGACGGCTGGTCGAGACATCCGATCAGGTTGACCAGGGTCGATTTGCCCGAGCCCGACGGTCCCATGATCGACAGCCATTCACCGGGTGTCACGTGCAGTGAGATGTGGTCGAGCGCATGGATGGAGCTCCCGCCGTTATCCTTGCCGGTCCCATTGCCCGCCGCCTTCGCCGGGTAGAGCTTCGTCACGTTCTTGATCTGAATCATTTCACTCTCCCCTCAGAATCACCGCCGGCTGCACTTTCCGCAGCAGCGAGATCGGAAGGATCGATGACAACAGCGTCACAACTATGCTACCAGCCAGCACAATGGGAAGTACGCTGAATCGCGGAACCACAGCAGCGTGGAAGTTTACTCTCCCGATCCAAGCGGCGATGCCAATCCCCAACAGAAATCCGATAACGGCGCCCGTCGCTCCCAAAGCCGCGGCCTCAGCAGCAAAAAATCCATTCAGTAGCCGTCCCGATGCTCCCAGAGCCTTCATGATGGCGAAGTCCCGGCGACGGTCAAAGACCCAGCCCATTAACGTGGAAAGCACGCACAAAGCTGCGGTGAGAATGATCAATGCTGCAGCAGCGAGCAGAGTCGCCCGAGTCTTACCGAGCACCCGCGCCTCGCCTTCCATAATTTGCCGAACTGGCCTTACATCGGCATCCGGAATCGCTTGCACTAGCTGGTTCATGATTGCAGCGACTTCCTCCGCCGAGCCGTTCGCACCGATCTCAATCGTGGACGGCTGCACGCTGGACCACGCCACGAAATCAGCCAGCGAAACATACACTCGGCTGTCCTCGGCCGCTCCAGTCTGAACCGTTCCCGCCGGCGTTAGCCTCAGAGTCTTTCCTTGAAAACTCAGAGAGAACTCTTGTCCTTTGGGTGACACGACCGGCAATGCCCGCACCCCCACCAACCCTTCGGACGATGACTGCTCCACACTTGTAGCGTTTTCCGCGACAGGTAGGGGACTTTGACTTTCAGTAGGGATCGAATTCTCCGGCCATTTGCTGACCGACCACCATTTATCCAACTTTTGCACTCGATCAAAATCCGTCCCAGCCACCACGATCGGCTGCCCATCGCTCGTGCGGGCAACCACCAAGCCAAACGGAGCGGCAATCCCACGTCCCGCCAATAAAGCATCGACATGAGAAAGGGCGTCGGCGGGAAGGGAAGCGCCATCCTTTCCGACCAGAATGATGTTTGCTCCATAATTGCGAAATTCCCGGCGCAGCTTGGCCTGCACGTCAACATAGAGATTCAGCATCGCCGTAGCTACAGCGGCGGCAACCACCATCGCAAATAGAGCAGAAGCCGCCCGGCCTCGCCGCAATACCGCCGCTCGTAAAAGCATTCGCAGGAACATCGAAGTGTGGGGCACACGCGCTCGGCTGGCCGCGAGATCCTTCGCCTGATGAGACATGGGGGCGCTCACAGTTCGCCCCTCAACGCGAATACGGGATCGAGACTCACGGCCCGCCGTATCGCGGCAGCGCTGCCGGCAAATGTAACCATAACGGCGATCACCAGAATGACGGGGAGCAGCACAGGAGGAATCGAAATATCCGAACTGAAAATCGACCGCCCAATCTCATGCGCCAGGACGCCGCCTAGCGCAAATCCTATCGCGCCGCCAATCAGGGCCAACAATGCAGCCTCAGCAAAGAATATCGCCGCCACTGCCAGTTTCCCCGCGCCCAGAGCTTTCATGAGTCCGACCTCAGCCCGCCGCTCAAAAATAGTCGTCGCCATTGCGGCCGAAACCGCCAACGCCGAGGCGAACAGTGCTGCCAACGTGATCAGGAATATCAGTCCTTCGATGCGCGTGAGCACTGCGCCTTCGTTCTGCGCCACCTGCCGGATCTGCTCCGCGTGCGAGTGCGACATCGCCTCCGTCAACTGCAGCGCGATCGCTTGGGGATACGGCGTGCAATACCAGCGATCGTAGACTGCCCCCGACATGCTCTTCGGATCCCGCCGTCCAAACGCATCTTCCGGCTTGGTCAACGCACTCACATAGACACGCTTGACGGCTCCTGGCTTACCCAAAACTTCCTGTGCTAGCGCAAGTGGCGCGACGATTTGATCGTCCTCTGCTCCCCCCGTCGACAGTACGCCGCTTACGTGCAACTGGCGTCCTGCAACGGTGATCACGCCGCCAGCGTTCTCCTGCAACCGGTCCGCAAGTCGCTCACCCACCAAAACATCCCAGGAATCATCCTTCGGCCACGCGCCTGAGACCTTCCACCACGGATGCGTACTCCTCACACCCGTCGTGAACTCCTCGGTCCCGTACGAAACCTTTTTCGCGAAATAAGTTCCCAGCAACGTGACATCTTGCTGTTTCCCTTGATGTTGCACAGTGACACTCACCGGAAGCATAGGAGCAAACCCAGTGATGTTGTTGTGCCAGAAGATTCCTTTAATCTTGGGTAGGTCGGCCTCACTGAGAAATGCACCATCGGTCGGAGGTTTGAGATTCACTCCGCCGATTTCCAGATCGAGCGAGTCTTCTTGTGGAGTTACTACAAGGTTGGCGCCGATGGTTCGCAACTCGCGGTTGATCTTATCCCCGATATCGGTCGCGACTGCAATCATCGCGGTCGCCACTGTTACGCCTAGAACAATCGCTGCGCCCGCTAGTAGTTTGCGCCGCTTTTGGCGCCGGAAGGATTCGTAGACAAGCCGCGCGAACATCGGCTACTTTCCGAACATGCGGCTGCCGCCCGCGATGTCCGCCTCCTCAATGATCACGGCGTCGGCGGTCTGCGTCGCCTTCAGCGGCACTGGATTGCATCCGCCTGCCGTCCCCACCGATTGCGGATTGATTGGAGCAGCGCAGTTCTTGCAGACCACGCCATTCCCGCTCTTGTAAAAGCCGACCGACCCGCAAATTTCGCACGCGTCAAATACCGTCGCGACCTTTCCATCGGGTTTCTTGTAGAGCCAGAATCGAACTTTGGCCCCATTCTCCTTGGCCTCAAAGCGGTGCAAGTCTCCGTCGGCAACTTGCGTCAGGGGTATGCTGACTTTCCCGTCCGCGAAAGTGACTTCAATGGCCGGCGATAGAGCGCTCACGTTCTTGGTATAGACGAACTGCGCGGTCACCATCGCGATAAATAGGAATGAGAACGTATACACCGACCCCATCCACCATCGCTCGCGGCGGGCGCTCCAGGCTGCTTTGCGGCGCTCTGCGGGTGAAGCCGATGCGGCCACCACAGGAACTCGCCGCTTGGCCTCAAACAGCACCATCAGCGCTGCCATCGCAAAGATCGTGACGAAGAAAAACCAGTCGTTGCTCACGATCGGTCCAATGATCGCCATTTCCCGCTTCGACGACGCAATTACTCCGCTCTCAGAGAGTTCATGCAGCCCGGAAACCAACAACTGCACAGCCACCAGAAACATGATCGCGGTCGTCACTTTGAAAAACTTCTGCAGGTTGATCCGCACGCTGCCTTTTACGAACATCACGCCAAATGCGATCGCCGCCAGCAAACCGAGAAGCGTACCCAGAAAACTCAATAATTCAGTCGAGTTTAGCGAGATAGCTGAAAGAATCAGAACCGTCTCCGCCCCCTCGCGCAGCACCATCAAAAAGATGAAAATGAACAGTCCGAACCACGCGTCATTGCCCGCCAGCAGTCCGACCTTGCCCTCGATCTCCCCCTTCATCTTGCGTCCCGTCTTCATCATGAAAATCACCATGCTGACGACGAAGAAGGCGGCCACAAGCATGATCCAGCCTTCGAAAACATCTTCATTGAGGTGCGTGCGGGAGATAACAATGGCCACCCCAATGCTGCCCAGGAAGCCGGCGGTCAGCGCGGCGTAGACCGTCTTGCGAAGTTCCGCGCGCCCGATTTTGGTCAGGTACGCCAGGGTGATGCCCACGATGAGCGCGGCTTCTACCCCTTCGCGAAGCGTAATAATGAAAGCCTGAAGCATCTAAGGGAACCTTATGATTTTGAAAATGAATTTCAATTTCAAATTTAAGGATATTCTCCCGCCGCCAAGCCCGTCAATCCGCCAACTCACAACCGCCTGTGATTGGGATCACACGGTCGAATTGCGCCTCTGAGCGGCTCCGGGGTGCAGGGAAGAGTTTGGAGAATTTGCGAGGAACGGCTGCCTGCGGACTCGACAATACTTCCTTTGCGGACCGAGTTCTGCGGCGTAGACTATCGCGGGGCAAGTCTCTAAACGACAGCGAGGAATGTTATGCGTCAACGTCGTCTTGTGCTTCCACTGTTCGTAGCTTTTGCCGCGGCATTTACCGTCGCCCAAGGCTCTCCAGATTCCGGCGGCGTTTCCGTGAGCATGGTCGTCACGGTAAAAGCCCACGGTTCAGCTTCGCCCCCCATCGCGAGTGAAAATGTGATCGTGTATCAAAATCGGACCCGCGCGAAAGTCACCGATTGGGTGCCGTTGCAAGGAGGCCGTGCCGGCCTCGAACTCTTCATCCTCCTCGACGATTCCCATGGCACCAGCTACGGAACACAACTCGAAGACCTTCGCCACTTCATAATGGCTCAGCCCTCAAGCGCCAAGATCGGCATCGCCTATATGCAGATGGGTGGTCCCAAGATTGTTCAGGGCTTGACCTCTGACCACTCACTGGCAGCGAGCGCGCTTCGTCCCTCTTTGGCGGGCCTCGCGAATGGCGCGAATCCTTTCGAATCGCTGGCCGACCTCATTGCCAAATGGCCGGAGGGAAGCGATCGCAGGGAAGTCCTGATGATCTCAAAGGGTATCGACCAGGTCTACGTAGGCAATCCAAGCGCACAAAACGACCCGTATGTTGATTCCGCCATCGAAAAGGCGCAGCGCGCCGGAGTCGTTGTCTTCACGATTGTCACCTCCACGAATGCCGTAGCAGAAAGTCGGTCGGGAGACGACATTTCGCGGGACGAGCCAAACTTCCCGGGCAACCTCTACCTCTCGCGCATCGCGGAAGAGACCGGCGGCGAGCTCTACGACGATCGTTCGGCCTCTCCCACTTCGTTCGCGCCCTATCTGGAGGATTCCACGCGACGACTCAATCGCCAATACTTGGTGAGCTTTCTCGTCCAGCCTGGAAAGAACGCCGGCATGCAGTCCGTGAAGGTTCGCACCGAGGTGCCGCACGCGCAGTTGGTGGCAGCAGAGAAAGTCTACGTGCCCGCGAAACAGTAGAGACAATTCTGAAACAGCTGAGAGGTCTTCCGGCTATAGCCGCGTTAAGAAGGCGTTCGCTTCATTCACCTGCGGAAATAGTCGTTCCTCTGCCTGAAATTCCGCCGAATGCACGCATCGCCGGCTTCCTCGCAATTTCACCGGATGCTTCAAGTGCAGCATCTCGTGATAAACGATGTACTCCAGTACATATCGCGGGACCGCCAAGTGATCGAACACGCGGCTGATGATAATCGCGTTGTGCGCCGGATCGTAGTGCCCTAAAATCCGCCGGGTCTTGGTCTGACTCCAACTCATTCGAGGTCGCGCCATGAGCCCGTGAAAGAACCGGGTATTTAAGTCCTCGAAAACTGCATCAAGATCGTAAAAATGTCCGCGGGCCGAACGCAGCCGCTTACGTCCCCGCATCTGCCGTACGAGATGCGCCTTCCGCACAATTTCGTGACTCGCCACGTACTTGCGATAGCGTGCCGCCTGCCCGCGATCGATCGGCCGTCGGTACATCTTTGCCAATAAAATGTGCGCTATGGCGCGCAAGACTGTCTCCGGCGCACCCTCCAGTAGATCGGACAGACGCACCAGCAGCTTTCCGTTACGCAGCCGAATCGTATTGTTGATGTTCGCGAAGGCGAAGAACTCGATCTTCAACTCGGGCACGGAGGCTCCCGGCCGCAATTCACTCAAAGTTTCCTGGAAGATTTCGAGCAGCCCTTCACGCACAGTGCGGTTAGGTTAGCACGAGGTGGAATGTGGAAGCCTTTGTCCTTACTCCGGATTCACTCCTGTGCCCGCCGACGGATTCTTATTCAGCTTCTTGTGCTTCGCCGCTTCTTCCTGGTCGGCCAGCAGCTTGCGATGATCTTCGGTCGCGCTATCCACCGTTTCAAGCGCATTCGTCAAGACGAACTCATACTGCGCCGTCTCTGTCGGAGGCACATCGGCAGCGTCCTTGAGTGCGCGCAATTTCGCTTGAAACTCGGTGTCCGCGTCGATGATGGTTTTCAACGGCTTGCGGATATCGTCGTGCCGGTCGACGTAGGTATCGACGTTGTCGTTCAATTCATCGTAGAGCCGCTGAAAATCGTCGAGCAGATCGTGCGTCTGTTTGGCGCGATCCTTCACTTTTGGATCGCTGCGAACCTGCTCTAGCTTCACCAGGCGTGTCCGAGCGAACTGCACATAGAGCGGCAGCCGCAACTTCGGCTCCCAGCTTGTATCGCGGACTTGCTCAATCTCCGATTGTGTCAGCGGATCCCGCCGCCGCTGCGCCATTGCAGAAGACACAAGCGCGAGCAACAACACGACTGTCCAAATTCTTCGCTTCCTCATTTCGCACCTTTTTTGAACATCGCCGACAGCAAATCGTCACGCACGCGCTCCAGGCGCGACACGGCCTCCTTTACCGGTTTCTGATCCTCGCGCCCAAGCACATGCAGCAGGTTCGTCAACCTGCGTGAGATTTCTCGTACCGCGATCTCGGATTGCTTTTCGTATTTGTGCGATTGGATGGCATAGTCCCGGGCCAGTTCCGAATACGCCACCACATCCGTCAGCGCGGCCTGCGCTTTCGGTTCGTCGACACCCGGATAAAGCTTGTCGAATTCTTCCAACTGCTTCTGGGCAACTTGCACGCAGAGGTGAGGCCGGTCGCCTACGCTCGTTGAAGCAATCCGCGTTTTTAGTTCTTCGACCGTGGGTTCATCGCGAGGAAGGCAGAATGCGGTTCCAGCCAGCATCAAAAGCATCAGGCAAGCCAGCCAAGCTAGCGCGCTCCTCGAACGAAATCGAATCACGCTCGGGAACGCCGGACCGCGACCTGGTGCTGCCGCGGCACGGCCCCAGGCAACACGGATATTCCCGTCCCCCGCCCCACTACGCCTGCTCACGTCTCCACCCCAAGTCGAACCCTGTGGCGATGCGCATCACTTCTTCGGTTCCAGTGCGATCAACCGGTGCTTCGCCTGCCACTCCTGTTCAGGATACTTCCCACTGGCCGTATTGAGGAAGAGGCGATAGTTCGCAACGGCTTTTTTAACATCCTTCAAATTGTCGTAAGCGGACGCGCGGAGAAAGTATGTAATCGGTATTTCCGGCAGAAATTTCGTTCGCGCATCCAAAGCCTTGATCACCAGTACGTAATCCTTGTTCTCGCTAGCGGCAAATGCGAGATCGCCGTAGGCCTCACCCAAGTCAGGCTTCAGCTTCAGCGTGGTAATGAATTCCTGCTGCGCGGCGGGAAATTTCTTTTGCCGCAGCAGGCTTTGCCCCAAGTCTCGGTGCAATTCCGCATCGTTCGGGTTTCCTGCGATCAAAGCGCGGTACACCGCTTCTGCTTGGTCATTTTTCCCGGCGGTCGTGTAAAGGTCCGCCAGATCGCGCTGCAACGAAACATCGTCAGGCGCCAGCTTTTGCCCGGACTGCAGTTCCGCGATGGCATCGTCATTCTTGCCTTCGGCGGCAAAGACTCGGCCCAACTCAATATGCGCAGCGGCGGAGTCAGGATGCGCCGCCACCACTTTTCGCAACGCCGTTTCCGCCTCCGGAAACCGCCGCCCGCGCATGTAGATGTTTGCCAGCCCCGTCGCCGCATCTGCTGATCCGGGATCCAGATCCAGAGCTTGCTTATATTCCCGCTCGGCATCGGCAAACTGATTCTGTTTTTCGAAAACGAGTCCCGCCGCCAAATGTGGCTCCGGATCCTTCGGCTGCAACGCAGCAGCCTGCCGATAAGCCGCGATCGCTTCCTCCGGCTTCGTCGCTTCTAAAACATGCGCCAGCGAGAGCCACGCGCGCGCCTTGCCCTCCATAACGTGACTGGTCGGTGTTAGCGTCGTAGCAGCTCGCAGGAATTGTTCTGCATCCGGCTGCCCGTTCTTTACCAGTTGCAGGCCCAGATTCAAGTTTGACTCGAACACATCCGGCTTGGCAGCAACCGATTTTCTGTAAGCGGCAATTGATTCGTCTCTTTTGCCCAGCGCGTTCTCCACGAATCCCAAATCAAACCACGCCACGTAATTCGCCGGATCACCCTCCACCTTCTTTTGCAACAGCGCCTCGGCTCGCACGAAATCTTTTTTCTGGATGAATTCCTCGGCCTTCGCTATGTCCGGGTCCGGACCAACCTCCTCGGCCACGGTCACGTGACGCCGCTGAGCTTTCGGATTCGCCGCGGAAGGTGAGGATGAAGAGGAAGAGCCGGTAGAACTCTGAGAGCCGTCCTGATGAATCGTAGAAACCCGGCTTCCGGGGTCTATGCCAGAAGCCATCTGAGTTCCGGCCAGACCCACCGCAGCCAGGACCAGCACGATCCCGACAATTCGCTTACGAGCGACCATTCGAACGCGATGCTCCATTGCCGTTCAGGATACGCGCCAGATATTTTCCCGTGTACGAACCGGCCAACTTGGCGATTGCCTCCGGCGGTCCCACGCCAACAATCTTCCCGCCACGCGTTCCGCCTTCCGGCCCAAGATCGATCACCCAATCTGCCGTCTTGATGACCTCGAGATTGTGCTCGATGACGACAATCGATCCCCCCGCATCTATGAGACGGCGAAAGGCCGCTAGGAGTTTGCTGACGTCGTCAAAATGCAACCCCGTCGTGGGCTCGTCAAAGATGTACAACAGCCGCCGCTTGAGTTTGGTGCCGTTCGGTGCCCGTCCCATCTCTTTCGACGCCGGCTGCAAATGCGCGGCCAGCTTCATTCTCTGCGCCTCTCCACCGGAGAGCGTAGTTGCCGACTGCCCAAGCCGCAGATATCCCAGCCCGACTTCCTCCAACGGCCTCAGTTTCTCTGTAATCTTGGGTGCCTCGGCGAAAAACTTCAGTGCCTCTTTCACGGTAAGATTCAGCACCTCATGCACGTTTTTCCCGCGATACCTTACGTCGAGCACCGTCGGCTTGTAACGAGTGCCCTTGCACTCCTCGCAAATCAGTTCCACGTCGGCGAGGAACTGCATTTCCACAGTCACCGTTCCGTCCCCCTGGCAAGTCTCACAACGTCCCCCGGGGATATTGAACGAAAAATGACCGGCGGTGAATCCGCGTTTCTTCGCCTCGGGCAGGGAGGCGAACAGCTCGCGGATCGCGTCAAACGCCTTGATATACGTCACCGGATTCGAACGCGGCGTCCTGCCAATCGGCGACTGATCCACCAGAACCACTTCCTCGATATATTGATCTCCGTCAAGGCTCTCCCAAGTTGCCGCTGTCGTCGCCCCGCTTCCGTTGCTCGATTGCTGTTTTGCTTGCGCCAGCGCCCGAAATAGGACCTGATGCAACAGCGTCGACTTGCCCGACCCCGAAACTCCTGTAATCGCAACCAGCATGCCCAGGGGAATGTTAATGTCGACATTCTTCAGATTATTGGCGCGTACGCCTCTCATCTTTATCTGCTGCATCCCGGGTTTGCGCCGCGTGACAGGGGACTGGATCCGCAAGTCCTCCGACAGATATCGCCCCGTCAGCGAAGCCGGATTGTGCAGGATCTCGTCATATGTGCCCTCTGCGATCAGCTTTCCACCGTTCTCTCCCGCGCCGGGTCCCAGATCAAGAATGCAATCCGCCGCTCGCATGATGTCGGGATCGTGCTCGACCACCAGAATCGTGTTCCCGAGGTCGCGGAGGTCGTGCAGAATTTTGACTAGCCGGTGTGTGTCGCGCGCGTGCAACCCGATGGACGGCTCATCCAGCACATACAGTGTGCCGACCAGCCGCGATCCGAGCGATGTCGCCAGCTGTATCCGTTGTGCCTCTCCACCCGAAAGCGTCGACGACAGACGGTCAAGCGTTAGATATTCGAGCCCAACATCATTCAGAAATCGCAGCCGCTCTTGAATCTCTTGCAGTAGTTTCTCGGCGATCTCGGTTTCTTGCGGACTCAGTTCCACCTGCTCGAAGAATTTCAGCGCCTCTTCAACCGTCAGAGCGCAAATCTCGCAAATATTCTTCCCGCGAATCTTTACCTGCCGAGCTTCCAGCCGAAGCCGCGAACCGCTGCACTCCGGACACAGTGAATACCCGCGATACCGGCTCAGAAACACCCGAACGTGCAGCTTGTATTTCTTCCGCTCCAGATGAGCAAAGAATCCGCGCACGCCCAGAAACTTGCCCTCGCCGTTCAACACCAGATTGCGTTGTTCTTCTTCCAGATCGACCCACGGCACATCCAGCGGAATTCCCACCGACTTGGCGTAGCGCTTCAAATCCGTAAACAGCGGACGATACTTCGGCTTCGTCCACGGCTCAATCGCTCCCTCAGCCAAAGTCTTCAACTTGTCCGGAATAACCAGGTCGAGATCGAAATCGATCGTGTTCCCAAACCCCTGGCACCGCGGGCACGCCCCATAAGGATTGTTGAAGGAAAAAAGCCGCGGCTCCGGCTCCTCGTACCGCAGATTGCACTGCTTGCACTCAAACCTTTGCGCGAAGCGGAGCGTGGGACGATTTTGCGTAGGACGGTCACTCCTGTCTGTCGCCGTTGATCTTTCGTCGTCACTCGCAGGCAGTTCAAAGATAACCTCGCCCGCCTCCCGATAGGCCGTCTCCACCGCATCGACTACACGCGCCCTTCCCTCAGGCGAAGCCACAAGCCGGTCCACCAGCACAAACACCGGCTCGGAAAAATCGAGATCCAGCAAAGACTCCGGAGAAGAGAACTCAAAAATCTCCCCACCCTGATAAAGCCGGTTAAACCCAGCTTTTCGCAGATCAAACAACCGAGTCTTCAGTGCGTCCGTCAGCGCGGGCGCCCCACCTTTCTCGCGCTTTTCGCGAGAGGCTGGGGATTTCGATCCTGCCCCCTTGGTTTTCGACTTCGCAGCCGCTTCATCCGTTAGCGTTCCAGCCCGCTGCAGTGGAAACAGCACCTGCATCCGCGTCCCCGGCTCCAACGCCAGGATGACGTCCGCGACCTCGTCAACCGTGTCCTTCTTCACCTCGCGTCCGCAGTTCGCGCAATAGGTCCTTCCAACCCGCGCAAACAGCAGCCGCAGATAATCGAAAATCTCAGTCGCCGTCGCCACCGTCGACCGCGGATTTCGCGTCGTGTTCTTCTGCCGGATTGCGACCGCCGGAGCGATTCCGTCAATCAGATCCACATCCGGCTTCTCGATTCGCTCCAGAAACTGCCGCGCATAGGCCGACAGCGACTCGACATACCGCCGTTGCCCCTCGGCATAGATCGTGTCGAAGGCGAGCGACGATTTGCCGGACCCGGACACCCCGGTCACCACCGTCAAAGTATTGTGCGGGACCTCAAAGTCAATATTCTTGAGGTTATGAACCCGGGCGCCGCGAACAACAATGCTTTCCGTCTGCGTCGAAGTAGAGGACATCGATAGGGGCCGAATCAGCCCTCCCAGCCGAGTGCAAGCGCACAGAAGCCTCCGGAGAGCTCACTGAATCTTTCTATTATAAGGGATTTTCCGAAGTGTCGCGGAGCAGCGGATTTGCTGCGAATGAATTGGTTTACGCTTCAGCCCAGATTCGTAATCACCGCAGCCTAGACTCGTATCAGGGCATCGCTTCAGCGATGCCGTCCATCTCGCAGCAATGTTCCGGCTTCAGCCGCAGGTGTCTTTGAACTTAAAAGGATGCTCGGATCAGGATGGTTCTTCATTCTCCCGGTCTCTGCGCCGCACATATCGCACAATAAATCCCGCCCCTAACGTCGCCATACCCACCGGAGGCACAATCATCAGAAGGATGGCCCGGTCAATCGCCCGCTGGCCTTCCTTCGGCGTTGCTTTCGCGTTGGCGCGGCACATCGCGCATCCCTGCGCGAACGCAGGCGCACTCCAAAGCGCGATCGCCAACAAAAGCGCCGCAGAGCCCGAATTGCGTAAGGTTCTCACTTCACTCCCAGCTTGATAATCCGTCCCGCGTCGGGGAAGAAGAAGAAATACATGATGATGAAGCAGGCCACGACCGAAACAGTGATCATCCACCGCATCAACGCGGTCTCAAACTTCAGGTGCATGAAGTACCCGATAATCAGCGCCGACTTGATCACCGAAAGAATCAGCAGGACCTCCAGCATCCGCACCGCTTCGAATACCTGGTTGTAGGCCAGCACCACTTCGATAGCAGTCAGAACCAGCAGCGCGCCCCACACCCAGAAATACTGCCCCTTGCTGTCATCATGCGTCGCGGCATCGTGCATAGTTGATTTCCTCTGTGTAACTCTGTGTCCCCTGTGGTGAATTGTCTTAAGAAATCTTAGTCGACATCAAATACACCAGCGGGAAGATGAACATCCACACCAGATCGACAAAGTGCCAATACAAG
>Ga0209624_10000820_pt1 | contig 26411 bp, 20 predicted proteins | sample JacPinW_OM2H0_O1_FD_188565 | JGI IMG/M metagenome (GOLD analysis project Ga0209624, IMG submission 188565) | Forest soil microbial communities from Algoma, Ontario, Canada - Jack Pine, Ontario site 1_JW_OM2H0_O1 (SPAdes) (version 2) | ecosystem: Environmental > Terrestrial > Soil > Boreal...
CCTCCGCCACCGCGCGCCGATCGACCACCACATCTTCATCCGTCACATCGAGCTTGATGATGCGGCAGCGGATCTCCTGCCCCACCAATTTCTCCATGTCGGCCGCCTCGCGAACTCCGCTGCGCGAACCGGGCATGAACGCCCGCACTCCCACGTCAACATTGAATCCGCCTTTGATCACACTCGTCACCGTGCCCAACACGGTCGTCTTCTCGGCAAAGGCCTTTTCCAGCCCCGTCCAATCCATGGGCCGTTCAACCTTCAAGCGCGAGAGCTCGTAGTAACCGTCCAGATCGCGACCCTTCACCGTCACCAGGCACTTGTCCCCAGGCTTTAGCGTCTCGCCTTGCAATGCCGCCAGCGGCAGAATTCCTTCCGACTTGTATCCGATATCGAAGAACACCGACTCGGCGTTCATCGCAATCACCGTGGCCTGCAGCTGCCTGCTGCCTTCCGTCTTGCGGGAATGGCTCTTTTGGAACTGAGAGAGAATGTCGCCGAAGGATTCAGCGCTTTCGGCCGCAGGTTGGATTTCCGGAGTTTCTGGACTAGACATGGAAAAGGTCAGGACCTCATCGCGGGAGAATCCTTTAAGGATACCATCGTCCCGGCAGTGTCTCCCGCGTCGGCTCAACCACTTCAACCACAGGCAATCTTCGACCGTGCTACTCGACTGGTCCCAATGAGCTGGCGATCCAGAACCTCTCCGTCACCTTGATTGACCTTCCTCTTACTACCGCGCCCACTGCGGATCATCTTCCGGTTTCACGATCTGCCCGTCGCGCATGTGAAGGATGCGGTCTCCGTACTTCGCCGCCTCTGGATTGTGCGTGATCATCAGTACGGTCTGACCGAGTTCCTGATTCGACACGCGCAACATGCCAAGCACCACGTCAGAATTCTTGGAATCCAGATTGCCCGTCGGTTCGTCGGCCAGCACGACTGCGGGCCTGTTGATGAGCGCTCGCGCCAAAGCCACCCGCTGCTGCTCGCCTCCGGAAAGTTCTGACGGGCGATGCCCCAGGCGCTGGGTCAGCCCGAGCAGGTCGGTGATGCGGTTGAAGTGCGCTGGATCCCCTTCGCCGTTGCCCGAAATTTCCTGGGCAATCGCAATGTTCGAGCGTGCGTCGAGCGTGGGCAGCAAGTTGAACTTCTGAAACACGAAGCCGATCTTGCGTTTGCGCATGCGGGTTCGTTCGGCATCGGAGAGCGTCGCCAGGTCGTCGCCGTCGAGCACTACGCTGCCCCCGTCCGCCCGCGTCAATCCGCCCAAAAGGTAAAAGAGAGTCGACTTTCCGCTGCCCGACGGACCCACCACGCTGACGAACTCGCCGCGCTGCACGCTGAAGGAAATCCCGCGCAGCGCCTCGACTTCAATTTTGCCCACGTGATACGTCTTCCGCAGATTTTTTGCTTCGATGAATGCTTCCGCCATGCCTGCCAAGAATCTTACACGAAGGGCAGCGGAAACCCAGCTCGTAGAGACGTTGCTTGCGACCTCTGTACCAGCCGATTAAGAACCACTAGATGGTACTCAGGCTACGCCGATATGGCGCTGGACTTCCGGAGTTCGCGGCTGCATGCGCTTGGGCCCGCGCTTTCGCACCAGCAAAAGTCGAACCCGCTCCAGCAGGTCGACCGGCGCGTACATCCCCTTGGCAAGGAAAACATCCGCCTGCGAATCGTGATTGTAAATGCGGACCTTGCTGGAGATAAGAATGGCGGGCGTGTGCGGCGACACATCCTTGATTCTGGCGATGAGTTGCGGCCCGTCCAGTCCCGGCATTGCCATGTCGGCGATTACCAGGTCGATCCCGCCTTGTTTAAAGCGCGCCAGCGCTTCCTCTCCGCGGGAAAAGCTCGCCACGCGGTAGCCGCGGGTTTCCAGCATGATTTTTCGGTGGGAAAGAGACTGTTCGTTGTCATCTACACACAGAATCGTGCGCTTGGGTTTCATCAGCCTTCCGCAATCTATCGGGCGCTGCCGCAAGCGCGGCTCGCGAAACCGACGGAGGTTTTTCTCAAAATGAAGAATGTCAGAGCGAGATGAATGCTAACGGGTGGCGCGCTCACTGTAAAGTGCCGCCGCTGCTAATGGGTCGTTCTGGCCATTGATTTTTTCTTGAACGAGTGCGTCTCTGTGTTTTCCGTAGGTTGCGCCACGCGTGTCAGAGAAAAAGTTCGCCGCGCATAACTTCGATTGCGTTGCCGCCCACGCGCACGTTAACTACCCGGTTATCGCTGAGATTAGTTTGGCGTGACGCGCGCACAAAAATCCGGCTCGGTCGCTGCATCTCGAGGCCCTGTTCGATGAGCACACGCTGGTCGGGTTCAGCCACTCCGTGAGCCACCATCCACGCGGCGGTGCATCCCGCCGCCGACCCCGTAGCCGGATCTTCGGCATTATAAAACAGCATACGCGCGTGCAAACGAGCCGCCGGATCCACGGTTTCACGGGCCACGAAGTAAAGGAATCTTCCGCCAGTTTTCTCCAGATATTCGGCGGCGCGGTTCAGGTCAACTTTCAAGTTCTGAATCCCCGACAAAGATTTCAGCGGTGTCACGGTGAAGGGAACTCCCGTCGACACGGTCTCGATCGGCAGCTCCGCATCGAAATCGTCCACCCTCAATCCGGTGGCTCGCGCCACCGCCTCGCGGTCATGTTGCATTCCAAATTTCGGATCCACTTGCGTCATCTCCCCAAACGCCGCTTGCCCGGCTGTCTCTTCAAATCGTACAGGGACTTTTCCCACGTTCAGGTCGAGCGTGACTTCCTTTATGCCAGACTCTCCGCGCATCGCGAACGCGGTTCCCAGCGTGGGATGCCCAGCAAACGGCAACTCTTCTTGCACGGTGAAAATTCTCACGCGCACGCCGCGCTCGAGTTCCGTTTCCGCATTGCGGGGACAGATGAAAGTCGTCTCCGAGAGATTCATCTCTTTCGCGATCGACTGCATCTCCTCTTCGCTCAATCCGTTGGCGTCAAAGAACACTGCCAGAGAATTTCCCTCCAGTGGCTTGGACGCGAATACATCCCACTGCGCCATCGCCAGCCGCCGCGTCATTTTGCCCATGAATATCCCCAAACAATGAATTGCCGCGCCCCCCAAAGGGATGCTCGCGGCCTTCGCGCGATGCAGAAAATGATGCAAAGATTATCCACAATAAAGATCATCCAGAAAATGAACGGAAGACTTTTGCTGGCGAGCCCGGAAACGTTTGACAGTCGCAGGCCACGCTTCTATCCTGAACACATGCTTTCTCCTTCCACCGCCAGTGCCATGGGTTGTTGTCCACCGGCGCCGACGTGTGGGTAGGGAAACTCCGAGATTCTTCCCAACCCACCCGGTGAAGCGGGTGGGTTTCGTTTTCATCCGCTTTTACCAAGTCTGGAAGCCGGCGCGGGCTGACTTTCCGAATCTTGAGCGATTTAAATTCATCAAGGACACAAAGGAGATGATCATGAGTACAGCGACTGCAAACGAAACCCAGAGTATTCCCCGGATCAACGATGCGGCTCCCGATTTCACCGCCGAAACCACGCAAGGACCAATTCACTTTCATGACTGGATCGGCAACGGCTGGGCCATACTGTTCTCGCATCCCAAAGACTTCACGCCCGTCTGCACCACCGAACTCGGCACGATGGCGCGCCTGCAGCCGGAATTCGCCAAGCGCAACGTCAAGATTCTAGGCCTCAGCGTCGATCCTGTCTCCAGCCACAGCAAGTGGGCGGCGGACATCGAAGAAACTCAAGGCGCAAAAGTGAACTTCCCCATGATCGGCGATCCGCAGCTCACGATAGCCAAGCTCTACGGCATGCTGCCCGCCGAGAGCGGAAGCACGTCAGAAGGCCGCACCGCCGCCGACAATGCGACTGTGCGCACCGTTTTCGTCATCGGACCAGACAAGAAAATAAAGTTGCAGCTCAGCTATCCCATGAGCACCGGCCGCAACTTCGATGAGATCCTGCGCGTCATCGATTCGATCCAGCTCACCGCGAAACACAAAGTTTCGACTCCGGCGAACTGGAAGCAGGGCGACGACGTCATCATCGGCGGCAACGTTTCGAACGAGGAAGCGCAGAAACTGTATCCCGGCGGATGGAAGTCACCGAAGCCCTATCTGCGCATCGTTCCCCAGCCCAAATAACTGGGGCACTGAAAAAAACGAACCGGCCACGGATTTTCACGGATCGGACCGGAGCTCGGTTCGACGCATGGGTTCCGCAGTCAGTGGGATTCACTCTCGTCGCCTCATGGAAGCGCATGTGTCCGGTGATCGTCCCGGTCTTTAAATCGAAGAAATTACTTAGAATGAATGGCCTACGGACGATTGCCGGGCATATAACGCGCCTCAATGGGTGGTTTTATGGGAGACACGAGCTTCACCCCTAGCCCATCAGAGTTTGTGGAGTAGCGCACGAAGAAGCTGCCCGCTGACTTCGCAGATCGTGCCGCGTTGGCGGTGCGTCTTTATGCGGGCATTCTACGTGGCAGTAAGTTTGCCAGTAGGGGGATTTGGTAATGCATTAACCAACACAGAATCAGCGAGATGGAAGCGCATGCGGTCCGGTGATCGTCCCGGTCTTCAAAACCGGCGGGCGGCAGGCAATCCTGCCGCCGGTGGGTTCGACCCCCACTCGCTTCCGCCATTTTCAATGACTTGCGCGGGATGGAATCACTTTGGAATCAGACAAGGCCATCGAAACCACCTTCCGGTGTGCTGTGAGGAACTGATCCGTGACGATGGACCCGTACACATCGCTGTGTCGCATCATTTCCCGCTGCACACTGATTGCTGCACCGGCCGCATCGAGCCATGATCGGTGTTGAACGAAGCATCGTGCGGAACAGAGTGGTACGATTGGCGAGCAGACACTGGAAACCCTGAACGCTTGGAGGCAGACAACGGAGTTTCCGGCAGAAGGGGATTGGGTCTTCTCCAGTCCTGCCAAGATCGGGCGCTTCCCGCAGTCGTATGGCACGGTGAGACGACACTTCCTGAACGCGGGGGCTGAGATTGAGAGACTCGGAACCCACAGCATGAGGCACACGTAAAATCCTTCGGTTGACGTTTTCAGGCAGGTTGGACCCCACTCGCTTCCGCCAAAACAAAGCGTCTGAGGACTTCATCAGAATTGGCAAGTGGAAAGACGACGCTGACACGGACGCCAAGTGGAAGGCGAACGTAGCATCAGTAGCGTATCCAATCGGATGCAAGCAGCCTCTTAATTGCCGAAGCGCCCGGATGGGAAAGGCCTATCAGCATTCTTGAACGACTGGGCAAACAAGAAATACACGGACACCAACAAGGGCCGTCAAGTGCGGAAGTCGTTTGGCCTTTCTCGCGCAAGGACCTCCTCCACTTCATTTGCGGGGGCGCTACCCCATCTTCGACTCGCGTGTACGGAGGGCGATGAACCGGTTGACGGGTTCGACAATCCCTAACACAATTGACTGGTATTTAAATTCATTTCAGCGATTGTTTTCGGAAATCGCAACACTTTGCGGCAGCGACAATCTTCGCCGTCTAGGCATGGCGCTGCTCAGTTATGGCGCTCGTCCTTGTCCCATCGCCCGTTAGGACGGACCGGCTTGCCCGTGAATGGAATACAACATTTGCCGGATGACTTTGTGCCATGCCGCGCGAGCCTCACGAGAAATCGTCAACTGTTCATCGGGTCAGCGGTGACTGCGAGTCGTTTCTGCAATTCCTCTAAGTGCGGGCGTCACTGTGAGATCACAGGATCATTGTGAAGTGCGGCGCAGTTGGCAAAAAAACCTCCATTGCACTTTTTGGCTTTCGTAACCGGGGGTCGTCCTGATATCTGCGTGACGCATTAGCTTGCTTTCAACCGAATGCTGAGTATAATTGCTCATTATATTGAGTAATCGGTATGATTCGCCAAAACCTCTATAGCGAACTTCTGAAGCGCATCAGGGAAAAACGCCGGTTCATGCAGGTGCTTGCAGGTCCGCGCCAGACCGGCAAAACCACACTTGTCCGGCAGGTTATGGAAGCGTCGAAAATATCCTCGCACTACGCCTCCGCCGATGAGCCAACCTTGCGCGATCGCACGTGGCTTGAGCAGCAGTGGGACGTCGCTCGGCTTCAAGCCAGGGAGCGTAAAGCAGGGGCGTTGCTAGTGCTGGACGAGATTGAGAAAGTGGCTGACTGGTCAAGCGCCGTGAAGCTGCTGTGGGATGCCGATACTCTTTCCGGCATACCCTTGAAAGTAGTGCTGCTTGGCTCGTCTCCATTGCTGATTCAGAGCGGCCTGACTGAAAGCCTCGCCGGACGCTTCGAAGTGATTGTCGTACCCCATTGGTCGTTCATGGAAATGCGCGAGGCATTCGGATGGGACCTGGAGCAATACATTTTTTACGGCGCTTATCCGGGCGCTGCGGAGCTGATAGACGAACCGGAGCGCTGGCGGCGCTACATCCTGGACTCGCTCATAGAAACGACTATTTCGCGCGACATCCTGCTTTTAACGCGAGTCGATAAACCTGCCCTATTGCGCCGGCTGTTCCATCTTGGTTGCGCCTATTCCGGTCAGATCCTTTCCTATCAGAAAATGATGGGCCAGCTTACCGATGCGGGAAATACCACCACTCTGGCTCATTACCTTGAATTGCTCGGAGGAGCGGGCATGTTGACCGGACTTGCCAAGCACGCAGGCGGCCAGGTCCGGCAGCGGGCGTCGAGTCCCAAGCTGCAAGTGCTGAACACCGCTTTGATGACAGCCCAGGATCAGCGATCCCTGACCGAGGCGAGACGCGACGGGAATTACTGGGGACGGCTGGTAGAGTCCTGTGCCGGCGCACATCTGGTCAATTCAAGTTTTGGAAGCAATATCTCCGTAACATATTGGCGTGAGCGGAACCACGAAGTGGATTTTGCTTTGCAGCAGGGCAAAACGACCGTTGCCATTGAAGTAAAAAGCGGGGGACGCCCAGAATCTCTACCGGGTATGGAGATTTTTGCTCGCAGCTTCAAGCCTAAGCGCCAATTGCTGGTTGGTGGACAGGGCATCGCACTGGAAGAATTTCTTTCCAACCCAGCGAGTCACTGGTTGAAATAAAGTGAAGTCTTCCGGTGATCCACCACCACCACCACGGTCATTATGAGCACCACTGCTGCCATGAGTGAGCACGCTCAAACGAAAACATCAAGCCATGCTCAGACAGGAAGTTGTGGCAGTCAGCCGCGCAACAATAGCGAATCGTAACAAATAACAGGCTGGTCTTTCTTACCCTCCCACCAAAGACCAACCTGCCTCCTATTGAATGCTTCGTGCCTACCTGTTCGCTACGAAGTAAGCCCAACGAAGTGCTTCTTTGACTTGCTGAGGACCATCAAAGCGCCAATACCGAGGAGAAAACCGCTAGTCCAATCGCAGCACCACCCTAGTTCCCAACTTCGCCAATAGCAATGAGTTTCGAGCGAACAGATCGATTCTGGGTTACTTTGGAGTAAGGGCACCATTTGCGCAGAAGAAGGAATGAGGTAGGTGAAAGCGCCGGAGTGGTACTGGTGACTGTTTTCGGAGGCACGGCATAGCTGCACAGTGACCCAAAAAGGATTGGCAGACCCACTTCCAGCCTAACGATCTCCTCCATAGATTTCAGTTTGGTGATCGACGTGGGGGTACAGGTAAAGAACAGGCGACATTTCTTCGCGCCCTGCGAGAGATACTGAACCCAATCGGCAACCCGCGATACCTGCTCGCACGGCCAAAGATTTGGAGAATGTTTCGTGAAGACTATTTCGCGGTCCCAGATGCTCTGGCGCGGAAAAAGGAATTTGCAGAGATGTTCACGCACCGATGGAAACGTCTCGTCGGGAAAGTCGAACTCATATACACACGTACTCCCGAAGGACGCAAGTTGTTACTCCGAGCACGAAATCATTCTCTTTCCGGGGCTTTCCAGAAATGTGCGGAAAGAGTGAATTGCTGGAAGTGAGGCGCACTACGCACAGGCTCCTCTGAGGGGAGTTTTGTGCTCGCCGGGCTGAACGGTAGATTGCGAAAAAGTCGCCCAATGAATATTCTGACCGTAATTGAGGAACAGGGATTTGGAGTTCTCCCGGAAGTGCTCCTACAGCATGAAACGCGGCGGCTGATTGATGACCTCGATCAATCGCCGCTGAGGCGCAGCAAGGCTGGCGTGCGCCACGCACTGAGACACCCTTCGGTTGCCGCTCTGGCTCGGGAGTCGCGCTTGCTCAACATAGCGCAAGAAGTTCTCGGTGCTGAGGCGCGACCATTCCGCGCAACGTTGTTTGACAAGTCGCCCCAAGCCAACTGGCTTGTGGTGTGGCATCAGGATACGGCCTTGCCGCTTCGGAATCGTCACGACACGCCGAGTTGGGGACCGTGGTCTGTAAAGGACGGCCTGGTATATGCGCACGCCCCAGCGAGTGTGCTTCGCCAAGTCTTGGCACTTCGCATTCATCTCGACGATTCCACTGCCCACAATGGACCTTTGCGGGTCTTGCCGGGGACGCATACGGAGGGCGTCTTGAGTGATGATGCTATTCATGACTTTGCGGCACGAGTAGAGCCCACTGACTGTTTAGTCCCGCAAGGTGGAGTGCTAGCGATGAGACCACTTCTCATTCACGCTTCGTCCAAGTCTCAGTCGGACGTGCTCAGGCGCGTCCTGCACATCGAATACTCTGCGTCCATGACAGTAGGAGAAGGTCTCGAACTTGCCGTCGCTTGAGATTCCCATCAAGGTTGACGTGCGCAGGCGTTTACGGCGGAAGAAGTCGGACGCAGGGCGTTTTAGGGCGATTCTATTTTGGCGGCTTTCGAGGACAGGTGTTTTAGACAGCCATGCCTGATTACGACAGTTGACGACCAGAGCATAATGAAACCCGAGGCTGGTTATTAGCGGCAAGTCTTGTCCTTTCCGCCGTGTTTTCGGTCGGGAATATCCTTTTTTCGGGTGTCTGCGACTGAAACGAGGTAACCGATGAAGCTACTTTCAATTTTGTTCTTCGCTGGAGGCGTTGTCTTCCTGATATTGACGGTGACGCAGGTGCTTGCACGGGGTTGGGGTCCGTTGGATGTAACCGTGCTCGACGTTTACTTTGTCGTCCTGCCCCGTTACTTGCTGTTGATCTCGGCAGCCTTGCTCATCGCAGGGTGTTTTTCGGTTTTTGCACCGCATCTCTGACTGGTTGGCGAAAAAGTGCGCCGAGAAAAAGCGCCGGACTTCGGCGGGTGCAACTCGCGCCCGGAAACTGGTTCGCTCTACCCGTTAGCGTGGACTTTTTCAACACCCACGCCTGTTTTCGTCAACAATCATTCTGCCCAGCTGCTCAGTGAGGGGTTTTGAACGCTAAGGACTGGTTACAACATTTACTGCCGAGTGGGTTCGGTTTTCGTTCACTTCTTCTGCCCCAATCACAAATTGAAAGTGAGATTCGGGAGTGTACCAAGCTGATCGGAGAGCCTGATAAACTTCAAGCAACCGGAAGGATGAAGGGTGGTAGACCGGAGCTTTATCGATGAAAACGATGCGGCGCGCGAGGAACTGAGCGAATTCATCGCCGACCTCGAGGAGCGCTCCTTTAAGTTTCCGGTCGGGTCTGGCTGCACGATATCAACCTGTCTTTGTCATCTAGCATTTTGGGATCATCGAGTGCTCTTCTTGTTAAACGAATGGGAAAGGACTGGGCAGCTTGAGACATCTCGGCTTAGCTCTCAGTCCGTCAACTCCATCAATCAAGCCGTGGCCGCAATTTCTCAGGCTGTGCCGGGTGCTGCGGCGGCTAAGCTGGCGTTGAATACCGCATTGGCGGTGGACTCGGTGTTGGCTTCAATTAGTGACGAATTGATCAGTCAACTTGTTTCCGCTGGCTTTGAACGATACCTAAAGCGTTCGCTCCACCGTCGTGAACATCTTCAGAAAATCAAGGAAGCACTGCACGGGTAGGCTGCAGAATAGCGATTGCGCTCAGTGACCAGCGGTTAAAACGTGCTCATGCCTGTTTGCGATAGTTGTCGCGATGAGAAACATGTCTCTCGGCCAGCCCAGGGAAGCTTTTGTTCCCACCGCTCGCGCGCAAGGCGCAGTGCTGTCGAAACGACCTCCGAAGCCGTGAAGCTTTTCGCTGTGACTGGCAAGGCTGCATATCCGTACGCCTCCGAAGGTACATGAACTTCGAGAACTCCCAATCACCTACATTGGTAACCGCAAGGCCTTTAGGGCAAGGGTATGATGATGACAGTTTCTGAGGTCAGGCAACTCAATGGAAGAGAGACCGGAAATCCGGGCTGAAACCCAAATACACGTTCGCGTGTGGGGTATGGACGCGGACGATCGCCCCTTCTCTCAGAACGCTGTTGCCAACAACATCAGCGGCGAAGGTGCGCAGATATTGGGCGTCAACCATCCCCTGAAGGCCGGCGACATCATCGGTATAAAGCACGGCGAAAAAAAGGCCCGCTTCAAAGTTGTGTGGGTAACCGACGCCGGAGCGCTACGAAAGATTGAAGTCGGTGTGCAGATTGTGGAAGGCCAGGAGAGCCCCTGGCAGGAAATGGCCAACCCGGAAGAGATCACGTTTGCACCGGGGAAAATCAAGAGGCGATTTGTCCGGCACAAAATCCAGTTTCCTATCCAGATCGGTTTGGCCGACACCCAGCGCGCGCGCATGAATACGAACGCGACAGACATTGGCGGTCGCGGCTGTTATGTTGAGACCCTGCTTCCGCTGCCACTCGGCACGCAAGGCACCATTATGTTCTGGATGGACGAGGAGAAGATGGAGACCACTGCGGTGGTTAGGGCGAGCGATCCAGGGGTCGGGATGGGCATCGAGTTTACCACGCTGGACACTCATGTTCAGGAACGGTTGCAGCAGTTTCTCGACAAGATGGATACCTCCCTGCCCGAGGAAGATCCTGCTAAAGGCGCCACCAATGCAGCGTCGTAAGTCCGGTGAAGTTTCTCTTTTTCCTAATACTGCTTCAGATGCGCCTGTTCCGCCGTATCGGCGTATAGACCTGTAGGAGCCTCGAATGGGCCGTGCCCGTCAATGAAGCCTGACTCCCAGACTCTAGGGCCGATCGCAGTACCGTTCTCCCACTGGTCTTGCAAGTGCCGGAGTTCGTCAATGTCATTGCCCATATCGCGAACGGTAGTTACGCCGCTGGCGATGTTCATGATTCCGTCTCCAGCCTGGGCATGAGCATGCATGTCGAAGAGGCCGGGCACCAGCGTTTTGCCACTTCCATCAACGATCTCAGCATCCTTCGGAACACTGACAGCCGCAAATGGGCCGGCCCTCGTTATGCGTTCACCTTGAATGACAACCGTCTGGTCTTCCCGAATGGTAGCCTGCTCCGAATCAAACAGGCGCACATGCTCCACTACCACTGGATGATTCGGACGCCGGGCCAATTCATGTGCCAGTCGAGCGTAGCGTTCGTCTCGACCTTTGCGGTCTAGGGCGTAGAGCTGATCGTTCGTATCTTCCCATCCTTCTCGGAGGAAAGCGAACCACTTGCCCGGAGATCCAAAAAAATGCTGATCATCATCGAGCCATACAGTCTGCGGCTCGAAGGAAAGTCCCGTGATCGCAAACTCGGTCACGTGCAGTTTTTGTCCGTGGCTCTCGACGGTCAATTCCGTCATTCGTTCTAGTCTGGCCTCGCCCGCGGGGAACAGTCTGATGGCAGCGTCTTTCGCATTTAACAGTGCACTCACTAGCAGAGCCAACTCCGCTGCGGGTCCGTTGTTGCTGACGTAGAACCCCGGCGTGGCAGCCTGTCCGTCCTCGGAAGCACTCTTCCAATGGCCAACGCCGGCTTCAACGGAGAAATGTTCGTCAACGGGAGCCTTCAAGTAGTCGTTGCCGGTTATGTCCGTGCGCTGTGGCGACCCATCCGCGGCCAGTATGTAATGCGCCGCGATATTGGGACCCCGGCCACGATCGTTAAACTCGAACGTGGAGTCGATGTGACGGCCGGGACTGTAGACGTCCACTTCTGTTCCGGCCTTCCGGTCATTACCCAGGATCGTGTAGCGAGCGTTTGGCGGCTGGCAACGTCACCTGCCCGCAAGTGAGAGCCAACGAAAAGCAGAGCGCAGAGCCATGCGAGACGAAGCGCGGACATGGCTCTGTATTATGCCACCAACCGGATGGAAATTGGTTCGGCCTCGGAAACGAACAAATTGTTGGTTCTTCCCCGATTAAAGTAAAGGTCCTCTTCTGGCCTCCCCACCATTCTTGCGACGAGCGACCTTTGCCGTAATGAGAGAGGGAAATAGCAAAGGGTCGCGAGGGCCACTCCCAATATCTGCGGAGTGCAAACGAGATAAGACGCAAGGCGGCGCCTTATCTCGTCTCTCGCTTAGACCGGACCGTTTAATTAAAACCCAATCGCGTAACCCGGATCGCACTCTAGTGGCGCCCGCCGCCGTGTCCACCTGCATGGCTGCCACCCCGATATCCGGGGAGTGCGTGCTCGGCCTTCCCTTCATGGCCAGCTTCGCCTACGTTACCTCGCCCATCTCGCGCCTCGTTTGCCTGGAAGTGGTTGAAGCGTTGCGCCCCGCGCTCCGGCAACGGTCCAGCGTAACCGTGATGAGGATCAAACCGGTTATCGACATGTCCGTAAAAGCCGTGTGGGCCGTGAAACCACGGGCCTGCTCCAAGAAACACCCCCCCACCAAACCAGTCAGGCCCATAGTAGCCGTAAGGAGCACAGTCATAGGGGGCATAGTCGAAATATCCGTAAGGACACACGGGAGCTGGTCCGATGTTTACGCCAACGGCAACCTGGGCTTGCGCTACAGGTGCAGAGCATAAAAGGCCAGCTACGAGAACTGCGAAAGCAAACGCACTGATTTTGAACATGATTTCTCCTCGATTCGTTCAAAGTCTCAACTTGGACAGCTGAAGGGCAGCATAATACCGAGGATCAAGAACGGGCAAACCGGAAGTTGACTGTCAGTTGTGGTAAGCAGGCGATCGCACTCAAAACTCCCCGCGATGAGTGATATCAAGATGTAACAACAGTTTCGTGCTTAGCTTTCACGTGTGTGCGATCCCAAACTGACCGTCAGTGAAATGTGTAGACGAGAGACAGCATTACGGCGAGGAGTGTGGTCACAAGCCAGAAGTCGTGGACCCGTCTCACGTGGAAGAATGCTCCATAGAATGTCTCTTCGAAGGCCCAATCCGTTGCGACGCCCAGCACACGTAGCACTCATAGCGCGCTTTAAAATCAATAACTTACGCTTCCTCAATAATGCCTTCGGGTTCGACCCCCACTTGCTTCCGCCAATTTTCACCGTACAACGGCGGGGAAGGCAATACGCGGCGCAGCCCTTTGTTGCCATGACCGAGCATTGAAATGCTATCTGCACACCGGTGCCAAGGCATAGCACTCACGTGCCATTTTCCTCCCGCTCCCCAAGTCTTATTCTTGTTCTTGAGCAGCACTTGGGGGAGGGCTGATCAACAGACGTCCCACGACTCAAATCGAGTCTGGGGCGTTTTGTTTTGCCGCTGCATTTCCCGTGATCAGGATGCTTTAGCCCTCAGGCGATGGCTGGCCCGCGTTCGGCCAGCCCTCCGTCTTCGCACCTCATCTCTGGAACGCTGGAACGCATACCGTGAACGAATCGCTTGCCCCCGACGGCGAGCCCAGCGAATGCTTAAAACGTCAGTCTGAATCCCACAAACCCGAATTCCCATTCTGGCGTTGCCCCAGGTTCATGCCCTTTCTATTCCGGATGATGCCCTCCCTATCACGCTGAGCGCTGCCGCAAATCAGTTAAAATAATTCCTTGGGTTACCCTGCGCTCACCCGTAACAAAGCTTGCCGTCGTGCGCGTCAGATCGCGCTCCCCGTTGATTTCTTGTGCCCACTTGTGGTGATGCTGCAGATCCTTGTCGGCGTAGCCCTTGCCGACAATGCCGCCTTTGACCTCATCGGACCCAAGATCGACGTCCGTGTGCAACGCGCCGGCGTGACGCTGCCTATAGCGGAAGTGCCCAACCTGCAAGGGGGAGACCGCCTGTGGGTCCATCCCGATTTGCCCGACAGTCAGTCAGTGCGCTATCTGATGGTTGTGGTTTTTCTGCGCGGTGCCACCAATCCTCCTCCGGATTCCTGGTTTACGCGCGTGGAAACCTGGAACAAACCTGTCCACGACGAAGGCATATTCGTCATCGTGCCCGAAGAGGCCGAGGAAGCTCTCGTCTTCCTGGCCCCCGAAACTGGTGGAGCCTTCAGCACTCTTCGTACTGCGGTCCGGGGAAAGCCCGGCGCGTTTGTGCGGGCGTCGCAGGACTTGGTGCAAGCCAGCCTCGACCGCGAACGTCTGGAAAAATATCTCGATGCCGTCCGCGAGATTTCCGCCAGCGACCCGGAACAACTAAAGACGCGCACAACCCTATTGGCGCGAAGTCTGAACATCCGTCTCGACCAGCAGTGCTTCGACAAGCCCACCTCGCAGCAGGCGCCTTGCCTTACTCAGAACACTGATCAATTGGTCCTGGACGACGCGCACAGCCAGAGCATGGTCGCGACTCTCGCTTCTGGCCCATCGAGTGACCTGCTCGCGCAGCTCAGTTCCACGCCCAACGCTCGCAGCGGCTACTACAGTCCTTACGTTGGAGCGATCGTCGATGTCGCCCGCATTCTCAGCACCGCGCATACCGCGCAGTATCAATACATCCCTGCTCTCGCCTTGCCCAAACAGGACGAACTCAATCTGCGGCTGAACAATCCTCCATCTTTTCGCAATCCGAAATCGGTGATCGTGGTCGGACTGCCTCCGGTGCACCCCGCTCCCGTTCCACCGTTGCGCGCAGTCGATCCAGCTCAGGTACTTTGCGCAGGCAAGCCTTTGCTTCTACTTCCGGCCGAGGGCGCCCCGCTGGCTTTTGCCGCAGATCTCGCGCACAACTTTGTTCTTCATGTGGATGCCAAGTCCGGTGCGGGCGCGAGTCCGGGAATCGACCTGCCCGCAAAGCCCGATCCGATGCAAGGTGGATTCTTGATCGAAACACAGGCTTTGCAGTCGGCTGATCTGGAGGGGGAAATCACCGGAATTCTCCGCGCATCCTGGGGCTTCCACCCGTTCGATGGTCCTCACTACCGGCTGCGTACCTCGCGCCCCGTACAGTGGATCGTCGCGTCGAAAGACGCCAGTGCCCTGATCGTCGGCCGCGAAGACACGCTTCACCTGCAGTCTCCTGACGCCTGTTGCGTGAGTGAAGTGAAGCTCCAATTCAACGACGAGCTGGGAAAAGATGGTAAGGGAAAGGATGAGCAGGCAAAACAACTGGGGACCGAATGGAAGAGCTCGAAGCCAGACGAACTCGAGGTGAAAGTGCCGCTGCAGAAAGCCGAAGCGGGATCGGTCACCATGTTGATCCGAAAATTTGGGCTCAAAGACGCTGACGAAATTCCGCTTCACACTTACGCCGAAGCGGGTCGCCTCGACAGCTTCAGCATCCACGCCGGTGATGCCGACGGTATTCTGAAAGGCACGCGCCTCGATCACGTCGACAGCCTGGAGGTAAACGGCATGCCCTTCAAGCCGAATACGCTCACCCGCGCCAACCAGCAGGACGAACTTAGGCTAAGCACGCAAGAGCCAGAGGTTAAGAGCAAGCTCCATGCCGGAGATTCGATCGTGGTTCGGGCTACTCTCAAAGATGGCCGCATCCTTGATCTCACATCGCAAGTCGAGGCTCTGCGCCCGTCGGTCAGCGTGCTCAGCCGGAGCGTGCAACTGGATCAGACGTCGTCCCCTTCCACCGTTCGTCTCGGCAGTGACGACGAATTGCCGCAGGATGCTCGCCTCAATTTCTTTCTCAAAACGGGAGTGCCCGAGGCCTTTACTTCCACAGAAAAAATCGAAGTGGCCACCGCCGACGAATCTTTCCGCGTGTTGTTGAGTTTTAAAGACGGCAATTTGACTCTGCAGGACTCAAAGACGGTTTTCGCGGTTCTCGACCCCATGAAACTCCTCGGTCCTTCGGCGTTCGGACCGTTGAAGTTTCGCCCGGTTACAGCCGACGGCGCCGATGGCGACTGGCAGCCGCTGGTCGATCTGGTCCGTGTTCCCACGCTGAAAGCAATTCATTGCGCGCCCGCGCCCGAAAAGCAGTGCACGCTGAACGGCGACAAACTTTTTCTGATTGACTCGGTCAGCGCCGATGCCGATTTTTCTAACTCGGTCGCCGTTCCCGAGGGTTTTGGGGAGGATGCCTTGGCAATTCCGCCGCCCAAAGGGAAAACGCTCTACATCAAACTTCGTGACAACCCCAGTACCGTAGATACAGCGACCCTCCCCATGCTGACCGCCCAGCAATAGGCACCCGCGCGCAGGATGGGCGGAGGTCGCCTCTCCCCCCAGGCCTACCAGCGCGGTATACTCGCCCTTCCATCCCAATGGCCAACATTCTCTACGGCGTCAATGGCGAAGGCGCGGGGCACTCCACCCGCGCCAAAGAAGTCCTCTCCCATCTGGTCGCCCAGGGACACACCGTCCATGTCGCGACCTTTGACCGCGGACTTCAGAATCTGAGGGCGCACTTCGACGTCACCGAGATTTACGGCTTCCACTTCGCCTACGTCAACAATCGCGTACGCTACAAACGCACCATCGCGAAGAATCTAATCACCGCCCCGCAGGCGGCGAAGAGCCTGTCCCATCTGAAGGATCTGGTCGACGAATGGAACATCGAGCTCGTCATCACCGACTTCGAGCCGCTCACTTGTCACGTCGGACACAAGAAGCGCCTCCCGGTGATCTCCATCGACAACCAGCACTGCCTCACCAACGCTGTGGTGTCTTATCCCAGCAAGTACCGCGGCGACGCCGCAGCGGCCAAGATCGTAACTCGCCTGATGACGCCGCACGCCAATACCTACCTGGTTATTTCTTTTTTCACCGCGCCTGTCCGTAAGCCCAACACATTCCTGTTTCCTCCTTTATTGCGGCAAGAAATCCTCGATGCCACTCCCACCCAGAGCGACCACGTCCTGGTCTACGTGACTTCACCCGCGCCGGCGCTGGCAAAGTTGTTAGCCTCGGTTCGCTGCAACTTCATCGCCTACGGCTTCGACCGCGAGGGAGAAGATAAGAACATCGTCTATAAGAAGCCCTCCGTCGACGGCTTCTTCGCCGACCTCACCAGCGCCCGCGCCATCGTTGCCAACTCCGGATTTTCACTAGTCACCGAGGCCCTGCATTTGGGCAAGCCCTACCTGGCCGTCCCCGTGAGCCACCAGTTCGAGCAGATCTTCAATGCATATTGGCTGGAAAAGTCCGGCTACGGCGCATACTGGGAAGAGTTGAACAAGGAACGAATCGAGTCTTTCCTCTACAATCTGCCGCATTATCGTGAAGCTCTGTCGCAATATCCCCGACAAGGCAACCGAGCCCTCCTCGAAAAATTGGACTCGCTGATAGCTCGCGATGGGGGTGCTTCGATGCCTCGGGCGCCGGTACGAAAGTAACATCGGATCTCGCCAGGTCGGCGATACTATGATTTCGGCACCTCGTTTAACAGATCGCTGTCGAAGGCTCTCTATGCGTTTCTGGCGGAGTTTGTTTTTGCTTGTGGCCGGCGCTATGACCTGCGGCGCCGCCGCTCACTCGCAGGATGCGCAATCCCTCGGAGACGCTGCGCGCCAAGCCCGTCTCGAAAAACAGCAGAGAGAGGCGAAGGCCAAAGGTGCCTCTGCGAAAGACGCGTCGAGCAAAGACGCCCCGGGCACTGACGCCACTGCCAAGGACGCGCAGCCGCCCAAGGTGCCCCACATCATCACGAATGACGAGATTCCCTCGCACCTGGGATCGACGCTGACTCCCACGCCGGGTGCTCAGACTCCCAACGTCCCCGTCGCGCAGCCAAGCTACGGAAATGGCAGGGCTGCAGCCGAGCAGTGGAAGTTCCAGATTCAGTCGCTGAAGAACGCGATTACTTCTCTGGAGCGCGAAATTGCCAGCCTGAGCGAGTCCATCCGCTATGCTGGGGCAAACTGCGTTTCCAACTGCGTGCAGTGGAATGAACGCCAGAAACAGAAGCAGGATCAGGTCGAAAGCATGAAGGCGCAACTGGAACAACAGCAGAAGAGCCTGGAAGACTTGCAGGAAGCGGCTCGCAAACAAGGCTTCGGCAGCGCGGTCTACGATCCCTAGATCACAGAAGAAAAACAGAGCCAGCAAGAGATCGTAGGGCGACCGCCGCCTCGGCAAAGCCCGGCGGCACAGAGACGAACACCGCAGTTTTTCACATTCCCAAAATCCACCGCCCATGCGAAATTAGTTCATGCCTCTCGTCGTCCGTCCTTCACCCATTCATTCCGTTGGAGTCTACACCTCCACGCCCATCCGCAAGGGAGCTCGCGTGGTTGAGTATGATGGTGAACGCATCACTGCCGAGGAAGCCGACCGCCGCTACCAAGGCGTCTCGCGCACCTACCTTTATGGGCTGGATGATGGCAAAACCGTGATCGACGGTCACGGCCTGGGCGCCTACCTGAATCATTCCTGCGATCCCAACTGCGAAGTCGACGAGATCAAAGGCCGGGTCTGGCTCTTCGCCATCCGCGACATCGCCGCCGAAGAAGAACTGGTGTGGGATTACAACCTCTACGACGACGATGATCCCGCACCCTGCCACTGCCGCTCACTGAAGTGCCGCGGCACCATGTATTCCCGGGAGTGGATGGCCAAAATGCGCCGTCGAGAAGCGCGCAAAAAGAAACAAAAATCCGCCGTAGCGCGGAGACGAAACAGCACCCGGAAAACAAACCCAGCGGCAAAGCGGAGGCCGTTAAGAGAGTCTGAAGTAGTCCCGTGAACCCTATCCTGCGGAATCCGTAACGACGGCTTCTCGTTTCGGCGCCTTCCCGTGCTCCCGCCATCCCTCAATAATCAAATACAGCACGGGAATAAACAAAAGATTCAGCACGGTTGACATAATCATCCCGCCAAACACCGTCGTGCCTACAGAATGGCGTCCGTTCTCTCCGGCGCCGGTGGCCACTACGAGCGGCACCACGCCCAGGATGAATGCGAGCGAGGTCATCAGAATTGGCCGCAGGCGAATGGCCGCCGCTTGAATGGCTGCTTCCACCAGCGGCGTTCCGCGATGCCGCAACTGCTCGGCAAATTCCACGATCAAAATCGCGTTCTTGCTGGATAGCCCGACCAGCATCACCAATCCAACCTGGCAGAAGACGTCGTTCTGCAATCCGCGTAGCCACTGCGCGCCCAGCGCTCCCAGCAGCGCCATGGGTACGGCTAGCAACACGATGAAGGGCAGCACAAAGCTTTCATACTGCGCCGAAAGCGTCAGATATACGACCAGCGTGCCTAGTCCAAAAAGAATCAGCGAGGTTCCGCCCGCCGCCAGTTCTTCGAGCGACAAGCCCGTCCAGCTGTAGGAAAATCCCTGCGGCATTTTCTTGGCCAGTTGGTCCATGGCCGCAATTGCCTGGCCGGAACTGTATCCCGGCGCCGGCGAGCCGTCAATTTCCGCCGACCGGAACAGGTTGTAGTGGCTGATCACCTGGGGCGTCGTGGTCTGCGTGATGCTGACCAGGTTCTCCAGCGGCACCATGGACCCGCTGTCGGCTCGCACATAAAACTGCTTGATGTCCTGTGCGGTCGCCCGGAACTGCTTGTCGGCCTGCACGTACACGCGGTAGGAGCGGTTGTTGAAATCGAAATCGTTTACGTACGCCGAGCCCATGTAGACGCCCATCGTGTCGGTGATTTGCGAAAGCGGCACGTGCAGGCTCTTCGCTTTCTCGCGGTCAATAGTGACCAGATACTGCGGGTCGTTCGCGGTGAACGAACTGAACAGCCGGACCAGATCCTTGCGCTGTGCCGCCTGCTGCATCATTGCCCCTGCGGTTCCCGCCAGGTCTTCCAGTGTGTGCGCTGCCTGATCCTGCACCACGAACTGGAAACCGCCGAACTGTCCCAGACCTTGAATCGGCGGAGGCAGCGTCGCAAACACGATCGCTCCGGAAATTCCAAACATGCGCGGGCGCACGCGGGTGAGAATCGCCGACGCGGTGTGGCCGGCCCCTTTGCGCTGGGAATAGGGCTTGAGCGGAACGAAAATGAGTCCCTGGTTCGCAGCCGAGCCGGAAAAACTGAAGCCGGCAACGGAGAAAGTTCCTTCCGCTTCCGGCACGTCGACCAGCAAGTCCGAAACCTGTTTTCCAATCGCCTTGGTGTATTCGAGAGAAGCCCCCGATGGCGCCTGGACGACGATGATGAAGTAGCCCTGGTCCTCATCCGGTACGAACCCCGTCGGCACCCGGGTAAACACAAAATAAGCCGCGCCCAGACCGGCGAAAAACAACACCATCATCGCCAGTTTGTGCTTCAGGACGTGATGGAGCAGGGCACGGTACCCACGGGTGAAGGCATTGATGCCGTCGTCAAACTTTTCGAGCCACCACCATTTTTTGTGGTGGCCGCCGCTCAGAAAGATCGCCGCCAGCACCGGCGCCAGAGTAAGCGCGTTGAAGGCGGAAATGGCGATGGAGAATGCGATGGTCAGAGCAAACTGGCGAAACAGAATGCCGGTCGTCCCGGGAAAGAATGCAACCGGCACAAACACGGCAACCAGCACCAGCGAGGTGGCGACGACGGCGCTGGTAATCTCGGCGGTGGCCGCCGCCGCCGCTTTGTGGGAGTCGTGCTCGCCCTCCTGAATGTGGCGCTCAATGTTTTCAATGACGACGATAGCGTCGTCGACGACCAGGCCGACGGCGAGCGTGATGCCGAACAACGTCAGCGTGTTGATGGAGAAGCCGAGCAGCTTTACGAAGATGAAGGTGCCGATGAGCGAGACCGGAGTGGCGATGAAGTGAATCATCGTCGTCCTCCAGTCGCCAAGAAAGATAAAGATTACGAGGACGACGAGCAGGATCGCCGAACCTACCGTGAAGGCCACGTCGCGGATCGACTCGCCCACCGCGTCGGTGGTGTCGAAGGCGACCTTGGCGTGCAGGCCCGGCGGAAAGCTTTGCTGGAGTCGATTCAGTTCCGCAATCGCTTTGCGGTCCACATCGAGCGCGTTCGCGGTCGACAGCTGCGTGACTGCAATTCCAATGGCATCTTGCCCGTTGAATTGCAGGTCGGTGGCGTAACTCTCCGCGCCCAGTTCGGCATGTCCGACATCCTTCAGCCGAACCAGTGTGCCGTCGGAATTGGTTTTCAGGATGATGTCGTCGAACTGCGCCGGCTCGCTCAACCGGCCCACGGCGCGCACGCTGACCTGGTACTGCTGTCCCGACATCGACGGCTGTTGTCCGACTTGCCCGGCGGCGACTTCCACGTTCTGTTCGGACAGCGCGCTCACTACGTCGGGTGCGGTCAGGGCGCGTCCCGCCATGCGCACCGGATCCAGCCACAGCCGCATCGAGTATTTGCGCTCGCCGAAGACGATTACATCGGCGACTCCGGGAATGCGCTTGAGCGCGTCCTTGACGTAGACGTCGATGTAGTTGCTCATGAACAGCGTGGAATACTTGTCGTTGTCGGAAATAACGGCGGCGCCGAACACAAAGTTCTGCGACGTCTTCTGCGTGGTGATGCCGACCGCCTTCACCGACGCCGGTAGCCGTCCCTGGGCCGTGTTCACGCGGTTCTGAATGTCGACCGTGGCCAGGTCCGGATCGCGATTCAGATCAAACGTGGCAATGACGCTGCTGGTGCCGTCATTGCCGCTGGTGGAGGTCATGTACTTCATCCCCTCCGCGCCATTGATCTGCTGCTCGATGGGGATCGTGACGGCGCTCTCGACGGTCTGCGCGCTGGCGCCGATGTAGACGCTGGTGACGCCCACCTGCGGCGGAGCGAGAATGGGAAACTGTGAAATGGGCAGCGTCGGAATCACCGCCAGGCCCGCCAGAAGAATCAGCAGCGCGCAGACCGAGGCGAACACCGGGCGTTGGATGAAAAATCGAACGAACATGAAGAGTCCCGTGTGCGGCAGCTTCGCCGCTCAAAAGCGAATCATCATTGTGCTGGAAATCGGTCTCCGGCGCCCGGATTCCGGTCCATTTGAAGATACAAAAACGCACCACTTTTTCGAATGCGAGAATCCTTGCAGCCGGATGGCGAACCCTAACCCTGAGGAATCACCGGCGCCCCATCCAGCAGAAACTGTGTTCCGGAAATAATCACCTTGTCGCCCGGCTTGATTCCGTCCTGCACTTCGTAGTCGTTGCCGACCGTTTGACCGATCTTCAGGGGCCTCTGCCGCGCCACGAACGAGCCGCCATTCTGCGGCTCAGCCACGAAAGCGAAGTATTGGCCCGCCAGCCGCGATACGGCGAGGATGGGAACCTGGGGATTCTGATGCGTGCCAAAAACCACGCGTGCCCGCACAAACTGCAGCTGCCGCAGGGCGTCGTTGCCATTGGCGACGCTAGCCTTCACGAGCACGGTCTGCGTTGCATTGTCGACTTGCGGAGAAATGAAGCTCACGCGGGACTTGGCGACTACCTTACCCTCGCTGTCGAGGACCTGAACCGGCAGATTCATCTTCAGTTGTGCCGAGTGTTCGATGGGTACGTACACATAAACTTCAAGGCTGCCCGGCTTGTCAACCGTCGTCAACTGCGTCGATACCGTCACACGATCGCCGACGCGCACGGGAATGTCGCCCACGATCCCGCCTCGTGGTGCAACCACTTTGTAATAGTGGAGCTGGACCTGTTGTTCGTTCACCTGCGCGCCCACGGCGTCCATTTGAGATTGGGCCGAGTCCATGGCGGCTTTCGCCTGATCGAGATCCTGCTTGCTGACCACGCCTGCGCTGAAAAGTTCCCGGTAGCGCTGGTATTGCTGCTTGGTCCAACTTACGTTCGCCTCGAGCGCTGCCCGCGCACTCTCCTGGCTCTTCACCGTGGCTTGCTGCTTCAGAGGATCGATCTCCATCAACGCACCGCCAGGCCCGACCCGTTCGCCCGAGTGCACCAGAATCTGCGTAATCTGCCCTTCGACTTGCGGCATGATCACGGCGGAGTCGCGAGACCTCAGCGTCGCCACGTAGTCGGTGGAGTCGCTCACCGGAACCGCTTTCGCTTCCAGCACTTTGACCGGCATGCCAGCGAATGCGCCAGCCTGAGGGTTTTGGGCCGCGTTGCCCGAGCAAGCCACTGTGATTGCGCTGGCCGCAAAAACGGCCGCTAGTAAGCCCTTTACCAAGCGCTTTTGAAAGTCATTTGCCATAGTTGGAAAACTTTCTCTTTACTGATTGCTTCCTGTAACGCGGGCCGGCGGAAATCAGGCGGGGGCTGCCCCAGTCTCAATGACTCTGGATAATCGACGCAGATCAGCCCGAGCAAGCACGCGCTGCTGTAAAGATTCCCCAAGTGCCGTCGCGGACGCAAAATAATCCACTCCCCCGGGTTTCCCGGTGTCTGTTTGCCTCTGGAGTTAGATCCGCGCACCTTGGTCCGAAGTCACGGCTTCAGACTAAGAAATGCCACTTCATATCGGTTTAGCGTGACGTCATCTGCGCCGGCGGGCTCTCGGCAGCCGCGGTCGGGCCTCTGCTCACCATCGTATGCTTGCCAATCATCAGAAGACTCCCACTAGAGAACGTCCCAACGCGGAAACATCCACCTGGGACGCTCCGCGCCGCTCCCCGGCCCATTATGGTCGCCGCTTGCATTCACCGCATGATTGGCCGCCATGATCCCCACGCTGCCGTCGCCGTTGACTACCGGTAGTGTTTCCAGCCTCCGCATCATCAGTCGAGGTGTACGGCAACAACGTCATTCCCGCCGATGCCGGAAACATTCGCCCCCCACCAATAGGCCACCACCACCGCCCAACCCGCCGCCATCCCGCCTCCCCCGCCTCCTAACGAGAAAACGAGCGGCGCACACAGCACGGCATCGATAGCCTATTTCACGACAGCCGATTCTATCCCAAAATATCGAGCCTCATAGTAATCCGGATGACAACTAACGTTGATTGTCCAGGTGGGTTGTCATTCGAGAGCAGCCGGAGCGAATGCGACGGCAACCCCGAGGAATCGGTTGTGTCGCTCACCCGGTAATCATCTTCCCCAAAATCTCCTTCACAATTTTTCCCGCTACCGTCGCCGTCACTCCGGCAACATCCTGCACCGGGTTATACTCCACCAAATCCGCACCCACGATCTCTCCTTCGATCGCATGCAGATGAGCAATCGCCTCCCGCACCGACATCCCACCCGGCTCGCGATGAGAGACTCCCGGCGCGAACGCCGGATCCAGCACATCCATGTCGAACGTGATATAGACCGGCCCCGCCGACTTCAACTTCGCATCAGCAGGCAGCCCGCGCATCTCAACCACTTCCACTCCAAATCTCTGCGCCTGCTGACGCTGATGCAGATTCATGGTCCGAATCCCCACCTGTACCAACTGCTTCGCCAGTCCCGATTCCATGATCCGCGCCAACGGACACGCATGCGACAGCCGGTTCCCCTCGAACTCGTCATACAAATCGGGATGCGCGTCGAAATGAAAAATCGTCAGCTCGCCACGTTGCCGCGCGAACGCCCTCAGGATGGGATACGTAATCGAATGATCCCCGCCCAAAGAAACGGGACGTTTCTCCTGCGCGAGAAGGGCGTCCACTCCAGCCTCGATCGCCGCGAACGCATCCTTTTCCGCTAACGCCAGATCCCCCGCGTCCCCATAGACGCCCGTAACGCCCAAATCCAAGTGAGTCTCAGTCCACCGGTTCGACGCCTCACACCGCAGCGCCTGCCGGATTTTCGCTGGCGCCTCCGCCGCCCCGCGCAGGTAGGAAGAGTAAGCGTCAAAGGGAATTCCCAGAAGAGTTGGCACACCCAATGTGTTCATGATTCTTTTTCTGGACAGTGACCGCTGTGCCGGAAATGACAAGACGAATGCTGCCCCGGGCTAGTCGGTTTATACAAGAGTTCTAAAGCGCCCGCAAAAAAGCTTATTTGGACGAGTGTAATGCTTCGGTTGAATGTTGCTGCTGCGAGCCGTGAACAGCCACGACGCCAGCGCCTTCGTAGATCAGCTTCCATTTATCAGAAATCCGGCTGAGGCAATTGGTGCACGATCAGGCACAGTTACCAGACGAGTAACTACCTATAATGTCACTATGGTGTACTACCTTGTTTTCCGACATTTTGCAGGTTTCTTTTCCGTATGAACCCAAGTCTTGAAAAGCGGCCATTCATACCGACAAAGAGGATTTACTAATCGGTTGTTTCCGCGTCGATCTCTACCGGTGCATCGATTGCGATCGCGATTGCGGCGGAAACCTTGGCCTCCTTCAATGGCCCAAGCTCCAACACTTCATCCAAACAGTCGGCGACGTTTCGTCCAGCCAGCGCATTCAGCATCGCCCTGTCAGCCTCTGCAGCGACCGCCTCGAAGAATTCATTGAAGTGGGCGCTTATTCGGCAGCGGTTCTCGATGTCATTTCGCGGAGCAAAATTCCTCTTCTCAGATGTTGCCACCCGATAAATATCACACAGCGAAATTCGCTCTGGGGGGTGGCCGAGACGCAAACCGCCGCCTTTACCGACCGACGCAACGATGATCCCGTCGTGTGTGAGAGGAACGAGCAGCTTTCGGATGAAGCTCGGGTTAGTATGCAGACCCTCAGCCAGCATCCGGCTTGTGCATCGAAATCCGTCCCGCTCCGCTAGGGCTACGCTCAGCACCATTTCATCCGCGTGCGGAAATCAGCCATCGTGAACGGTGCCCGCATTAGCGAGATTCGTCCGTTGTTCGATGGGGTTTACGATATCGTACTGGCAGAAGGAACGGTGGTCACATCGAGCCGCAGATACGCTCACAAGTTACGGGCGCTGCTGGAATCCTAAGCTTGGCAACCGGACGTAAATTGGCGCGTCGGCGTGGAATGCCAGCGGTGAAGATGATTTCAGTACTTGCCTCGAATCGAGATTTTGCCGATTGCGATTGGAGCAACGCTAGCGCAATTCTCGCTAATTAGTGCCGCGCGACATTTGGATTTGTACGGATTCATCGCAGCGTTGTTGCGAACGTAGCTCGTATCGAAGAACTTAGGCGATGTGTCACCGGCGTGTACTTGGTTCGAGTCAGTGGCGGCAAGAAGTACACGATAACCCGCACCTACAAAAACAATCTGAGAGTTCTTGCGGACATATGGCTTGGCACCGAGATTTAGAGGGCCAATCTGTCTCGCAGGCACTTCGTATCAGGGCACAATCTCGGCTTACTTCTGATCAACCTTTGCAAAGAACTTCCGTATATCGGCAACCAAGAGATCGGGCTGCTCCAGAGCCGCGAAGTGTCCGCCCTTCGGCATGCCAGTTTTTTGTACTATGTTGTAGGTTTGAGTAATCCAGCTAAACGGCGGGACAGCCACCTCCTT
>Ga0209624_10000821_pt1 | contig 26401 bp, 24 predicted proteins | sample JacPinW_OM2H0_O1_FD_188565 | JGI IMG/M metagenome (GOLD analysis project Ga0209624, IMG submission 188565) | Forest soil microbial communities from Algoma, Ontario, Canada - Jack Pine, Ontario site 1_JW_OM2H0_O1 (SPAdes) (version 2) | ecosystem: Environmental > Terrestrial > Soil > Boreal...
CTGCAAGCCATCGCCATCGCGAAGGTCGTCAAACGTCCAGTCAAGCTGATCTGGACGCGGGAGGAAGACACCCGCCACGACAGGTTTCGTCCGCACGCGGTGGCCGCTTTCAAGGCCGTGACCGCCTCCGATGGAATGCCGACCGCGTGGGCGATGCGTGTCGTGACCTCGTCGATCTTCAAGTCGGTTGGCATTCCGTTTCCGCCCGACAAAGCTGAGCCGCCGGCCGTCGACGGCCTGGTGAGTAGCGGCTACAACGTGCCGAACATGCGCGTGGAATTGCTCACCCGGAACACCCACTTGCCGGTATGGTTCTATCGCGCGCCCGGTGCCAATCAGCATACTTTCGCCATCGAAAGCTTCCTCGACGAGCTCGCGTCGGCGAACCGTCTCGATCCCTATCAGATGCGGCGCAAGCTTCTGGAGGGCAAGCCGGACTGGCTCAGGGTGCTGGATACCGCCGCCGAGAAGGGTGACTGGGGCAAGCCGCTGCCCAAAGGTAGCGGGCGCGGCATCGCCATTTGCAATTTTACGGACAGCCTCTGCGCGCAGGTCGCTGAAGTTACGGTGAAGCCGAACGGCGAGGTGAAGGTCAACCGGGTCACCGTCGCGCTCGATACCCGTCACATGGTCAATCCGCAGACGGTCGCCGAGCAGGCTGAGGGCTCCGTGATCTTTGGCTTGAGCGCCGCATTGTACGGCAAGATCACGATCAAGGACGGCGCCGCGGTACAAGGCAATTTCGACACTTATCGCATGGTGCGTCTTGCGCAAGCGCCGAGGATCGACGTGCATTTGGTACCGAGCGGCGGAGATGTCTGGGGCGGCGCCGGAGAGCCTGCCGTCCCGCCCGTCGCCCCCGCGGTGACGAATGCCATCTTCGCCGCAACGGGCAAGCGCATTCGTACATTGCCGATTGTGGATACCGACCTTGGCGGATCGGCATAGCGCGATGCGCTCGGCAGCTTCGAGGGGGGTCCTTTTAGGCGGGGTGACTTTGCTGTGTGCAGGCGGAATATTCGCCTGCCTCGTTCTGGCGTCAGGGCACAAGTCCAGCCTGCGGGATCCCGGAAACCTCAATTCCCCCCGTAATGGCGACGAGTATTCGGCGCGGGTCGCCGATTGCGTCGCTTGCCACTCGATTCCTGGCGGCAAGGGGTTCGCCGGCGGCCTCAAAATGGGAACACCCGTCGGCGCCATTTACTCGACTAACATCACGCCGGATCCCGAGAGCGGCATCGGTAGATACAGTCTTGCCGATTTTGATCTCGCGGTGCGGCACGGCATTGCCAAGGACGGCCACCGCCTCTATCCGGCGATGCCTTATCCGTCCTACGCCAAACTCACCGACGCGAACGTAGTCGAGCTCTACCGCTTTTTCATGAAGGAGGTTCCTCCCGTCCATCAGGCGAACTTGGAGAGCCAGATTCCGGCACTGCTGAGCTTCCGCTGGCCGCTCGCGTTCTGGAATTTCTTCTTCGCGCCGAGCGCTAGCTATGTCGCAAAGCCAGGCCATGACGCGGTCTGGAATCGCGGCGCCTATCTGGTCCAAGGCCCTGGGCATTGCGGCGCCTGCCACACCCCGCGAGGCATCGGTATGCAGGAAAAGGCGCTCGACGAGAGCAGCGCGAACTTTCTCGCCGGAGCGGAGCTAGACGCTTGGTATGCTCCGAGTCTTCGCGGGGAAATGCGCACCGGACTCGGAACATGGTCGACGAGGGACGTCGGAGAGTTTCTCGAGCATGGCCACAACCGAGTCGGTTCTGCGTTCGGATCGATGACCGATGTCATCAACAACTCCACGTCTTACTTTTCGGACAGCGACATCGACGCCATCGCAGTGTATTTGAAATCGTTGCCGGCGAGATTCGCGCAGCAGGCTGTCGCCTATGACAATGCGACAACGGACGCGTTACTCAACAGTCCCACAATACAACCGGGTGCTGCCATCTACGCGAGCGATTGTGCGAGTTGTCACGGTTTCGACGCCAAGGGTTTCACTTCTTATATGCCGGCACTGGCCGGCAACCCCGCCGTGCTCGACGAGAATCCGTCTTCGCTCATCAATGTGTTGCTGAACGGTTCGGTACCACTCGTCGCCGAGGGTACGCCTGACGCCTATCGCATGCCGCAATTCCGGCAGCAATTGTCAGACCGGGATGCCGCCGACGTCATCACCTTCATGCGCAATCGCTGGGGCAATCAGGCGCCGGCAGTCACGGCCGCACAAGTTGCAAAGCTGCGTAAAACGACCAATCCTACCAGCGACCAGGTTATCATCTTGAAAATGCGTTAGTGGCGACGCACAAACATGAGCGATCCAAAGTACAAGGTCTTCGCGGCGCTGGACCCTTTCTTCGACATAGTACGGCGGGGATTGGCCGGGCATGTCGAGGGCGATCATTACTTCGATACCATTGCCGACAACGCGATCTTCGAGTATCGATATAGCGTCCCTGGATGGCCTCAGAGGTTGGATGGCACGATGTGCACGGTAAGATTGTCAGAACCGGCGCAACCTACGACAATCGATTCATTTCGGTCATCACTATCATGAACCGCAAGATTGTGCATTGGCGGGACTATATGGACTCGCTGGCCGCCATGAATGCGCTCAGCCAGGGCCGAGCCTCCCCGCCATCCTGACGAGAGCTGCAAATGAGTCCGCTCTCATCTTGCGCATGATGTGCCCGCGGTGAATTTGTACAGTGTACTCGGTGATTCCCAGTCGTGCAGCAGCCTGCTTGTTCATCAGGCCGCCGACCAGCAGCGGCAGTACTTCTCGCTCTCGCGGCGTGAGGGACCCGTAGCGCGCGACAATATCGGCTTGTTCGATGGCTGCCCGTCTGGCACTTCTGCTCTTTTCCAAAGCGCGTTCGACGGCCGCCAGGAACACACCGCCCTCAAAGGGCTTGGCAAAAAAATCACTTGCGCCTTCCTTCATGGCGCTAACGGCCAGCGGAATGTCGCCGCGCGCGGTGATAAAAATGATCGGTATTCCACATTGTTCCAGCTTAAGCCGTGCTTGGAGCTCGATGCCGGACATGCCGGGCATGCAAACGTCGGCAATCAGGCATGACGCCTGGTGCCTCGCTCTAGAATCCAGGAACTGCTCCGCGGAGTCGAAGCAGAGCGCGGTTATACCCTCCGACTCCACTAGATCTTGCAGCGCGCTTTGAACCGACCGGTCATCATCGAGAATTGCCAGAAGGCTCTGCGCGTGCTCGATATCCATTGGTCAACGCTAACCCCCTTGAGAGGGGCAACACAATCGGACCATGGGTAAGAAACTACTCCTCAGGTGGTAGTCGACTAGTACCAGAGGAGGAGGCCGAACGACACGGAGACTGTCTGCGGCAATGAGTGCACGCTATTGAGGAAGAACAGGCTTGAGTTTGTCGGCCATGCGAACCAATTCAATTAGCGAGCCCGCCTGCATCTTCTGCATGACATTGCCTCGATAGATCTTTACGGTCGCCTCGCTGATTCCGATCTCAGACGCAATCTGCTTGCTGAGCATTCCGGCCACTACAAGCCCCATGACCGCTCGCTCACGCGCCGTCAAGACCAAATACCGCCCACGCAGTTCGTGAATTTCATCCTGCTGTTCTCGGGCCGCACGATCGCGCTGAAGAGCCTGCTGAATGGCGTCCAGCAAATCCTGGTCCCGAAACGGTTTTGTGAGGAACTCCACGGCACCGGATTTCAAAGCCCTGACAGACATGGGGATATCGCCATGTGCGGTAATAAAGATGATAGGAATCTGCATGCCGGCGTCGGCCAACATACGCTGGAAATCGAGCCCGCTCATCTGGGGCAGCCTTACGTCCAGAACCAGGCAACTCGGCTCGGAGGTCCGCTTCTTGTTCAGAAACTCTTGGCCGGTCGCAAAGGACTCTGCGCGCAGACCAACGGACTCGACGAGGTCTTGCACGGCCCGGCGCACGCCGCCATCGTCATCGACGATAAACACGGTTGAAGCGGCCGCCGGCTTCATACGGGAGCTTCGCGCCCGCAGGGAAGAGTGAAATGGAAAGTGGCGCCCTTGCCCTGATTGGCGGTAGCCCACACGCGCCCCCCGTACGACTCGACAATCGAGCGGGTAATCGTCAGACCCATACCCGTTCCCTGTGGTTTGGTCGTATGAAAGGGCTCGAAAACCCGTTCGGCGGATCCGCTCGGCAACCCTATTCCGGTATCGCTGATGGAAACAAATAGATGATTCTCGGGATTGACCCGCGCTCTGATCGTGAGCGCGCCACCAATATCCTTCATGGCCTCGATCGCGTTGAGCATCAGATTCATGAAGACCTGTTGAAGTTGTACCGGGTTTGCCAGGATATTGGGAGTATCGGGGCCCACTTCGGAATACATCGTTATGGTATGCCGATCCGCTTCGCCCCTCAGCAAACCGGACATCTGCTCAATTATTTCCTTCACGTCGATGATTTGGCGTTCTGTAGGTGTTCCTGTCTTGTAGAAGGACCGCAAACTGTCGATGACGTTGGCTGCACGATTGGCATCTTCCTCAATCCTGGAGGCTGCCGCCCGGGCTCTGTCCAGATCAGGCGGGTCATGTGCCAACCATCGCAGAAGGGCGTTTGCGCTCGTGACGGAGGCCGTAATGGGTTGCTTGATTTCGTGAGCCAGCGCTGCGGCCAGCTCTCCCATCATATTGACGCGATTAACACGTGCGAGATCAGCTTCTAATTGGCGCAGCCTTTCCCGCTCCGCCTCGGCACGCTTCCGTTCCGTTATATCCATGGTAATACCGACGTACTCGCCCATTTCTCCGGAGGGATTGTGATGCCCTATGGCGCGCAGAAATCGAATGGTCCCATCGGGACGGCAGATTCGGTACTCGGGGATCTCGAAGTCGGTTCGCGCATGAATCGCATGCGTCAAAAATTCCCGCACGACCGGTTCATCGTCGGGATGAATGGTTTTATAGAAACTGTCCAGGCCTAACGGGCCCTTGTTGGGGTCGAATCCATGCAGGCGATAAATTTCGTCCGAGACGTGATCATGTTTACCCGTATGGAAATTCGAGGCCCAACTGCCCGTATGAGTCAGACTTTGCGCTTCCGCAAGGTATGCCTGCTCCCGGCGCAATTCCAGCTGACTCCGCTGCAAGGCCACCTCTGCGCGCTTGCGATCCGTGATGTCCTGAACAGTACCGAACATTTCGCAAGGCAGTCCCGCCGCATTCCTCTTCACAGTGCCGAGGCCATGAACAGTACGTACTTCGCCGTCCGGACGAATGACCCGATGCTCGGCCGCCGCCGGCACGCCGCTGCGAATGGCTTCGTCGGATTCTCGAAAAACACGCTCACGATCGTCAGGGTGGATCATTTCGCTGACCAACGCCATGTCAATGGGACCATCCTGCGGAGACAATCCATAGATGCGATAGAGCTCAGCGGACCAAGTTACACGGCCCGTTATGAGGTTCCATTCGTAGTACCCCATGTGAACCAGGCGTTGTGCCTGTTCAAGTCTGGCGTTGCTTTCCTGCAGGTCGAGAGATAGAGCCTGTCGTTCCTCCTCGACGCGCTTGTTCTCGGTGATATCCTGGACGGTACCAAACAATTTGCGCGCTCGTTCCGACGTCTCGCCATTCGAATCAACCGGCGGCGCACTCCAGAGCTTAGAGGTGATGGCGTGTAACGTACGGACTTCGCCGCTGGGTCGGACAATCCGAAACTCAGCAACGGGGTACGCTCCGGCAGAGAGGTCCACGTCCACGCCGCCGTAGAGGGAATCTCGGTCATCGGGGTGGACCATTTCGCGCACCGCGGCCAAATTCATTGCCCGTTCTTGCGGCTTCAGGCCAAAGATGCGATAGGTCTCGTCCGACCACACCACTTCATTCGTCTCTAGGTCCCATTCCCAATGGCCCACATGCGCGATGCGTTGGGCCTCTTCAAGTCTGGCGTTGCTTTCCTCCAATTTGCGAGCCAGCGCCAGGCGTTCCTCGTCGGCGCGCTTGCGTTCGGTCATGTCGCCGACTACACCCGTGTACTCGACCGCCTGCCCGACAGCGAGGCGATCGGCAGCATCGGTTGGGGCGACGGTGATGTTGTCACTCATGTACGGTCCCATTGTCCGACTTGCTTGAGTGTGAGAAGGATAGCACTACCGGGCCAGCGGACGGCGCTTGGGTGTCAATGTGAACCGGTGAAGTGTTGCCGATGCCGCGACTGTTCGCTGCGGCCCCCGTCAGCCGGCAGATGCGAAACTGGGGTTGCCGTGGGCAGCGGTTGCCGGGCCGCCGCTGCGCCAGGGTATGGCGAAGCGTTCCACAGGCAGCGTCGCCTTCTCATCGTTTTGCAATCGATGCATGCGTCTCCAGGCCGCCGGGGTCTGAGCCGCGGCTTCCCGGAAATGCTTGCATAAGTGCGCTTGGTCGGCGAACCCGCACTGTAACGCGATATCACTCAAGGACGCATCGGTCGTCAGCATGTATCGAGCAGCCAGTTCCACGCGGCGCCGCACGACGAAGGAGTGCGGCGACTCTCCGAATGTGCGCTTGAAGGATCGCGAGAAGTGGGCTTTGCTGCGTTGAACGAGCGCGCAAAGATCCTCGACGAGTACCGGCTCTGTGATATGGCTATCAATGTAGGCATGCACCTTGCGTGCCTGCCATGCCAACAAACGCCCCCTTCCGTCGCGGGCCTCTTCCGTCGGTGGCGGATGAATCTGTTGCCGCAGCAGCGACGCCGCTTCAAGCAATGTACCTGGCGCGGGATGCTGTAGGTCGTGAAGCTGACAAAGCGTCGCCTCTAGGAGCCGCATCACCCGGTGCATCCACTCGCGCGATCGAGCCGCACCTAGCTTCGACACCGCCGGCGCGTCGTCAAGGTGAGCTTCTGTTATGGAACGATTCAGCGAGTGCACGGCGTGACGGTAGCACCACATCGAAGCTCCATGAACTACATATTCATCGTAGACCACCGGTCGTGGGGCAAGACAGCACGTCGCGGCTCCGTCCCGTCATCTACTGAGAACATGTAATAGCGAGCCAAGACAGCGCCTCATACGATGGAGCCAAGCTCTATTTTCCTTGAGGAGGCGCGATGAAATCCATCACGAAACACTACGTCGACGGAGCGTTCGTCGAATCCCATGGCCGCGAGATCATGGACAGCATCAATCCCGCTAACGGGCAGGTGATCGCCCGCGTTACATTGGGCGACGAGGAGGATGCGCGACGCGCGATTGGCGCCGCCAAGCGAGCATTCGCAAGTTTCGGACGAACGACCAAAGAAGAGCGCATGGAGATTCTGCGCAGACTGCACAAGGCGGTCTCGGCGCGCACCGGTGATCTCACGAAGACGATGGTCGAGGAGTACGGCGGTGTCGTGCGGTTCGCAGCGCCCATCGTGCAGGCGGGTGCCGACGTGTTCCTCTCGGCCGAGAAGGCCCTCCGCGAGCTGCCGCTGACTCGGAGTTGGGGCAAGACAACGGTCACCTTGGAGCCGGTCGGCGTTGCCGGTCTGATTTCGCCGTGGAACGCCAACGCGTTTTTCCTTTGCATGAAACTTGCCTCGGCCGCCGCCGCCGGTTGCACGGTGGTCATGAAGCCGAGTGAGTTGAGCGCTTTGCAAACGAGCGTTTGGCTGGAATGTATACACGAGGCGAAACTTCCGGAAGGGCTTTGCAACGTCGTCTCCGGTCGAGGAGATGTCGTCGGAGCCGAGCTCGTGCGAAATCCCGACGTGGCCAAAATTTCCTTCACGGGCTCGGCCGCCGTCGGAAGATCAATCATGCGCGAAGGTGCCGCGACGATGAAACGCATCACGCTCGAGCTGGGCGGTAAGTCGCCTAACATTCTGCTCGAAGATGCCGATCTCGAGAAGGCCATCCCGAATGCGTTCATCATCGGGTTTCTGAACAACGGTCAAGCTTGCGTCGCTGGGACCAGGCTTCTCGTGCCGAAGAGCCGCTTCGAGGAAGTCAAACAGGCGATCTTGGACATCTCGCCCGCCTTTCCAGCCGGCGATCCGGCCGACCCAAATACCGCCGTCGGACCCATGGTAAACCTGAAGCAATATCAGCGTGTCCAGTCCTACATTCGCAGGGGTATTGAAGAAGGCGCGGAGGTGCTTGTCGGAGGCGAAGGACACCCGCCCGGCCTCGAGGCCGGCTATTTCGTCAAACCCACGGTATTTGTCAACGTGAATAATGACATGACAATCGCCCGGGAGGAGATTTTCGGGCCCGTCCTCTCGGTCATCACCTACGAGGACGAAGAGGATGCGATCCGATTCGCCAACGATACGGAGTACGGCCTGCACGCATACGTAAGCGGTACAGACATTCGCCGCGCGCGCCGCGTCGCATCTCGGATCCAAGCCGGCCGCGTGGCGATCAACGGATTGCTGGACGATCAACAGGCACCGTTCGGCGGATTCAAGCATTCCGGCGTCGGTCGTGAATTCGGAACGTTCGGCATCGAGGCATTTCTTGAACCGCGGGCCATCCTCGAGTGATTGGACTTCGCGATTCCGAGACATTGGAGAACAACCTGTGAGTTCGCACACCACGATCTCTCCCGGCGAGGCTGCGGATCGCCTCGCCGTTCGGGAACTCGTCGAGGCTTACGAGGATGGCGATTGGCTGTTTGCAGAACGTCGGCTGTACGTCGACTGGACGGAAGAGCGCGCCATCTCGTGACGTATGTGCTGCCGCAAGGATCAAGCATGAAAACTATCGCGTTCGGCATCCCACAACTGGCGCTGGTTTTGGCGCCGGCCCTGTTCGGCTGCGGCCATAGGGCCGCCCCCGCATCCGGATCGCCTCCGCCGTCCAAGGTATCGGTCGTGACCCTCATGGCACAGGCGGTGCCGGTCACGACAGAGCTGCCCGGACGCGTGGCCGCTCTTCGAGTCGCGGAGGTACGCCCGCAGGTGAACGGCATCATACTCGAGCGGTCGTTCGTCGAAGGCAGCGAGGTGCAAGCAGGGCAGCAGCTTTATCAGATCGATCCGGCGCCCTATGAGGCCAGCTATCACAGTGCGGTCGCGGCCGCCGCTTCGGCTCGCTCCTTGGCGGAGCGCTACAAGCCCCTGGCCGCTGCCAACGCGGTCAGCCAGCAAGATTACGACAACGCCGTCGCTACCGACCTTCAAGCGCAAGCGGCGCTGGAGACGGCGCGCATCAACCTGCGCTACACCAGGGTGCTGTCGCCCATCTCCGGCCGCATTGGCCGTTCGACGGTGACCGAAGGCGCGTTGGTCACTGCAAACCAACCCGCTGCCATGGCGACGGTGCAACAGCTCGATCATGTGTATGTGGACGTGACCCAGCCCATCGGCACGCTGCTGCGCCTCCAACGCGAAGCGGCAGCCGGACAGCTGCACCAAAACGACGCCGGCCGCACGCCGGTGAGCCTGCGCTTGGAGGATGCCACCGACTATGCACAACCCGGGACGCTGCAGTTTTCGGAGGTGACCGTCGATGAGAGCACGGGTTCGGTGACCATGCGGGCCTTGTTCCCCAATCCTAGCCGCATCCTATTGCCGGGCATGTTCGTGCGCGAGCGCATCGAGGAAGGCGTTCGCCTGGGCGCGTTGCTGGTGCCGCAGCAAGGCGTCAGTCACAACGACAAGGGAGATTCGACCGCGCTGGTAGTCGCCGCCGACAACACGGTTGCCCTACGCGTTCTGAAAACCGACCGCGCAGTCGGCGACCGATGGCTGGTGAGCGACGGCCTGCAGGAGGGCGATCGGGTTGTCGTGGAGGGGCTTCAACTCGCACAGCCCGGCGTCAAGGTCCGGCCGGAAGAATTCCGCGGGTCCGGGCAAGCGAGCCAGGCCGAACGCCTGTCGGCGAATCGGAAGTAGGAGACAGCCATGGTCAAGTTCTTCATCGACCGTCCGGTCTTCGCGTGGGTGCTGGCGATCGTGGTCATGACCGCGGGCGTTTTGGCCATTACCACTCTGCCGGTGGCGCAATACCCGAGCATCGCCCCGCCGGCAATCTCGATCCAAGTCACCTACCCGGGCGCCTCGGCAGAGACCGTTCAGAGCACCGTGACGCAGGTGATCGAGCAGCAGCTCTCCGGCATCGACCACTTGCTGTACTTCGGATCCGAAAGCGACAAAGACGGCAGCATGACCATCACGCTGTACTTCGACCAGGGAACTAATCCCGACATCGCTCAAGTGCAGGTGCAAAACAAACTGCAGTTGGCCACGCCGTTGTTGCCGGCCGAGGTACAGGCCCAAGGCATCCGAGTGGCCAAGGCGACACGAAATTTCTTGTTGGTGATCGGCTTCTACTCGGCCGACGGCTCCATGAACAACGACGATATCGGCGACTACGTCGCATCGCACGTCCAAGATCCGATCAGCCGCACGCCCGGTGTCGGCGATTACCAACTGTTCGGGTCGCAATACGCCATGCGTATTTGGCTCGATTCGGCGCGGTTGGACAACTACGGTCTGACCCCCGTGGACGTCAACAATGCTCTGCAGGCTCAGAACGTACAGATTGCATCCGGCGAGCTGGGCGGTCTGCCATCGGCGAAGGGCCAGCGCCTGAATGCCACCATCGTCGGTCCACAACGCCTGCAAACCGCGGAGCAGTTCGGACAGATTCTGCTCAAGGTCGGCCCGGATGGCTCGCAAGTTCGCCTAAAGGACGTCGCCAGCGTCACCTTGGGCGGCGAGAACTATTCGATCTACGTCGAGTACAACGGCCACCCAGCGTCGGGTCTCGGCATCAAGTTGGCGCCGGGCGCCAACGCGTTGGATACAGCCAGAGCGATCCGCGTCACGATGGACCGGCTGCAACCGTACTTTCCATCCGGCCTGAAGGTGGTTTATCCCTACGACACCACGCCGTTCGTAAGCGTCTCCATCGAAGAAGTGGTGAAGACGCTGTTCGAGGCGATCGTGCTGGTGTTCTTGGTGATGTACATCTTCCTGCAGAATTTCCGTGCCACGCTCATTCCCACGATCGCCGTGCCGGTGGTGCTGCTCGGCACCTTCGGCATCCTTGCTGTCGCAGGCTTTTCCATCAACACGCTGACAATGTTCGGCATGGTGCTGGCCATCGGCCTTCTCGTCGACGATGCCATCGTGGTCGTGGAGAATGTCGAGCGCGTGATGGCGGAGGAGGGGCTATCGCCGAAAGAGGCCACGCGCAAGTCGATGGACCAGATCACGGGCGCGCTCGTCGGCATCGCTCTGGTGCTGTCAGCGGTGTTTCTGCCGATGGCATTCTTCGGAGGCTCGACCGGAGTGATCTACCGGCAGTTCTCCATCACCATAGTCTCGGCGATGACGCTGTCGGTGCTGGTCGCGCTGGTCTTCACTCCTTCCCTCTGCGCTACGTTGCTGCGCAAGCCGTCGGAAGCCGGGCATGAACGCAAGGGAGGCTTCTTCGGCCTGTTCAACCGAGGCTTTGCACGCCTGAATCGGGGCTACGAGCACGGCGTCAGCCACGTCGCGGTCCGGACGGGACGCTACCTTATGGCCTATTTGTTCATCGTCGTGTGCCTGGGAATGCTGTTCGCGCGAGTGCCCACGTCGTTCTTGCCGGACGAAGATCAAGGCATCCTATTCCTGCAGGTGGTCGAGCCTCCGGGTACGGCCAGCGAGTTGACGCAGCAAACGCTGGACGAAGTGCGTGATTATTTCATGAAAGATGAAGGGGCCATCGTCAGCGATGTCTTCACGGTCAACGGATACAGCTTCGGTGGCCGTGGGCAGAGCGCCGGCCTGGCTTTCGTGCGGCTCAAGGATTGGAAGCACCGCCCGAACGAGCGAGATTCCGTGTTTGGCCTTGCCGAGCGGGCCAACCAACGCTTCCAGCGCATACGCGGCGCGTTTGTCATCGCGTTCCCGCCGCCGGCGGTCCTGGAGCTCGGCAACGCCACCGGCTTCGACTTCGAATTGGAAGACTTCGGCAACGCAGGGCACGACGGGCTCATGAAGGCCCGCGAGCAGCTGATGAAGCTTGCGCTACAGGACCCGGCTATCGGCTCGCTTCGGCCGAACGGCTTGTCGGACGAGCCCCAGTACAAGCTGAACATCGATTGGGAGAAAGCCAGCGCGCTTGGCCTATCGATCGATGACATCAGCCAGACCCTCGGCATCGGTTGGGGCTCCGCCTACGTCAATCAATTTGTCGATCACGGCCGCGTCAAGCGCGTCTTCGTACAGGGGGAGGCCGCCTCGCGCATGCTGCCGCAGGATTTGGACAAGTGGTACGTTCGAAACGCCGCAGGACGGATGACGCCGTTTTCCGCCTTTTCTTCCGCGCATTGGAGCATCGGTTCGCCCAAGCTCGAGCGTTACAACGGCACGGCTTCCCTGGAGTTCCTCGGCACCCCGGCACAGGGCCGCAGCAGCGGCGATGCGTTGGCGGCGATGGAGGCGGCGGTAACCAAGCTCCCCAAAGGCATCGGATACGAATGGACGGGCCTGTCCTACGAGGAGAAGAAATCGGGTTCACAGGCGCCGGCCCTGTATGCGATTTCGCTGGCCATCGTATTCCTGTGCCTGGCTGCGCTCTATGAGAGTTGGTCGGTCCCGTTTGCCGTGATGCTGGTGGTGCCCTTAGGGATTCTTGGTACTGTCAGCGCGACCTTGTTGCGCGGACTTGGCAACGACGTGTTCTTTCAGGTGGGCCTCCTCACGACGGTCGGGCTGTCGGCCAAGAACGCCATCCTCATCGTCGAGTTCGCCAAGGAGAACGTCGAGCACGGGATAGGGTTGGTTGAGGCGACCATTACCGCTGCACGGCAGCGCCTGCGCCCCATCCTCATGACCTCGTTTGCTTTCATCCTGGGCGTGATGCCATTGGCAATCGCCACCGGCGCGGGTGCAGGCGGGCGCATCGCCATCGGGACCGGCGTGATCGGCGGCATGGTCACGGGTACGGTGCTCGCCGTGTTCTTCGTGCCGGTGTTCTTCGTCTCGGTGCGTTCGGCATTCAAAGGTCGACGCACCCGTGCCGACGCGGCCCTCGGCCGCCCCGCACTGGAGATCTGAGCAATGCAGTACAGACACCGGTTGGCTGCGATGGCTTTAGGAACGATGACGCTGTCCGCCTGCACGCTGGAGCCGAAGTACACTCGGCCGGATGCTCCAGTGGCAATGCCGGAGCACAACGTGGTTTCGGGTATACCTGCCGAAGATTTAGGCTGGCGGGCGTTTTTTAGGGATGCGCAATTGCAGCAGCTGATCGTCCTGGCTCTGGCCAACAACCGCGACCTGCGCGTCGCCGCGCTTAACGTCGAAACCGCCCAGGCACGCTACCGGATTCAGCGCGCCGACCTGTTTCCCACGATCGCGGCCAGCACGGCGGAGCAAGCCGAGCGCCTACCCGCCGGCGTGCTCGCAGCCTCGTTGCCGGCCGGAATCGCTTCCACGCAAGGCGATATTGTCTCTCGTTCCTACACGGCGGGCATTGGCTTCACCAACTTTGAACTCGATTTCTTTGGCCGCATACGCAGCCTCGATCACGCCGCCCTGCAGCAGTATTTCAGTTTGGAAGAGACCCGGCGCAGCGCCCAGATCGCCCTTGTGGCAGAAGTGGCAAATGCCTACTTGGCGTTGCTGGCCGATCAGACGTTGTTGGCCATCACACGCCGGACTCTACAGAACCAGAGCGATTCCCACGAGCTGACTCGGAAGATGTTCGAACGAGGGACGGCCACGGAGCTCGCGCTTCGCCAAGCCGAGTCGACAGTGGACACCGCCCGCGCAAACGTGGCGCAGTACTCCCGCGCACTAGCCCAGGATCGCGACGCGCTGCAGCTATTGCTCGGCGCCCCTGTTCCGGACGGCATCGACTTTTCTGCGGGGCTCGACCGCCCGGATGTCGTGTCGGCGGTGGAGGAGGCCGTTCCCTCCGACGTTCTGGTCAAACGGCCGGATGTGCAGGCTGCCGAACACCTGTTGAAGGCCGCCAATGCCGATATCGGTGCGGCGCGCGCTGCGTTTTTCCCCGCCATCGAACTGACGGGCAGTCTAGGCAGTGCCAGCACGGAGCTTTCCGGTCTGTTCAAGCACGACTCGCTCGCGTGGACGTTCGCCCCCCAAATCAGTGTTCCGCTGTTCGCAGGAGGCGCCAACGAGGCCAACCTCGAGGCGGCGAAGGTGGCACGTCGCACCGCGGTGGCGCAATACGAGAAGGCGATCCAGATTGCGTTCCGCGAAGTGGCCGACGCGCTCGCGGCTCGAGGCTACCTCGACGAGCAGCTCGAGGCACAACAGGCACTGGTATCCGCTTCCCAGGACGCGTACCGCTTGGCGCAGATGCGTTTTCGAGGCGGCGTCGACAACTATCTCAGCGAGCTCGATGCTCAGCGTTCTCTCTACGACGCGCAGCAACAACTGCAAATCGTGCGGCTGCAGCGCCTCGAGAACCTCGTGACGCTTTACAAGGCTCTGGGAGGCGGCCTGCACGAAAATACGGCTTCCGAAGTTCCTGTGCCCGGCTAGGCCATGTTTTCTGAAGCATCGGCAGAACTCACGGTCGTAACCCACTCGGCACTGGCCTTTGTTCTCGCATGGGCGATCGGCTATGAGAGGTTCTACAACGGCCGCGCGGCGGGAACGCAGGTGTATTGTCTGGTCTGCACGGCGAGTTGCGCATTGACCTCAGCCGCAGGTCTGGCCGGGCATTGGTTCGGAACTCGGCACCTCGCCGACGCAATCGGCAGCATGCAAGTGATCGCGAGCCTGCTCACGGGCATCGGTTTTCTCGGCGCCGGAATCATCGTCAAGAGCGGCGCCAGCGTCCGTGGGCTGACGACCGCCGCCTCCATATGGTCGTCAGCCGCCATCGGAATTCTTGTGGGCGTCCACTTCGCGGTTTCCGCCGTCTGTCTGACCGCGATCTTCATCGTTTGCATGGCTGCGATTCCACGACTGGAGCAGCGTTTGCCCGGCAAAGCCGCAATCGCGGTCAGGCTCCGCTACCGCGAGGGCGCGCGGCCGCATACAGACAAGATTTTGTCGTTTCTCAGCGAGCGCAGTTTGGTGCCGCATTCGGATTCGGTATCCGTAACCTTCGACGGGGGGCGATTTGGTCTCGAATTGATTGTCTCGGGCAAAGCCCTGCAGGGTCGTACTCTGAATTGGGTCGTGGAAGACCTGCCGGACATCCAGTCTATCGAAAGCTTCACGGTGACGAGGACCAGCCGAACATAGTCAAAGCCGCCGACCTCGAACCGGCGTAAGTCATTACGGGCCGAATGTGTCCCTCACCTTTTCCGACACGGCATCGAGAAATGGGCGACCCACCAGATCCGGCCGCTCTCGCTGCAGCTGCTTGGCATAGCGCATTGCAAACTCCGTTTTCGCATAGTTCATCCCGAACCACGGATTGTCGGATCTCCAACTCTTGATTTCCGGCGTTTTCGAATAATCGGCCGCCGATGCCTGAACGGGTTGATTCGCCAATTGCTTTTGAAGGAGCTCATTTTGAACCCGCATATCTTCCATCTGCCGCTGCATTTGACGTTGCTGTTCGGCCAGTTGGTTCTGTCGCTCCTGCTGCTGTCGAAGCAGTTCTTGCTGTTGCTCCAGCTGCTGCTGTAGAAGTTTCTGCTGATCACCTCGGCACTGAGCCAAAGCAACACCCGCCAATCCGGCACACGGATCTGCCTGTTGGGCGCAAATCGCCGCAGGCAAAGCAGCAAGCGAAAATGCAAGCACATACGACTTCATGGATTGCGCTCTCCTGAATCCCATCGGGCCGCTCAAGCGTGGCCGACACCGAGGACTTGTTCGACGGACCGAATCAACTCGACACTCTCAAACGGCTTGGTGAGGACTAAATGAGCTCCTGCCTTTTCCGCGGATGCAAGATAGGCGGTGGTCGTTATCGCCGTTGGATGGTATTCCGCGACGCCGAAATTACCGCCGCCGGAAATTGCAATGATGCGCACCGATGGGAAGGCCTTGCGAATCGATTCGATCGCTTCCACACCGTTGATCTGCGGCATGATGATATCGGTAATGACGAGATCCGTCGGGTGGCGTGCGAGTTCGGCAAACGCGTCCATTGCGCTTTCAACGGTACGGACCGAATATCCCGCGCGATCCAGCACGTATTTGACGGAATCGCGCACGTCGGGCTCATCGTCGACAACCAAAATGTTCTGCATTTTCGCCTCACACCACCGGCGCCGCCACATCGCCGATCACTTCGGCGCGGGCGACAGCCGGGAAAAATATTCGAAACGTGGTCCCCACGGCAATCTTCGACTCGACCGTAATGCTAGCACCGAAACTCTCTACGATGCCATGAACCACGGAGAGCCCCAGACCTGCGCCTTGCCCAACGGACCGCGTGGTAAAGAACGGCTCGAATATGCGCTCAACGGTTGCCGAGTCCATTCCCCGTCCCGTGTCGCGAACCCAGAATTCGACGCCCGGCCTTGCTATCCCAGGATCGTCGTCACCTTCTTGATATCTCAGGCCAATCGTCAACACGCCTTTCGCACCCTCCATCGCCTGGTAGGCGTTGGTGAACAAATTCATCAGCAAGTGCGATGCGAGCGTGGCGTCGGCTCTCACCAATGGAATGGATTCGTCGATTTCGGTCCGTATCTCGATGGTCGGCGGGGCAAGCACGGAAAAGAGGTGTAGAGACTCGGCCACCACCTCTCGCAGGTCGATCAGCGCGAGCTTCGCCTCGCCGAGCTCGCGGCTGAACGTCAAAATCTTCTTCACGATATCCTTCGCACGGCGCGCCGCCGCGAGCACTCGCTCGAGATTCGCGCGTGGTGCGCTGGATCGCGGCAGATCCTGCAGTGCCGAGTCGGTAAAAAGGATGATGGGAACCAGCACGTTGTTTATTTCATGAGCGATACCGCTCGCGAGCGTTCCCACTGTCTCCAGCCGTTGACGATGCCGCAATTGCTTCTGCAGGTCCTCGCGCCTGACTTCGGATATTTCCTTCTCCTTGATCTTCGCCTGGAGCCGAACATTCACACCTACCAATTCATGGCGCATGGCTTCGAGATCCGCCGCCAATTCATGCAGTTCGCGAATGCCGGTATTGACGTTGAGCGCGCGTGTGTAGTCGCCGGAGGAGATGGCGCGGGAGACGGCCTGCAGGCGTTGGATCGGGCGCGACAGGCGATAACTCAGGATGATGGCGATGGCGATCGCCACGGCCAGATATCCCGCCAGCAGCCAAAGCATTCGAGTGAACGCCAGCTGGATTCTCTCCTGAATGGGCTGCTCGTCGAAGCCCAAGCGTAATTCGGCGCGATGGTAGGCGTGCTCGATTGGCCGTACGACGAAGTAAATGCCGTCGCCCCCTTCGCCGAACCTCAAATCCGTGGAACGTGCCTCCTTGATATCGGACGATCCATACAGGCTGCGGACACTGCGGCCTCGGTCGTAGAGCTCCGCATAGCGGGCGCCGCCGTGAGTGATCGCAAAATCCAATAGGTCTTCGATTCGCTTCTGGGAGTCCATGGCCGCCCCGACCTCGAATTCGTCAGCAAGCACCCGTGAAAAGGTCCTGGCATGCTCGATAAACAGGTCCTCATGGCTCTCTCGAATCACGTAACCCATGCCGAAATAGAGCGCCGGTAATAGCACCAAGTGCACCATCACCACCCAAGCGGTGACGTAAATCCAGAAAGTTGCCCTTAGCCGTGCCATGAGGTCCGCATGATCTTACGGGTCTGAGGCTTGCGGCGTGGCGGCAATGACCATAAGCTAGGCGGAGCTATCGTAAAGGGCTTGAAGCGTCCAGGGATCGTTGAGGCGACATGTCCCGTACCAACATACGGCGACGATGTTGGACGGAGCCGCAAGAATGGTGGGATCGCTCTGATGCCAAAGAAATACAAAGAGCGCGCGCGGGGTCTTCCGTACCAGCCATCGCGGCTTCGCGTGGTTCTGGCCGATGAGCAGACGATTCTTCGCCACGGCCTGCGGGCAATTCTCGATGCCGAGCCCGATTTGGAGGTGATCGGCGAAGCAAGCAATATGCAGGACGCCATCGCGATATCGCGACGCTTATTGCCGGATGTGGTGATCACGGATGTCGCCTTTTCCAATGGAATCGAAGTTGAAGCTATAACCCGGCTGCGGCGCGAATGTGCAGGTGTGCGCGTGCTGCTGCTTACCGGCCATAGTTGCCCAGAATGCATGCGCGCCGCAATGACAGCGGGTGTCCACGGCTACATCCTCAAACACTCGCCATTCGAGGTCCTGCTTCGCGCGATCCGCTCGGAGGGATCCGAATATGAGCATTCTGAACTGCCTTTGCGCGTCACGGCTAGGCAGGGGCGTTCGACCGGGAAATCCGCCAAGGCGCGGATTTCTGATATGACGGCGCGCGAACGTCAGGTGCTGATAGGCGTTGCATTGGGATATTCCAACAAGCGAATTGCCGGAAATCTCGGGCGCAGTGTCAAAACCATCGAAAAACATCGATTCAAGATGATGCATCGGCTGGGGCTGCAGAACGCGGCGGCTGCGACCCGCTATGCGATGGACAACGGTCTGCTGCTCGCCGATGACGGCGCACGGGAGCCGGGCCTGGAGCATGGGTCCGCCGAGGCCGGCGCATCGCCGGAGCAATCCGCCCGCTCGCAACGGCGAACGCGCACCGGGGAATAGGTTTCTGGTCGTGGGGAGTATTTTCACCACTCTGCCTTGAGCAACGCCAGCTCGCGGCGTTGACCTTGCTGTCTGGGCGGCGGCTCGCACGCCGCTTGCGCGGCCGCAGTTGGCTGCTGCACCGCGCTGGGATAGCTTGGACCGGGAAGTCGTTCCAGGCGCAGCGAATTCAGTACCACCAGCAGACTCGAACCGGCCATGACAGCAGCCGCCAGGATCGGCTGCAGCAGCCCGAGCACGGCACAGGTCAGTGCGATCAGGTTGTAGCCGAACGCCCATGCCAGGTTGGTGAGGATGGTGGAACGCACCGCACGAGCCCGGCCGACCACCCAGGGCAGCAGCCAGAGGCCGTCCGCGGGCAGCACCAGGTCCGCGGTCTCGCGTGCCAGATCGGTGGCCGAGCCTACGGCGATGCCGACATCCGCAGAGGCCAGCCCCGGACCGTCATTCAGGCCGTCGCCGACCATGGCAATGGCACCGTGGCGTGCTCGGTACCGATCGAGAGCCACGCGTTTGGCCTCCGGCAGCAGACCGGCTTGCCATTCATCCACGCCTACCGTGGCCGCGACACGCGCGGCTGCGCCGGCGTGATCGCCGCTGAGCAATGTCACCCGCAGACCGAGGCAGCGCAAGGCGTCGATGGTCCCTGCCGCCTCCGGCAGAGGTGTGTCGTCAAACGACAGCACGGCGCGGGCGCGTCCGACGCGAGCGTTCTCGCTCCAACCGACAAACACCACCGAATGGCCGGTCGATGCCATCTCCTCGGCACGCGCGGACAGCACCGGCGGCAGCTGCCAGCCCAGCTCGCACATCAAAGCCGCATTACCGGCGGCGACGGACTCGCCAAGGACAACTCCGCGCAACCCGCGCCCCGGCACCACCTGCACATTCTCGGCGGCGATCGGATCGAGCCCACGCTCGATGGCGGCCATCGCGATGGCCTGCGCCAACCCATGCTCGGAATGCCGCTCCAGACCCGCCAGTCGGGCCAGTACCTCCTCCTCTTCGACGCCATCGCTCGCAAGATCGACGAGCTTTGGCCGGCCCAGAGTGAGCGTGCCGGTCTTGTCGAAGGCGATCAGGCGCGCGCAGGCCAGCGCTTCGAGCGCGCCGGGACTGCGAACCAGACAGCCATGGCGGGCCAATTGTCCGATACCGAGCGAGTGCGCCATGGGTGCGGCCAAGCCGACCGCACAGGGACAGGCCACCACCAGTACCGATAGGGCGGTGAGCATCGCCTGATCCAGCGGCAGGCGCTGGACCCAATAGAGCAGGGTCATTGCCGCAAGGGCCAGTACGATGGGTACGAATACACCCACCACCCGGTCGGCGATGCGCTGCGTGCGGCTCGACTGTTGTAACGCGTCGCGCACCGAGCGGCATATTTGCGCCCACCGGCTCTCGCCCCCGGAGCCGCTGCTGCGGATCAGCAACGGACCGTCGAGATTGATGCTGCCGGCGAGCACCGCGGCGCCGACCTCTTTCGCGACGTGTCTGCTCTCGCCGGTAATCACCGCCTCATCGGTATGCGAGCGGCCCTCCACGATCAGGCCGTCGACCGGGATGCGTTCGCCAGGCTTGACCCGGATCAGCATCCCGACACGCACCTCTCGTACGGGGCGGCGACGCTCTCGTGCGCCTTCAACCACCGTCGCCAATTCGCTTTCGGCGGCCAACAACGGCGCCAGGTCGCGCGACGCCCGGGCGCGCCCCGCCGCCTCGAGATACCGGCCGAGCGTGAACAGCATCAGCACCATCGAGGCGGTATCGAAATAAAGATGGCCTCCCCCATGAAATACGGCGAGCGTGGAGTACGCATAGGCGGCAAGGCTGCCGAGCACGATGAGCGCCGAGGAGGTCAAACGCCCGCGCCGGGCCTGCGACCAGGTTTCCCGCAGGAAAGGTTCGCCGAGGATCAGTACCGCCGGCGTCGCGAGCGCCCAGAGAAGCAGATGAATCGTCGGCAGCACCCGCCGGTCCGCGCCGGCGAACGCTCCCGAGTACACCAGCAGGCTGAAAAGCATGATGTTCATGGACAAAAAGCTGCCCACCCCGAGACGTACCAGGAACCACGCCGCCTCCGACGCATCGCCGCTACCGCTCTTCACCTGGTGGGCGATGCAGCAGCCGTAACAGCAAAACTGACAGCCCTCACCGTTGACCATGCGGGTGAAGCCCCGCCGCCCGACCGGCAACAGGCAGTGGCGGCAAAGCGTTCCGGGCGTTGCCATCATCATGCAATATGCCAGAGATGGTGCATGCCATGGCCGCCTGCCATCGGCAGGACGCCGCGGCCGAGCGTGATCAGGCCCAACGCCAGAATGAAGCCGCCGGCCAGCCGCACACCGCGCTGCCGCCACCGCGGTGCCAGCAGCCGGCCGAGGCCACCCATCGCGAGCATGGCGGGGAAAGTGCCCAAGCCGAATACCACCATGGTGAGACAGCCGGACAGCACGTCAACGGTGCTCGCAGCCTGGGCGACCATGGCATAGACCAGGGGACAGGGCAGAAAGCCGTTGAGCACACCGAAGGCAAGCGGCGCGGCGTGCCCGGGCGTGCGCAGCAGGCTTCGCAGCGAGTTCACGAGCGTCGAGCTGCCGAAGCTGCCGGTGACGCGGCGCCAGCCGCGCAACCCGAAGAAACTCAGCGCCATGATGATCATCAGCAGCCCGGCCAGCACGGCGAGAGCACGCTGCCCGGCGTCGAGCGACACGCTAAGAAACGAGGTTCCCAGATCCCGCCGCAACCCCAAGGATGTACAGATCACCTGGCCCAGTCCACCGGCAAGCGCCCCGAGGAAGCAATAGCTGGTCAGCCTGCCGGTGTTGTACAGAATATGCCGCACCGAGGTGGCGCCGGCCCCGCGCGGATCAGGCCCCAATGCGCAGGCGAAGCCTCCGCACATGCCGATGCAATGAAAACTGCCCGCGAAGCCGGCGAGGAACAGCAGCGCGTAGTAGGTCATGGTCGAAGTTTCCGGACAAACCGCCCACGGCAGCGGGCGGAAGGTGTGGGTGCGCTATTTTCTTCGCGCCAACAGAGCGAGCCAGATGAAGAACCCTATCGTGAAGATCGCGAAGCCGATGAACGCGACTTCCTGCTGCACGCTGGCCCGGGCCAGCGAGAATCCAGTTTCAGCCAACATGGTTTCGTCCTCCTCAGCCGGTAACGGTGCGGATCACATTCATGACGAGTTCAAAACCCAAGAACATCAGATTGACGATGGCGACCCCAAAAATTATTTTAACACCTTGCATAGATGATCTCCGCTTGAGAAACGGCAATTAGCCGACCCGGCCCGGCCCGACTCCGCCCCAGTAGGTCACGATGTAGTAACAGGCCCAAAAGAACAGACCGAAATACACAAACAACAACCAGATCGGAATGACACCCTCGTGCGCCTTGATGGAGCCGCCGGCATACTCGTGCAGGTCGTGCGTCTCATCCGTCGAGGTGGTGTTTGGATCGGTCATATGCCATCTCCGCGTGATAGAAGTTGAGGGCTGCCTGGTCGGTCTCACTCAGGGCTCCCGCCATGACCCCCCAGATGAAGATACAAGTGGAACCCAATCCCATAAATATTGCCAGTGCATACGGGCCCAGGATTTCGTAGTCCGCCATGGCTTAGCCTCCTCGCACGCTAGGGTCCCAACAGTCCATAGGCTTGCTCCGGGCCGGGCGTCTCCAACTTTGGATCGTCCAATGCCTCACGAACCTTGGCGGAGATCGTCAACGGTTCCCCGGTGAGCGGGTCGGTGAAGGCGGAAAGCGACAGGATGTAGTAGGACAACGCCCATCGATCCGCATCCGAGAACGAGTCGTGGAAGGAGGGCATCGGTGTTCCGCTCAAGCCCGTGGAGATGGTCCTGTAGATGTCAGTGACCGCAGGACCGGATTTGAACTGGCCGCTCGTGAGGTTGGCGGGGTGGATGGTGAAGCCGGGATCATCCGTCAACCCGGCCGCCTTCTCGCCGTCGCCTTTACCGGTGTTGCCATGGCATTCCCAGCACTTGGCCTGCACCCAGACTTCCTTGCCGTGAGTGATCATGGCCATCGTGGGCGGCGGCGGTGCGGGAATATACAGCGGCTGACCGGGCGGCGCATTGACGAAGAAATAGGCGGGCCTCTTGGGATCGGAGCGGTCCGCCGCCAGTACGTACTTGATGTACTGGATCACGGCGAGTCGATCATTGATGGGCAAGTCGTACCAGGGCGGCATCGCGGTACCGCGCACTCCGCGCGTAATGGTGCGCAGCATATCGCCGTCGCTGGGCAAGGGGTCCTCGGTCAGCCTGAACTTGAATACCCCCTGGGTGAAGTTGCGCGGCCGCTGCTTGTACAGGAAGGTCGCGGCCGGCCCATTGCCGTCGCCATGCACCCCATGGCAACCGACGCAGCGGCGTTCGTAGACCTCTTTACCGTAGTCGATCCATTCTTGCGAGCGCGGCAACGTGATACCGGCGGCCTCCAGCTGCTGCGGCTCGAACAAATCTCGCCACTTGCCGCGGTTCATCCCCAACTTTTGCACGTAGGCGATCAGAGCCTGGACCTCTTTGGTCTCGATGACCAGTTTGACACTGCTGCCGGCGTACTCGTCGTTGGGCGTAAAGATCACGGGGTATTTGCCCTGCGCGACCATCGGCACGAACAGCAGCCCGTCGGCATTGGGCGTGATCTTCACCTGCTCCTTGCTGGCGAAGTCGAACAGCCTTTCGGTCATTGCATTTCGCTCGAGCGTGGCGCCCGAAGCGTCTTTTACGATCTTTACCGGTTCGGACGGCGCGTTGAACAGACCGGAGTAGGGGTCCATGACCGACTCGGGCGTCAGCATCCGTGGATTCCAGAAATGCGCCAGATGCCACTCGTCGCTGTATTTGAGGCCCTCTCGGGTCAGGTCCGGACCGATGCGCCGTGTGCCGAACATGTGCGGCACGTCATAGGCATATTCACCCGCCTCGCTCACCGGTCCCCAGCGGCGCGTCTCGCCGGTCACCGGCCGCACGTACTGGGAATGGCAGTACCAGCAGCCCTCTCGCAGATAGACATGCCTGCCCTGGTTCTCGAGCGGCGTGTAGTCGGTGGCCGACGTTTCCATCCATTTGAGTTGGCCGATATCGTTGCGGATCACGGCCGTCACGTGGTTGGTGGTTGCCGAGGGTTCAAAAAACGGCAGCACACCCTGGGTGATCAAGGCGAGGAAGAAAAAGCCGACCCCGGCCACCAGTGCAACGAAACGTGCGGTCATCTTGCAGGCTCCCCGGCCGCAAATGCAGTCACGCTGTCCGGCGCAGGACTTTGAGGCCTAAAGCCTATCGCCGTATCCGACCTCTTCAGCGCGGTCATCATGAGATTGATGATCAGCAGCGACATCCCGATATCCATTGAAATCCCCGCCACGGTGCGTACCAGCCAATACGCCCGCATCTGAACCACCGTATCGACCCACTCCGCGCCGTTCATCCATTGGAAGCCCTGCTGCAGGCCGGCTGCGCTCAGCACCAGACCCATGATGGAGATGCCGCAAGTGATCAGCCAAAACGACCAGTTGCCCATCTTGAAGGACCACAGTTCCCGCCCGCACATGCGCGGCCACAGATAGAGCAACCCGCCCATCGCCCACACGACAAAGGTTCCGAAGACCGTGAGATGCGAATGTGAAATCACGAAGTCCGTGAAATGGGTTGGCTGCTGTATCGAGCGCAAGGCCTCGGTAGAGCCCTGAAAGCACCCGACCAGGTACATGAGCGAGCCCATGATCAGGAATTTCGCCGACAGGTTCGACCCGAACTCACGCCAGCGTCCCTTCACGGTGCCGAAGAAATTGACCAGCACGGTCCACACCGGAATGATCAGCATCATGGAGGTGATGATCGCCAGCGTCTCGGCCCAATCGGCGATCGGGCTGTACAGATAGTGGTGAATGCCCACGAAGGGATAGAACAGCGCCAGCGACCAGAACCCGACCAGCGAGAGCTTATGAGCGTAGAGCGGATTGCGCACACTGAGCGGAAGGAAGTAGTAGATCAATACATAGCCCGCCGGCGTAATCCACAGTCCGACGATGTAGTGAATATAGAGACCATGGAACGCCGCGCTGTTGATGCCCGAGATCGTGTAGGGCAGGATAAAGCTGCCCAATACCAGATTCATCGACGTCCACACGAAGGCACCGATCAGATACCAGAGCGACACATAGAGCGAAGGATCAAGGCGCCGGCCGATCGTCGTCAGAAACTGCAAGGTGGCGATGACCGTGCAGATGAAGATCGGAATTTCCGCGAGCAGCGGCAGCTCACCCGCCTCGAGACCGTGATTGTAGCCGAGCGGCAATGAGAACAGCCCGGCGGCCAGGAACAGGTTCCACACCCAGGCGACGAGCACGCCGTAGCGATTGAACGCCACCCGCACGCCGCACAGGCGCGGCACCAGGTAGTAGCATTCGCCGATGAACAGGCCCGAGAACGCGCCCATGATGACGCCATTGACATGCACCGGGCGAAGCCGCCCAAATGTCAGCGCCAAGTGCGTCCCAAGATAGTCGGGATAGTTGAACATCCCGGATATCGTCGCCCCGACCGTGGGCGCGACCATCAGCCAGAACATGCCCCAGTACAGCCATACCCGCACCACCGGCCAGTCGACCAGTGCATCCAGGTCTAGTCCGGCATATGGGCCGTGCAATGCGCCCGCTGTTGTCCCTGTCGTCGCCTCTGGCATAAGTTCACACCCCGTGCCCGTTCCGATGAACCCGCGCCACGGTGTCTTTACTTGGGCGCGAGCTGGATGTCGGCGGTCACCGTCTTGCCTGCAGCCACCGTGACCGACATTGATTTTTCACCTGCGGCTTCCTGCCAAGCCACAAGCGTGTAGGTACCGGGCGGCACATCCTTGATCGTGAATCTGCCGTCGTCTCCGGTGGTCGCAAAGTAGGGATGATCGAACTCCCAGATCCATGCGTGCATCCATTCATGGGCATCGCATTTGACCTTGATCAACTGCGGAGTGGCGGGCAGCGGCTTGGTTACCGAGAATCCCTTGAACGGCAAGGCAATGTTGTAGATGGTCGCGTTGGTAACGCTGTTTTGTGGATGTGTGTTGTGCAGAACAGGATCTTCGGAGGAAATCGTGATTTGCTGACCGACGCTCGCACCCTGCACCCGCGGCCTGAACATGCAGTGGGAGTTCACCAGAGAAATGGCAACGGGTTCGGTCGCAAGCGCCTTGCCCGTGGTGACGTCCTTCAGGAACACCTCGACGTTCTGCAGTCCGCCATCTTTGCCGACCACATACACGGGGTTCGGTATCGAGTCGCCGCAATAGTCCTGGTTCTTGGTGACCTCGATGGGAGCGATGGTGGGCGCCGTGCCGGCGAGCTTTACCACCCCCTGGATGGTGCCTCCATTGGAGACCGCGATGACCGTATACGGGTCTGCGACAGCCAGTCCCGTCAGCAGCAAAGTGCCGCCTACGATTGCCGCGCCGCGCGGCCAAAGGCGCGGTTTCGGCGAGGTTTCTAGCAGGTATTGTCCGGCCGCAAATTCTTTCACTATTCCCCCTTATGCAATTTCCATTGACCTGGATGTGATTATTTTCTGGGTGAATCAATCGCGGGCAGTGGCATATTGCATCGCGTTCGAAAGTTGTAGCAATGGGTATATATACCCGCGAATTCGGCGGTAGGTACAAATACCCGGCTGCGGAGAAAATCCGTCCCCATGTCAGCCACGGCACATGGCCGAGGAAGGCCTAATGGTTGCAGTGGATCGAGGCAGCGTTTGCCTCGTTGTTTCGTTTCGGGC
>Ga0209624_10000822_pt1 | contig 26398 bp, 22 predicted proteins | sample JacPinW_OM2H0_O1_FD_188565 | JGI IMG/M metagenome (GOLD analysis project Ga0209624, IMG submission 188565) | Forest soil microbial communities from Algoma, Ontario, Canada - Jack Pine, Ontario site 1_JW_OM2H0_O1 (SPAdes) (version 2) | ecosystem: Environmental > Terrestrial > Soil > Boreal...
CCCCGACCAGCTCCGCCGATCGCATGTTGCTCCACCCGCGCCCCACGGCTTAAAACCCGCCGAGGCTCTAATCGCTGCTGGATGAAAGTTCAGTGGCAAGTCAAGCCGCGCCACAGCGAGCATTCGCCGGTTTAAACTACTCGAGACTGTGTTTTAGATGTGACGCAGATCACAGCGGACCCATTGACGTGCGACTATTGTCTTATATGGTTTTTTGGACCGAGCGGTAAACGTATTGCGACGGTGCTTTAGGAGGGAATTATGGGCATTCTGTATTACGGCCAGCAGCTCACGCCAACGACCTTTGGAATCTCCTCGATCACAGGCCCAACAGGCAGTCCGCAGTCTGTGGTGTCGGGAATCGAAGGGCCATACAATTCGGCCGCAGTAGGTACTACGCTCTATTTTGAGGGATATGACAGTACCAACAGCTACCAGTTGTGGGAAACGAATGGCGCAACCCCCACAATGCTTACTAATACTGCCGGTGGCTCCTATCCTAATAATTTGACCAATGTCAACGGCACACTTTTCTTTGCCGCGTATAATGGCACCCAATACCAACTCTGGAAATCAGATGGCACGACGGCGGGTACACAGGTCATAGCAGCAAACCTCGATCCTTACTCGCTCGTTGCTTACAACGGCTCGCTCTCTTTCCTTGCCTATAATGGCGCAAGCGACCAGTTGTACACCTCAAATGGTCAAACTTCAGGAACGGTCCCAATAACGACGTTTGCCGTAGGGACTAGCCTAGAAGATCTAGCCAAGGTGAATGGCGAGCTTTATTTTTCAGTGACGAATGGGACAAACAGCCAACTCTGGGAGTCCGATGGGACCGCGCTGAATACGGTTCAAGTCAGTAATTTTTCTACGACCTCTGACGCTGACGTCTCAAATATTACCGCATCAAACGGCAACGTCTTTTTCACAGCCTCTACGCCCACACAAGGTCACGAGTTGTGGGTATCAAACGGCACAACGGCTGGGACCAACATTGTTGATGATATTTATCCTGGAACGACGAGTTCCTTTCCCTACGACCTGACTAACGTCAATGGGGAACTCTTCTTCGCCGCTACTGACCCCACCGATGGCACCGAACTCTGGAAGTCGAACGGAACCACGCTCGGAACTCAACTCGTTAGCGATATTAACCCGGGAGCAGGCAGCTCCAATCCCGGAAACCTAACGAACGTTAATGGTGAACTCTACTTTACTGCATCTGACGGCACTCACAATCCAGGAGAACTATTCACGTCAGATGGCACCTCAGGCGGAACGGTGCTGGTCGATTCGAGCAGCACCGCGCCTTACGATGACTACGGCATAACAAACGTCAACGGCAACGTCTATTTTTATGGTTACGATGGAACTAATTATAACCTATACGAGACTCAGGGAACAGGAGAGACACTTGTAGCTTCCAAAGTCACCGCGGACCCCGCTGGGATTTCAACCCACGCTGCGAGCGATGTCATCGGCAATGGCGTGTCTGATGTTGTGCTGCAGAATGGCGGCGGCGTCGTCGACTGGATTATGAACGACGGCGCTTATCAGAGCGGCAACGTTCTCACCACGGCCGCGACCGGCTGGGACGTAGTCGGCACCGGCGACTTCAGCGGCAACGGCGTCTCTGACGTCCTGCTGCAGAATGGTGGCAGCGTCGTCGACTGGATCATGAACAACGGCGTTTATCAGAGCGGCAACGTTCTGACCACGGCCGCTGCCGGTTGGACCGCGGTCGGCACGGGGGACTTCACGGGCACCGGCACGGATGACGTTCTGTTGCAGAACGGCGGCACCGTCGTCGACTGGATCATGAAAGACGGCGCGTATCAAAGCGGCAATGTCTTATCCACTGCCGCTGCCGGTTGGACCGCCGTCGGCACCGGGGACTTCACGGGCAAGGGCACGGACGATGTCCTGTTGCAGAATGGTGGAACAGTCGTTGACTGGATTATGAAGGACGGCGCGTATCAAAGCGGCAATGTCTTATCCACTGCCGCTGCCGGCTGGAAAGTCGTTGGCACGGGCGACTTCACGGGCAGCGGCACGGACGATGTTTTGCTACAGAATGGCGGCACGGTCGTCGACTGGATCATGCAGAACGGCAAGTATGTGAGCGGCAACGTCATCTCCACCAACGCCGCCGGGTTTAATGTTGTTGGCACCGGCGATTACAATGGCGACGGCACGTCGGATGTTCTGCTACAGAATGGCGGGACCGTCGTTGATTGGATCATGAAGGACGGCCAGTACTCCACCGGCAACGTTTTGACCACCGCGGCGACCGGTTGGAACGTTGCGCACAGCTGAGCCTCACTAGCGACCAGCGTCAAGACGTTCTACCCGGGCCCGGCCCGAGCCGGTTGTACCGTCACGGCCGCCGATGCCGATTGGTAGCGATGGAGCCAGTTAGGCAGCGTACGCGCGTGCTGTCGTGGGCGCGGGGACGAGCCCGCGCCCACGAGCTCGGTTCATGAAGCGTTCGGCCTAATCGCCCGTTTTGGGGTGTGTAGCGATGGGCTCGCGGTGAATGCCTGAGCTCCCAATTGACCACACCGGGTTGTCATCTCTGATCTGATGCCCGATAGAACCGATCCAGCCGAGCATCCATGATGCGACATGGATAAATCGCCGGATTCTCTGTTCAAGCCCCATCGCCCAGCGCCCAACTGACGATTGCCAACGATACGCCGACCTGGGCCACGATTGCCTACCCGGTCTAGCGCCTACGGAAATTACTAAAGGCTTCTCCACCTCAACATCCCACGTCTGGACCGAGTGTCAAAATTAGTCGGGCTCAGGTGTGCGCAACATGCCAACCGGATGCCGCGGTGGTCAAAATGTTGCCGCTCGAATACTCGCCGTCCTTCATGATCCAATCAACGACAGTGCCCCCGTTCTGTAGCAGAATATCGGATGTGCCATCGCCATCGTAGTCACCGGTGCCAACAACATTAAACCCAGAGGCGTTGGTGGAGAGGACGTTGCCGCTCTCGTACTTGCCGTTCTGCATGACCCAATCGACGACCGTGCCACCGTTTTGCAGCAGGACATCGTCGGTGCCATTCCCACTAAAGTCGCCCGTGCCAACAACCTTCCAGCCGGCAGCGCCGGTCGTCAGGACATTGCCGCTTTCGTAGACGCCGTCCTTCATGATCCAGTCAACGACTGTTCCGCCGTTCTGCAACAACAAGTCGTCCGTGCCGTTCCCGGTGAAGTCCCCGGTGCCAACGGCGGTCCAACCGGCAACGCTGGTGGATAAGACATTGCCACTTTGGTACTTGCCGTCATTCATAATCCAATCAACGAGTGTGCCGCCGTTCTGCAACAACACGTCGTCCGTGCCGTTCCCGGTGAAGTCACCCGTGCCGACAATGTCCCAGCCAGTTGCGTTGGTCGTCAAAACGTTGCCGCTAGAGTACTGTCCATTCTGCAAAAGCCAGTCGACTACAGTGCCGCCGTTTTGCAGCAGCACGTCGTTCGTGCCGTTGCCGGTAAAATCCCCCGAGGCAACGACGGTCCAGCCTGCGGCACCAGTGCTCAGAATGTTCCCGCCTGCATATTGACCGTTCCGTATAATCCAATCAGCGACAGTGGCGCTGTTTTGCAACAGAATATCCGAGCCGCCGCCACCCGGCGGGGAGACGGTATCGGCTCCAAATCCAACGACGCTCAACGCATCAATATCAAAGGCCGTCAAGGTTGTTGCAGCGCTGGTGAACGGCACTCTTAAGGGATCGTCAGCAGGCAGATCAGAGAATAGGGTTTGATCGAAGGTTGTACTGAAATCAGCCAAGTCCGTGTTGCCGCCGTCGATAGAGAAGTAGGCCGGCTGCCCGGACGTCCACCCGTACTGTCCGGGCGCCGAATAGCGAAACAGATCCGAGACGTCGGGAAAGGGTCCGCCTTGGGTGATGCTATCCCAGCCCAGCGCATGGGCTATCTCGGTCAGCGCGGCTGGCTCCCAGTCCTGGGGGGTGCTTGCGTCCCCGACATTGAATCCGATTGAACCGTCAAGCGCGCCGCTGTTTCCACTGAAGACCCCGAGCGCTTTCTCCTCCGCGAAGCTGACGAAGAAGGTATTGGCGTCGGCCGGAAAAGAAGCGCTGCTCGCAGGCAAGCTCGCGTCCGCGGCAATTTGTGCGCCCGAAACCGCGTTCGCGGTCAGCCAGCTCCTAAGCTGGGAATAGCTTACTGCTGTGGAGGTCCCGCCCCCAAGTGAGTAGACGCCGCTGTTGGCGTTAGTCAGCTCATTCGACGGCGTATTATCAAACGTCCCCCAACCGTAGCTGATATTGATCGTGTAGTTGCCTGAAAAATCTTGCTCGAAAACGGCCGCGGCAGCCTCAACGGCCGCGGTAAGCCCGGCCGGCGCGGAAGCAACACTGCTGTCTGAAACGAGAGTGATCTGCATCGCAGCTCGAGATAACCTGTCTTACGCCTGCAGCCTGTTATCGGCCGCGCCGGAGCCTGCCCGCGAGCCGACCGGGCCGCAATCCAGTTGCGTTAGACTGCGCCAGCTCGGCGGCTACAAATCCGCCGTGGACCACATTAGTTCATTCACTTCCCACAGTTTTCAACCGCCTCCCGCCCTTCCCGGCAGGCCTCATTTTATGATGTCAAATCGTCCGGAAATTACTCAAGGCTTCTCCACCTCAACATCCTACGTCTCGACCGAGCGTCAAAGTTAGTCAGGCTCAGGTGTGCGCAACATGCCAACCCGATGCCGCGGTGGTCAAAACGTTGCCGCTCGCATACTGGCCATCTTTCATAATCCAGTCGACGACGGTGCCGCCATTCTGCAGCAGAATATCGGACGTGCCATCGCCATTGTAGTCCCCGGTGCCGACAACATTAAACCCAGCGGCGTTTGTGGAGAGGACGTTGCCGCTCACATACTTGCCGTTCTGCATGACCCAATCGACAACCGTGCCACCATTTTGCAACAGGACATCGTCGGTGCCATTCCCACTAAAGTCGCCTGTGCCAACAACCTTCCAGCCGGCCGCGCCCGTCGTCAAGACATTGCCGCTTTGGTACGCGCCGTTGTTCATGATCCAGTCAACGACTGTTCCGCCGTTCTGCAACACAACATCGGACGTGCCGCTTCCCGTGAAGTCACCCGTGCCCACCACGTCCCAACCGGTTGCGGCAGTGGTTAGAACGTTGCCGCTCTGATAGACGCCATTGTTCATAACCCAGTCGACGACGCTGCCGCCGTTCTGCAAAAGAACATCATCCGTGCCGTTGCCAGTAAGATCCCCTGTGCCGACCACGTTCCAGCCGGTTGCGGCCGTGGTGAGAACGTTGCCGCTCTGATAGACGCCGTTGTTCATAATCCAGTCGACGACAGTGCCGCCGTTCTGCAACAGAGGATCGGAAACGCCGCTGCCCATGAAATCCCCCGTGCCGACAACATCCCAACCGGTTGCGGCCGTGGTGAGAACGTTGCCGCTCTGATAGACGCCATTGTTCATAAGCCAGTCGACGACTGTGCCGCCATTCTGCAGCAAAACATCAGACGTGCCGTCGCCCGTGAAATCGCTCGGAGCTTTTTTCGGAGGAGGGGTGGGCGTCGTTGCAAGTGTGACTGCGGTCAGGTCAAAGGGGGCCACCCCTATTGGTGACGCGTTGGAAATGGGAGTCAATTCTTGAGTCCCAGCGCCGGTGCCGTTCGTCGTCCACAAACCGAGAAGTCCGTTCGCATCAAGGCCCTGGAACAGCACTTGGCCATTGTAGACGGTCAGATCAGAGGGGCTCAGACCCAACGACGAGGTCCCGCTCACCGTCAGCTCCTGAGCGCTTGTCCCGTCGGTCACCCAAAGCTGCGGATGACCGTTCGAGTCGAGACCGCGAAATAGGACCTCGCCGGCGTAGACCGTAAAGTCGCTCGGAGCGAGGCCCGATGCGTCCCCGCCGCTTATGTTGGTGATCTCGTGCGTTCCGACGACTGTGCCATTGGTTTCCCACAGCCCGGCGTGGCCGCTGGCGTCACGACCGCTGAACAGGACTTCGCCGTCGAAGACCGTCAGGTTGGTTGGATCGAGCCCCGAAGGGTCCGCGCCAGTTATGCCTGTCAGCTCTTGTGTGCCAGCGGCGGTGGTCCCGTTTGTCACCCAGAGCCCGGCGTGACCACTGGTGTCGACGCCGTTGAACAGCACCTCATTGTTCAGGACAGCCATATTGGTCGGATCTAGACCGGTCGTCGCCGCCCCCGTGATGCCGGTAATTTCGCTCGTGCCGGCGGCCGTACCGGTCGTCATCCATAGTCCAAGGTGGCCAGCCCCGTCCTCTCCATTGAACAGAACCTCATTGTTGAAGACCGTGAGGTCGGTCGGGTTAAGCCCGACCGAGTTCGAGGTCCCGCCCCCCGCAACGAGTTCTTGCGTGCCGGCGGCCGTGCCGGTCGTCACCCATAGGCCAAGGAGGCCAGGGCCGGTGCTATTATCCTTTCCATTGAACAGCACCTCATTGTTGAACACTGTCAGGTGGGTGGGGCTAAGTCCGGAACTGTTCGCGCCGACGATGCCAGTAAGCTCCGCCGTGCCAGCCGCCACGCCACTCGTCACCCATAGGCCAAATTGGCGGTTCGTGTTAACGCCCTCGAACAGAACCTCGCCATTGAAACTTGTCAGGTTAGCGGGAGAGAGTCCGATGGGGGCCGTGGGCCCGGCATACGTTCCGGCGATCGGAGCGATTTCAAACGTTCCGCTCGCCGTGCCATTCGTCGCCCACAGGCTAATCTGATTGCTGGTGTTAGTACCTTCAAATAGCACAGCATTTGGAAGCATCTGCTTATCCGTCCTTGAGATTCCACCGCGCGGCTCAGAATACCAGTATTTTCTACAATCTTTCTTTGTTCTGAGCATTTTTACATAGAATTCTCCCCGAGTAAACCGATCAAAGCCCCGGCTCAGCTCGGCCGGGTCTCGGCGCGCAAGCGCTCGCGCGCTCGATCGCCGGCATGCCCAGCCGACACGATCCCACCAGACCTGCCGGACGGGGCGCCGTAGCCAGGCTACGCCGGCGTCAGGCCGAAGATCGCCCGGCCAGGCGGCTCAACCACGGATTTCCTCCTGCAGACCGAAAGGGATCACGGGGTCGCAGGGTGTTCGGCATCGAGTCGCCGGGGTTGACGGCGAGCCCGGCGATTGCGCACTGGCTGGCGCACAGCGTCTGACCACACTCAGGTTAGACTCGTACGGCGGAGTCGCTAGTCCGGCCGCCTGGACATAACAGTGCGATCTGACGCCAGAGCCGCTCAGGCGCGGACTGGCGCGGCTGGCGGGCCTGCTCCAGTCGAACGCGCAATCCCAGCCGTTCCTCCGCGCGCTTGAATCGCTCTGAGGGGTGAACGATTCTGCGCGCGACTCCCTGTTTTCAATGGCTTAAGCTCATTTTTCTGCAACTCTGCAAGAGGCAGTATTCTTGCCAGCGATTCCTTCAGACGCGCGGCGTCTTTCAGCGAAGCGGCTGCGCTCAAGACGCCTCTAGCGCATACCGCCAGCTTCACCGCTGCGATCGTCGGTTTCGTCAGATTTGTAATAAAAGTAAAAGATGTACAATGCCCGCCGTATCGCCTCTTACAGCGCAGGCCCTTCGTCCTCACTGGACGACCATCCGCCCCGTGTCAAAACGCGCTTCAACCTCCCGGACGACCGCGTGGAGGATGCTGTTAATCTCAAAATCCTTTGGCGTGTAAACCGCCGCGACGCCCGAGGCCTTCAGTCGCCCCACGTCGGCGGGCGGAACGATGCCGCCGACAATGAGCGGCACGTGTTCGAGGCCGGCCGCGCGCAAGAGATGCAGCACCTCCTCAGTGAGCGCGATATGCGAGCCGGAGAGGATCGACAGGCCGACGCAATGGACGCCCGATTTGGCCGCCTCGACAATTTCGGCCGGGGTGAGCCGGATGCCGTCGTAAACGACGTCCATGCCGGCGTCCGTGGCGCGCGCCGCGATCTGCTCCGCGCCATTGGAATGGCCATCGAGGCCCGGCTTGCCGACAAGAAACCGGAGCCGGCGGCCGAGCTTGAGGGAGACGCGTTCAACTTCGCTGCGAAGCGGGTCGAGGTCGCCTGCTTCCTGACGCGCGCGCGGCGAGACGCCGGTCGGCGCACGAAAGATCCCGAACTCCGCACGCAAAGCGTCGGCCCATTCGCCCGTAGTGGCCCCGGCTTTGGCCGCCTCGATCGAGGGGGCCATGATATTGACGCCGCTCGCCGCCGCCTTGCGTAGCGCCAGCAGCGCCTCGCGCACGCGAGCCTCATCGCGCTTCGCTCGCCACGCCACGAGCCGGGCCACCTGCTCGGCCTCGGCCGCCGCGGACGGGACGTGGATCGATTTCTCGTCGGCGGCTAGCGGCGAGGCTTCGGAATTGGTGAAGGCGTTTACGCCGACGACGATCTGCTCGCCGCGCTCGATCGCTTCGAGTCTGCGCGTGTTGGATTCGACGAGCTTCGCTTTGAGCGCACCCGTCTCAACTGCTTTGACAGCGCCGCCCATCGCGTCGATCGCGGCGATTTCCGCCAAGGCCTCGCTCTTCAGCTTGACGACCAGCGCCTCGAGCTCCTTGCTGCCGTCAAAAATGTCGCCAAACTCAAGCAGGTCGGTTTCATAGGCCATGATCTGCTGCAGGCGCAGCGACCATTGCTGGTCGAACGGCCGCGGCAGACCGAGCGCCTCGTTCCAGGCCGGCAATTGCACGGCCCGCGCGCGAGCGTTCTTCGACAGGATCACCGACAGCATCTCGATGAGGATGCGATAGACGTTGTTCTCAGGCTGCTGCTCTGTCAGTCCGAGCGAATTGACCTGGACGCCGTAGCGGAAGCGACGCTTGGCGGGATCCTTGACGCCAAAGCGATCGCGAGTGATCTCGTCCCACAATTCGACGAAGGCGCGCATTTTGGCGAGCTCGGTCACGAAGCGCATGCCGGCGTTGACGAAGAACGAAATCCGGCCGACGACCTCCGCGAACCCCGCTTCGTCAACCTCGCCCGATTTCCGGACCCGTTCGAGCACGGCGATCGCCGTGGCGAGCGCATAAGAAAGCTCCTGGACCGGCGTCGCCCCGGCTTCCTGAAGGTGGTAGGAGCACACGTTCATCGGGTTCCACTTCGGCGTCTCTCGGGCCCCAAACACGATCATGTCCTTGGTCAGCCTGAGCGACGCCTCGGGCGGAAAGACGTAGGACCCGCGCGCTAGATATTCCTTGATGATGTCGTTCTGGGTCGTGCCCTGGAGCTGGGCGCGGGGCACGCCTTGCTCGTCGGCAATCGCGATATAGAGAGCCATCAGCCATGGCGCGGTGGCGTTGATGGTCATCGACGTATTCATCGACGCAAGCGGGATCCCCTCGAACAGGGTTCGCATGTCGCCGATGTGAGAGATCGCGACGCCGACCTTGCCCACCTCCCCGCGCGCTAGCAGATGGTCGCTGTCAAATCCGGCCTGGGTCGGCAGATCGAACGCGATCGACAGCCCTGTCTGCCCCTTGGCCAAGTTCTGGCGATACAGCTTGTTCGACTCGCGCGCAGTCGAATGGCCGGCGTAAGTACGAAAGATCCAGGGTTGGTCGCGGCGCGCCGCCGTCGTTGGTCCGTTCGCCTGCGCCATGGTTCGCTCGCTTTAGGCGCCCGCGGCCGGCATCGCGCCTCGCGCGCTCACCCAATAATTGTGCAAAGCACAATTACAGAAAATATTATGGGACGCCACAGCTTTGCTCCAGACGGCGCCGCCGCAGGCGGACGGAAATTCGCCGCGCCTGCTAAGTTTTGCCTTTGATTCCACGCTGAAGAACGGCTGGACTCACCGGGTTCAGCGTTTGGCGACCGCGCTCACCATCACGACCGTGGTCAACAACCCGCCGGCGATCGCGACTGTCGTCAGATAAGGGTCATAGGCGACGTAGGGTTGGAGCCACCAATCACGAGCACAGAGCCCAGCATAGGCGCCAAGCATCGCGTAGAAACCGCTCCAGTACGGACCCATTCCGTAACGGCCAACGATGTAGTCGATCGCAAAGCCAGCAGAAAAGAACACGATAACGCCCCCGAGCAGGAGCGCGACGAGGTCGAAACCTTCCAGATCTTGAACAAATTGCAACAACGGCCAGTTCGACATTACCGCAGGTCCTTGTCCGGCCTCGGCCGCAGCCGATCCGCCTTCCTTACGCTTGATTTCCTGCTGCGGCGTAAATTCCGCCGCAAACAAGCGGAAACGTTGACCAAAGTCGGATTGATTTTCGCTGACTCAAAGCGCAATGGTTAATTGTGCGCCGCAATATATGAGGCCTTCCAGTTCTGAGGCGCACTGCGGGACCCTAAGGGAGCCATGAATACTCACCCCATGGGCGCCGAGTCGCTTGCCGCGGCGCTGAAAAAGGATCTTTACGAAATCGGCGAGATTCCGCCGGTGGGTCACGTGCCGGCGTCGATGTATGCCTGGGTCGTGCGCAAGGAACGGCATGGGCCGCCGGAGCAATCCATGCAGGTCGAGGTTGTGCCGACATGGACCCTCGACAGCCACGACGTGCTGGTCCTGGTGATGGCGGCCGGGGTCAATTACAACGGCGTCTGGGCGGCGCTCGGCGAGCCCGTTTCCACCCTCGACGTCCACAAGAATCCGTATCACATCGCCGGCTCCGACGCGTCCGGAATCGTCTGGGCGGTCGGTTCCAAGGTCAAGCGTTGGAAGGTCGGCGACGAGGTCGTCGTCCATTGCAACCAGGACGACGGCGACGACGAGGAATGCAACGGCGGCGACCCGATGTTCTCCGCCTCGCAGCGCATCTGGGGCTACGAGACGCCCGACGGCTCGTTCGCTCAGTTCTGCCGCGTGCAGGACCGACAGCTGATGGGCCGCCCGAAGCACCTCACCTGGGAGGAGGCGGCCTCCTATACGCTGACGCTCGCCACCGCCTATCGCATGCTGTTCGGCCACGAGCCGCATCGGCTGAAGCCCGGCGACAACGTTCTGGTCTGGGGCGCCTCGGGAGGGCTCGGCGTGTTCGGAATCCAGCTCTGCGCGGCGGCCGGCGCAAACGCCATCGGCGTCATCTCGGATGAAACGAAGCGCGAGTACGTGATGTCGCTCGGCGCCAAGGGCGTCATCAACCGCAAGGACTTTAATTGCTGGGGCCAGCTGCCGAAGGTCAATTCGCCCGAGTACAACGCCTACATGGCCGAGGCCCGCAAGTTCGGCAAGGCGATCTGGAACATCACGGAGAAGAAGGACGTCGATACGGTCTTCGAACATCCGGGCGAGCAGACCTTCCCGGTCTCCTGCTTCGTGGTGAAGCGCGGCGGCATGGTGGTGTTCTGCGCCGGCACGACAGGCTTCAACATCACCTTCGACGCCCGCTTCGTCTGGATGCGGCAGAAGCGCATCCAGGGCTCGCATTTCGCCAACCTCAAGCAGGCTTCGGCAGCCAATAAATTTGTGCTCGACCGGCGCATCGATCCCTGCATGTCGGAAGTGTTTCCCTGGACGGAGATTCCGGCCGCCCACACCAAAATGTGGAAGAACGAGCACAAGCCAGGCAACATGGCGGTTCTCGTCAGCGCGCCCACCACGGGCTTGCGGACGTTCGAGGACGTGCTCGACGCGGCGCGAAGATAAGGGGACCCATCAACGGAATGGGATTTGCCTTCGTTCGCGCCAGCCGGTAAAGCGGCTTTTCCCTGAGGCCCCGCGGCTTCCGCGCGCGAGGCCGCGCGGCGGCGTTGAGCGAACGAAAGCAGTTAAGCGCATGGCCGCGATGCCTGACAGGGACCAACGAAAGCGGGAGGCCGCGGAGCGGGCGCTTCAATTGGTTATGCCAGGGATGAAGCTCGGGCTCGGCAGCGGCTCGACCGCGCGCCAATTCGTCGATCTCGTGGGCGAAAGGGTCAAAGCGGGTCTCCACGTCCGCTGTGTCGCGACCTCGGAGGGGACAGCCGCGCAGGCGAAGGCGCTCGGCATTCAGCTCACGACGCTCGACGATATGCCGGAACTCGATCTGACGGTCGACGGGGCCGACGAAGTCGATCCCAAGCTCAATCTGATCAAGGGCGGCGGCGGCGCGCTGTTGCGGGAGAAGATTGTCGCCTCCGCCTCGAAGCGCATGGTCGTCATCGCCGATTCGGCCAAGCTCGTGCCACGGCTCGGCGCGTTTCCATTGCCGATCGAGGTCGTTCCCTTTGGCCTCGCGGCGACCCGGCGACATATCGAGCGCGCCTTCGCGAAGCTAGGGCTGGTCGGGCCGATGCGTCTGCGCGGCGAATCCTCACCTTTCGTCACCGATGGCGGGCACTATATTCTTGACTGTTCGCTTGGCGCGATCGCAGATCCCGAAGCGTTGAGCGAGCTTTTGTCACCGATTCCCGGCGTCGTCGAACACGGGCTTTTCGTCGGCCTTGCGCGCGCGGCGATCATCGCCGGCGCCGGGGGCGTCGAAGTGCTCGGCGACCCGAACTGAAATCGAAGTCGCATCTCCAGGAGTCATTGATGCCCGTCCGCGTTCAAGGCCTCTTAGCTCTTTTTGTGTTTGCGGCCTTGAACGTGTCGGCAAGGGCGGCCGACACAACGCCGCCCGCCGCGCCTGCGGCCACCGCGCCCGCGGCGCCGTCGCCTGCGGCCATCGCCGCCGCCGATAGGATCCTCAGCACGATCGGCCTCAAGCAGTCGATCGCCATCGTCGTTCCCGGCATGATGCAGGAGCTCGAAACAAACATCACCCGGACTCGGCCAGAGATCAAGGATTCGCTGCGAGCGACTTTGAAAACCATTCAACCCGAATTCGATCAGACCGCAAGGGAGACCTATGTCCAGGCGGAGAGCATGCTCGCCTCGCTAATGTCCGAGCAGGACATCACTCAGGTCGCGGCCTTCTTCGATAGTCCCGCCGGCAAGAAATATGTCGAGGTCACTCCGGTCTTTCTTCAGAACCTTTCCGACGTCACCGGAACCTGGCGCGAAAAGCTGTCGACCGACATCCTTGAGCGCGCCCGCGCGGAGATGAAGAAGAAGGGCGTCGATTTCTAGCCAGGCGCGTTTCATCCGGGCCCGGGGGCACAGAGGCGTAAGGATGGCGTTCGACGTCGATTTCTTTGTGATCGGCGCAGGGTCGGGCGGCGTGCGCGCGGCGCGCATTGGATCCGGTCATGGCGCGAAGACTCTGGTCGCGGAAGAAGGCCGAGTGGGCGGCGCGTGCGTCCTCCGTGGCTGCGTGCCTAAGAAGCTCTATGTTCACGCCAGCCGGTTTGCTGACGACTTCCGCGACGCGGCCAGGTTTGGCTGGAACGTTGGCGAGCCGACGTTCGATTGGCCGACCCTCGTCGCGGCCAAGGAGAAGGAGATCAGCCGGCTCTCCGACGCCTACCGCGAGAATCTGGCGCGGTCCGGCGCAAAACTGGTCGAACAGCGGGCGACTGTCGTCGACCCGCACCGTGTGCGCCTCGCCGACGGGCGCGAGATCTCAGCTCGCCATATCCTCATCGCCAGCGGTTCGCGTCCGGTGATGCCGACTGGCGTCGAAGGGCTCGAGCACGCGATCACCTCGAATGAGATCTTCGATCTGCCCGTCTTTCCCCGCCGGCTTCTCGTCATCGGCGGCGGCTATATCGCGGTCGAGTTCGCGTCGATATTCCAGCGCCTCGGCTCGCAGGTTACGATGGTCCTGCGCGGGCCGAACCTCTTGCGCGGCTTCGACGAGGACATGCGCAACGGGATGCGCTACGCAATGGCGAACGACGGTGTTCTCTTTCGCTTTGGCTGCACGCCGACCTCGATCGAGAAAACGTCCGGCGGGACGTTGCGCGTGACGCTATCCGACGATTCCGTCATCGAAGCCGATCAGGCGCTGATCGCGACCGGCCGCAACCCCAACACCAAAGGTCTTGGCCTCGAGGCGGCCGGCGTTGAGCTCAGCGCCGAGCATGGGGCGGTGAAGGTCGATGAGTCTTTGACCAGCACCGTGCCGTCGATCCACGCCATCGGCGACGCCACCCACCGGGTCGATCTCACTCCGGTCGCCATTCGCGAGGGGCACACGCTGGCCGATCGGCTGTTCGGGCCAGGCGCGCCGCCGATCCGCTATGACACGATCGGGAGCACGGTGTTCGGCACACCGGAACTGGGCGCGGTCGGATTGACGGAGCGAGAGGCCTTGGAGCGGTTCAAGACGGTCCACATCTACAAGACCAATTTCCGGCCGCTGAAGGCGACGGTGTCCGGCAGCTCCGAGCGGACGATCATGAAACTGGTCGTCGAAGGCTCAACGGAGCGCATTGTCGGGGCGCATATTCTCGGAGGCGAGGCGGCCGAGATGATCCAGCTTGTCGCCGTCGCCATGACTATGGGCGCAACCAAGGCCGATTTCGACGCGACCATCGCCGTCCATCCAACCGCCGCCGAGGAATTGGTGACTATGCGCTCGGCCCATGCGCGTTATGAAGACGGCATGCAGATCGCGTGAGAACGCCCGCGCGCGAAGTTACGCGCACCAATGATTTCAGACACCTAACTGTTCTTTTGCGCCATTCTTAGTTTGTCTGGCCTGACCCCCACGGGTGAGCGGCCTCGATACCTCAATCTTTACGACCCTGCGCTTAGGCCAGCCTCCACCGGTAAGTCAGCTTGACGATAGGAGCATATGCTCTCATATAATAATAAGAGCATATGCTCTCACTTTTACGCGGAGCGAATTCATGAGTGGAACTGAGATTCTTGTGAGCGGCGCGACCGGACGAACGGGAGGAGCCGCCATCGCCGAGCTCCTCAAGATGGGCAGAAGCGTGCGCGCTTACGTGCGCTCCGATGGCGAGCGGGCAAGCGCTCTAGGAAAGCAGGGCATCGAGATCGCTGTCGGCGATTTCACGGATATCGACGCCATACGCGCGGCCATGGGAGGAATTCGATCGGCCTATTTCCTCTATCCGATCGCGCCAGGAATCCTCGGGGCGGCCGCTTATTTCGCCCAGGCCGCGAAGGAAGCGGGCGTGACCGCGATCGTCAACATGTCGCAGATTTCGGCGCGCCGGGAATCCGCGAGCCATGCAGCCCAGGATCACTGGGTCTCCGAGCGGATCTTCGACTGGTCGGGCGTGCCGACGACGCATCTCCGCCCAACCTTCTTTGCCGAGTGGCTTATATACCCGCATTTCGCCAAGGAAATCTGGGCGAAGAAGAGGATTGAGTTCCCCTTCGCAAACGGCCGCCACGCGCCCATCGCCAGCGAGGATCAGGGGCGTGTCATCGCTCATCTCTTGGCTAATCCGCGAGGCCACGAAGGGAAGATTTATACGCTCCATGGCCCGCTCGAGATGAACCATACCGATATCGCCGCCGCCATGAGCGCCGTGCTTGGCGCCAAAATCGAATATGCGCCGACCTCGATCGGGGCGTTCAAGGACAAGATGGAAAATCTCTACAAGTTTCCTCCGTTCCTGACGCAGCATCTGGTCGAGGTCGCCCAGAACTATCGCGATGGAATCTTCTCGGGCGTCAACGATGTCGTCGAGAGAATCACCGGGACGCCGCCGCTCACGGTCCAACAGTTCATCGCTCAAAACCGAGCCGCATTCGCGTAAAGCGCGGGCTTCAGACAATCGGAGATTCAAAATGTCGCACACACAGGGGGAGCGTCACCCGTTTCTGGACGATCTGAGCGCTGATGCGGAGCTGATCGGCTCCCCGTTGCGCGGCCCCGTCATCGGACGCGACAAGATCCGGCTCGCCGTCGACGCCGTCGGAAGCTTCTACGCCTCCCAGACACCCACGCTTCTTCAGAGCGTAGATTCGCGGCTCTTCCTCGAATACGAGGCCCATCTCACAAACGGGAAGAAGCTGAGGGCGGTCGTCGTCGACCGCAATCCGGACGGATCGGTTCCGCGTGTCAGCGTGCGGATGAGCCCGCTTGGCGCTGTGCTCTCTTTGGCCGCCCATCTGCGAGAAACGCTGTCGAACCAATTGCCGGAGCATCTTTTTCTTTAAACAAACGTGCGCTGCGGGAGTTCGGTCCCCGATGGCGCAGAGCCGACCGGTCACGGAAACTGAAAGGGCAAAAGTGTCATCGATCAATCAACCGCTCGGGATCGATCAGTGCAATTGTTTTGCTTCGAGGAAGGCTGCTCGGCAAATCACGCGATTCTATGACGCTCATCTCGAACCAGCGGGCTTGCGCATTACGCAATTCCTCACCCTGGCGGCGCTGAGCGAAACCGAGAGTGTCGCGGTGAACGCGCTCGCCGAACGGCTCGATATCGAGCGTACCGCGATGGGAAAGATGCTCGGCTTCCTGGAACGGGATGGTCTGATCACGATCCATCCATCGCCGGTCGACGGCCGGAGTCGTCTCGTGGGGCTCACCGAAAAGGGCCGTCGCCAGCATGCTGAAGCTTCCCCTCTTTGGCTCAAAGCGCAGCAACGCTTCGAGCAATTGAACGGAGTGGAAAAGGTGGCTGCGCTGCGACAGGGACTTTTCGGCATGGCCTTTAGCGACGCGACAGCCGCTCGGGCTTAACGCGCCTCCTTGTTCGCCGATGTCCGTGCTAGGCTCCCGGGCAACCAAGGGACGTGGGCCATGGCCTTCAAGATTGAGATCACGCCTCGCAACGATCCGGCGGGGGCGACCGCTTACGCAGTCATTGTCACCATCGATGACCACGAGACGGCCCTAAGCTTCGAGTCGAAGGAGGCTGCCGAGAGCTTCGCTGAGACCGAACGCGCAAGGCTCACAGCGGACGAGCAAAAAACGAGATGCGCCCCACCGACGTGAACGCGGCGTCCGGTGCGGCGGGATCGCGGCGGACGTAATCGGCGCATCCGGGGTGGTATCTGCCTCCCTTGCGCCTTGAATCGCGGATAAGCCTTGCTGCATGGATCAAAAAATGACCGCCGTGGAACGCGCGTTTCAGCTGGCGAGGTCGGGCAGCGTCGCGGGGCTCTCGGAGATCACTACGTCGCTCAATCGCGAGGGCTATTACACGAACCAGATTGAAGGGCCGGTTCTCAAGCGACAACTGGCCGATCTCATCAAGGCGTCGCGCAAGCCGAGCGCCACTACCGCTCCGACTTAATCGGAAACGTGAAGAGATTGGATTCCCAGCCTGGAGCTGAGGATCGAACCGACTTTGTCGATGTTGACGACGACAGAGTGAACGCGTGTTCGATTCCGAACATGCGCCAACGCCCTTCTAAACCATGGAAGCTACACATGCGATGCTATTTCATGCGCGGGGGACGTATCGAGGCCGTCGAGGAGCTTATCGGTCTTTCCGATGAACAGGCCATAGCGAAGGCTCACGCGCTGTTTTCCGAGCGGAAACACAAATTCGAGGGCTTCGAGTTGTGGAATCGCGCGCGTGTGATCATTCGGCATCCCGAGGCCGCTGTGTCAAATAACGTCGCTGTCTGGCCGCTTCACAGGGGCATGCCGCGAGCGGTCCCGTCGGTTCGACCCACCGATATGTCTCGCAAGACGCCGCTCAAGGCATAAAGCGGCAATCTGTGGGGTTGGGTCGACGACCCCCAGGGAATCTTCGGTCCGCAAGGTCTCTACGCGTTCGGCCACACAGAGTTGAGCTTCACAACGAATTTATCCGCATCGTTCTGCGCTTCGCGCTTTGTCGCAAAGGAATAGAACGATTTGTCTCGCACCCTCTGGTTTTCGTAAATATTCCAGCGGAAGCGATTAGGGTTGCCAATGTCTTTTACCACGTCGGTTGAAAATACGGCGCTGTCTGTCATGATCGCATTATGCTCCAATAGCGTCTGTTTTGCCAGAAGATATTTTCCTGTGCCAATCAAACTGGCCCACTAACCCATTCAACTCACTAACAACATCAAATGCACTCGCTGCGGACACTATTAAGGTCGCAAGTGACCGACCGGAAATTCCCCGGCCAAACGGGAGACAGAAAATGCCCAGCCAATCCCACACAAAAGCGGCCGATCACCACGAGAGCGCAGCCAAGTCACATCGCGCCGCCGCCGAGCATCACGGCAAGAACGACCACATGAAGGGCAATGAGCACGCCTCGGAGGCTCAGAAGCATGCGAAGGTCGCCGGCGCGGCTTCCGACGAGGCTCACGCGAAAAGCTCCTCCAAGAAGTAGCCCTGCAGAGGCCGGGGCAGAGCCCGGCCTTTATCCTTGGGGTCTTGTTTCCGGCTCTAGCCGAACTTCCTCGACAGAGTAAAAACGTCCGCCCCGTTGTCTAGACTAGACCGCCAGTTTGGACGCTAAATCCCCGAAGCTTCGCCAAGTGGCGCGCACCTGGGTCTCACCTCAAAGAAAGCTCTGCGGATCGACGTCGATCGCAACCCGGACCCCGCCGCGCGGTTCAGGCGCGGCACCCAGCATGGCGCGAAGGAACCCCTGCAGGTCGGCCGAGCGCGGCGCCTTGGCGGCGAGCCGGAAACGATGGCGTTTGCGCATGACCGCGATTGGCGCCTCGGCCGGGCCGAGCAGGATGATTTCGTTCTCATGGCGTTGCCCGCCGAGCGGCGCGACGCGCCAGTTTTTGGCCCCGGGCAAGCCGTGGGCGGCTCGCGCCAGCGCACGAGCGTGCGCTTCCGCAGCGCCCCTGTCCTCCGCCGAGACGATGATCGCCGCGAGGCGACCGAACGGCGGCAAGCCGCCGAGCCGCCGCTGCTCGGTCTCCTGGGCGTAGAACCGCTCGGCGTCGCCGGACATGAGCGCCGCGATGACCGGATGCTCCGGCTGCCAGGTCTGCAAAAGCGCGTGGCCCGGCTTGTCGCTGCGTCCCGCGCGTCCGGTCGCCTGACGAAGAAGCTGGAACGTTCGCTCGGCCGCGCGCGGATCGGCGTTGGCAAGGCCGACGTCGGCGTCGACGACGCAGACGAAAGTCAGGAGCGGAAAGTTGTGCCCTTTGGCGACGAGCTGCGTGCCGATGATGAGGTCGTAGGCGCCGCGCGCCGCTGCATCGAGCTGTCCGCGCAGAGTGTCGAGCCCACCCGGCGTATCCGATGACAAGACGAGCGTGCGGATGTCGGGAAAAAGGACTTCCGCCTCCTCGGCCAGGCGCTCGACGCCCGGCCCGCAAGCGGTGAGCGTGTCGGCCTCGTGGCATTGGGGGCAAAGGTGCGGCCGGCTCTCGACATGGCCGCAATGATGGCAAACGAGGGAGGCGCGGAAACGGTGCTCGACCAGCCACGCCGAGCAATTGGGGCATTCGAAGCGATGACCGCAGCTCCGGCAGAGCGTGAGCGGCGCGTAGCCGCGCCGGTTCAGGAACAGCATGGCCTGCTCGTCCCTCCCCCGCGCCTCTTCGATTGCAGCGATTGCGCGCGGCGACAGCCACCGTGCGCGCGGCGGGCCTTCACGCTTGAGGTCGACCAGGGCGATGTCGGGCAGCCGCGCCGGGCCGAAGCGCGCGGGGAGTTGGAGCCAGCGGTAGCGGCCGCTTTGGGCGTTGAACCGGGTCTCGATCGCCGGCGTCGCCGAGGCCAGCACGATCGGCGCCTTCTCGAACCGCGCGCGCACGACCGCCATGTCGCGCGCGTTGTAGATGACGCCCTCCTCCTGCTTGTAGGCGCCCTCATGCTCTTCATCGACCACGACGAGGCCGAGGTCGGCGAACGGCAGAAAGAGCGCCGAGCGCGCGCCGACAATCACGGGCGCCTCGCCGTCCGCCGCCGCCGTCCAGACCCGTTCGCGCTGACGCTCGGTCAAGCCGGAATGCCATTCGGCCGGTCTTGCCCCGAAGCGCGCGGCGAACCGGTCGAGAAATTGCGCGGTGAGCGCAATCTCCGGCAGGAGCACAAGGGCCTGGCGCTTTTGCCGCAAGGCTTCCGCAACAGCCTCGAAATAGACTTCGGTCTTGCCCGATCCCGTCACGCCCTCGAGCAGGGTGGTCGAGAACGCGCGGTCGGCGACGAGGCGGATGAGATCATCGGCCGCGGCGCGCTGATCGGCGTTGAGGTGCGTCGAGCGGAAGTCCGGGTCGAGCGGCGCCGCGCCGCTCTCCGGCGGAAGCGCGACCGCCTCAAGCGCGCCATCGGCGACAAGGCCGTCGATGACGCCGGTCGAGCACGCGGCGAGCGCGGCGAGCGCGGCTTTTGGAGTCGGCGCGCCGCTCTCGGCGAGCGCCGCGAGGATGCGCGCGCGGGCTTCCGTCATGCGGCTGGGCTGCTTGCCGGTCGCGACCAGGCCGAACTTCGGCGCAGGCGGCGCGGCGATTTCGCCGGCGCGGATCGCCATGCGCAAGAGCATGCCGCGCGGAGCCAGCGTCCAGCGGGCCGTCCAGTCGATGAAGTCGCGCAACGCCGGACGCAGCGGCGCCCAGTCGAGGACCTCGGCGATCGGCTTGAGATTGTCGCCGCCGGCGGCGCGCGCGGCCCACACGACGCCGGTCGCGACGCGAGCGCCGAGCGGCATGCGCACAAAGGCGCCAGGCTCGAGCTTGAGCCCAGCGGGCGCACGGTAGCTGTAAGCCGTGTCGACGGCGACCGGCGCCAGCACGTCGACCACGACGCTCTGCGGCATTGCGTCATCGGCGGCGTCGGCAGGCGGAGGCATGCGTCGGGTTTAGCACGCGCGCATGGCCGTGGCGGCAAGCGAGGTCGCCAATCGTCGCGCCAAGCACATCTGGGTTGCCATCAACGGTCGAACGTGGTCCCTTATTCCCCGGAAAACATCCGGCGGATAACCGGCCGTCGCGCCCTCAACGGGAGCAGGGACGAAACGATGACGCAGACCGCGCCGGCGGCCGACTCCAAATCTGAGGGGTCTCAGCATTTCGATGTGGCGATCGTTGGCGCCGGAATCTCGGGCATCGGCGCCGCCTATCACCTCAAGGCCCAATGCCCTCGGATGAGCTTCGTGATCCTCGAAGCCCAGGACAGCTTCGGCGGCACCTGGATCACCCACCGCTATCCCGGAATCAGATCGGACAGCGATCTCTACACCTTCGGCTATCGCTTCAAGCCATGGATCGGCAAACCGATCGCGACCGCTGAGGAGATTCTCGCCTATCTCGGCGAAGTCATCGACGAAAACGGCCTCAATGCTCATATTCGCTACAGGCACAGGATTGGGCGCGCCCGCTGGTCGAGCGCCGACAATCTCTGGACGTTGGAGGGAACCCGCGAGAGCGACGGCGCGACCGTTCGCTTCACCGCGAATTTTCTCTGGATGTGCCAAGGCTACTACCGGCATGAGAAAGGCTACACGCCCGAGTGGGAAGGCATGGAGAGTTTCGCAGGGCGGATCGTTCACCCGCAGTCGTGGCCGGAAGATTTGGATTGCATAGGAAAGAAGGTCGTTGTGATCGGCTCCGGCGCGACCGCAGCGACGCTCATTCCGGCAATCGCCAAGCGCTGCAATCACGTCACCATGCTGCAGCGCTCGCCGACCTATTACGCGCTCGCTGACACGCTGCGGGAGCTCGATGTCAACGCGGAGTGGATCCACGAAATTACCCGCAGGAAGGTACTCTTCGATCAGGCTGCTTTCACGCGCCGCTGTTTCAGCGAACCAGAAGCGGTCAAGCAGGAGCTGCTGTCAACGGTCCGCGCATACCTCGGCGAGGATTACGACGTGGAGACCCACTTCTCGCCGAAGTACCGCCCTTGGCGGCGGCGCGTCGCCTTCATTCCGGACGGCGATCTCTTCCAGGAGATCCGCTCGAGGAGAGCGTCGATGGTCACCGATGAGGTCGAAAGGTTCACAACTTCGGGCATCCTGACGAAGTCTGGCAAGCTGCTCGAAGCCGACATCGTCGTCACCGCCACGGGTTTCAATCTCAACGTGCTCGGCGACATCGATTTTGTGATCGACGAACAGCCGCTCAGTTTTTCAGACACGGTCACCTACCGCGGAACGATGTTCGTCGGGGTGCCGAACATGGCATGGGTGTTCGGTTATTTTCGCTCGAGCTGGACGTTGCGCGTCGACCTGGTCGGCAATTTCGTCTGCCGGCTCCTCAACCACATGAAGGGCAAAGGGTTAAGCAAGGTGGTCCCGAGCCTCCGTCCCGAAGACAGCGGGATGCCTTTGTCTCCGTGGATCGATCCGGAGAACTTCAATCCCGGCTATGTCATGCGCGGCGGCCATTTGTTGCCGAGACAAGGAAACAAGCCGGAATGGCGACACTCGCACGACTATGAGGTCGACAAGGAAATCCTGGCCGCGGCTAACCTCAGCGACGGGACGCTTGTTTACAGCTGAGCAGCCATCGCAAGGGCGGCCCGCCAACAAGAAAGGCGCACCCGAAAGCGCGCCTGTCTCATAGCGACACCCCGTGTCGGTCAGACGCTCTGGTGAGTCGCTGCGCTGCCATGACGCAGCGACACGCTCGCTCCTTGCGCGCGTCTGCCTTTATTCCTTAGCGGGCGCTTTGGCGGCCGCCTTGGCGCTGGGGGTCTCCACCCGCTCGGCGATGCGGGCCGACTTGCCGCGGCGATCGCGCAGATAATAGAGTTTCGCGCGCCTGACCTTGCCGCGCCGCACGACCTTGACCGAGTCGATCATCGGCGAATAGACGGGAAACACGCGCTCGACGCCCTCGCCGTAGGAGATCTTGCGCACCGTGAAGCTCTCGTTGAGGCCGTGGCCGCTGCGCGCAATGCACACGCCCTCATAGGCCTGAACGCGCGTGCGCTCGCCTTCCGCAACCTTCACATTGACGATGACCGTATCGCCGGGCTGGAACGGCGGAATCTTGGCGCCGGGCAACTGGGCCGCGTGCTCGGCCTCGATCTGCTGGATAACGTTCACTGGTAGAACTCCTGCCGTGACGCCGGGGCGGAGCCCCAGCGAAGCGCTTCGGCGCGCTGTTTTGAGTTGAGGCGGGGCTCTTATCCTAAAGGGAGAGCGAAGTCGAGCGCCTGGGTGCGCGGTCCTTTCGCCGAGCGCAGCGCCGCGCGTGAGATGCCTCCCCAACGTTTCTGATCAGGATGGAATGATCCCGGCGCCAGGTAGCGTAAATTGAAAGGTGGCGCCGCGCCGCCGGTTCTTGCTCGCCCATAGGCGCCCGCCATGCGCCTCTATGATCGAACGGCAGATCGAAAGGCCCAGCCCAAAACCAGTCGGCTTCGTCGTGTAGAAGGACTCGAACACCCGCTCGAGCATCAACGCCTCAAGTCCCGGACCCGAATCCTGCACCGCGACCAGTGCGCCGCTGGGTTCAGCTTTTCCTGTGCTGATCAGCAATTCTTTCGGCCCCTCGTCGTCGGCGCCCATTGCTTCGAGAGCATTGACGATCAAGTTAAGCAGCACTTGTTGCAGTTGGACACGATCCGCTTCAACCGCGGGCAAGGGATCCGCAAATTCCGTTAGGATCGAAACACCATGCTTGACCGCTTCGCTGCGCATGACCTCAAGGATTTCGAGGATCACGCCATTGACTTCCAAACGGTCCTTCCGAGGCGGCTCCTTCTTCATTAGCGCGCGGATCCGCTTGACTAACTCGGCTGCGCGGACGCTGTCGTCGACGATGCTGGTGAGCGCCTCCTGCACCTCCTTCAGATGCGACGATCCACGGCCAAGCCAGCGCAGAGCAGTCTCGGCGTTGGTGACGGTCGCGGCGAGCGGCTGAATGATTTCATGGGCGATCGAGGCCGTGAGCTGTCCCATGGTTGCGACACGGTTCGCATGCGCCAGCTCCAGCTCCATCTCATGGTAGCGCTGGTTGTTTTCGCGTGCTTCCGCTTCCGCCCGCTTGCGTTCGGTGATATCGCGGCAAACGTTGCCGACGTTCACCGGCTGCCCGGTTTTTGGATCGTCGATCCGAAAGCACGAGTAGAGGATCGGGATCGGATCGCCGGTCTTGAAGTGGCGGAAACGCATCTCTCCCGACCAGGAACCCTTCTCGAGCACCGTCGGCCAGAGGACCTCATCCACGAGTTGCCGGTCCTCGGGGAAAATGTAATGAATTCCGCGCCTCTCCCTCGCTTCCTCCCAGTTGTCGAATCCGACCATGTTCATCCCGGCCTTGTTGAGATAGATCGGCGTGCCTCCGCTAAGGTCAGAAATCCCCATAAGGTCATCAGCCTGCTCTACCAATAACGCCAGGCGTCGGCGCTCTAGCTCAGCTGTTTTGCGGTCTGTGACATCTACAGCAGTACCTATAACCTCGATGAGCTCACCGTCTTCATTGAAAACGGGATGACCTGATGACATGATGTGCTTGAGCGTTCCGTCAGGCAGAAGAGCCCTATACTCGTCGAAGCTATCCACTCTTTCGCGCAGCAACCTTTCAAATCTTTTGTCGACCCAATCGCGATCCTCGGGGTGGATGCGCCGTCGAAAATTTTTGCGGGTCGGCAAACTCTCCAGCGGATCCAACCCGAAAATTCGGAACATTTCGTCGGAGCAGTAGAGCACCTTTTGGGTGCGGACATCCCAAGCCCAACTGCCCGTGTGGGTGAGCTTCTCCGTTTCGGCCAGATACGCCTCACTTCGCTGTAGTTTCTCCTGCGCCAATTTGTGTTGGATCGCGACCCCAGCGAGTTGCGTGATCTGGTCAATGATCTCTTGATCGCGGGTGGTCGGTCGCCGCGGCGCGCGAGAATACATTGCGAACGTCGCGATCACTTTGCCTTGCGGCGAGACCGGTGTGGACCAACAGGCCCGCAGAGAATGGGATAAAGCCAAGTCGCGATACGCCGACCACAAGGGGTCGCTCGCGATATCCTCGACAATGACCGGTTCGCCACGGTAAGCGGCTGTCCCGCAGGAACCGGCCGAGGGTCCAATCGGCGCGCCGTTGAGCGCATCGGTATAGGCCTTAGGAAGGCTAGGCGCGGCGCCCTGCCACAGGCGATCGCCGTCCACGAGCGAGATGGACGCGAGAACGCCACGGGCTTGCTCCTCTGCGAATCGGCATAGGTTTTCGAGGATTTCGGCAAGCGAATCCCCTCGGGCCACCATGTCGAGGATCCGTCTCTCCACGACGAGGATGGCTTCGGCGCTGGCGCTTTTCGAGATCAACACGCGTTCCGCACCACTTCGCGATGTTTCCCCATTTTATCCCGACGCCGCACGCTGCGAAAGGGCCCGCATCAACAGTCGGCTGCGATCACCTACCTTCGGGTCCAGCAGACCAAAGTTTGGGAATTGGGTCGGGCGGCAAAACTAGGATCCGTAAAGGCGATGCCCTCGCGCTGACAATTTTTTGCGTTCACCCCCTTGCGCTTTCGCACGTAAGATATATCTTTAGTCGAGACATATCGTGATATGTCTTAAAAGTAAAAGGAGACTAACAATGTTCCATCGTCATTTTGACGATTATGTTCACCACAGCCACGGCGGCCCCGGCCACCATGGCTTCGGACGCGGGCCGTTTCGCGGCTGGCGGTCGCGCGGCGGCAACGCCGGCGGCCGGGAGGGCCGCATGTTCGACGGCGGCGAGCTGAGGCTCGTGATTCTCGCGCTCATCGCCGAGAAGCCCCGCTACGGCTACGAGATCATCAAGGAGCTCGGCGAGCGGGTCGGGGGCGACTATTCGCCAAGCCCAGGCGTCGTCTATCCGACGCTGACCATGCTTGAAGAGATGGGCTACGCGCAGGCGAGCCAGGATCCACAGGGGCGCAAGCTCTACGGGCTGACCCCGGAGGGCGAGAAAGTTCTCGCCGACAACAAGGCGCAGATCGACGCCATCTTCGCCCGCTTCGGCGGTAGCGACTCGCGCTTCGCGGATGTCATCTCGGTCAAGCGAGCAATGCTCAATCTGCGTTCCGCGCTGCAGCTGCGCCTGCGCGGCCGCGACGCCAGCCCTGAGCAGATCCAGGCTATCGTCGACGCACTCGACGCAGCGGCAAAGACGGTCGAGCGCGCCTGACGGGCGCTCTACTGGTCGCGGCATAGGGAAAACCACGGATTGCGGGCTGTGGCCGGGCTGTCTATCTCGGGCGCTTGCGCCCGCACGCCACGACCTCTTGCGGATGATTACGCCCATGCCGACCCTGAGCGACGGCTGAGGCGGCTCCTTCGCCGCCTGCCGAGCCGGATGCAGGCGATCACCCGGTGGCTCAGGAAGCCCGCCTAGCGCTGGGCGCGCATCCCGGCCGGCGTCCTGCTGATCATCGGCGGATGCCTCGCCATCCTGCCGGTTTTCGGCCTGTGGATGTTTCCGCTCGGCCTCATGCTTTTGGCCGACGACATCCCTCCGTTGCGGCCAACGCGTGATCGCGCCCTCGATTGGCTCGAGCGGCGCCGGCCGCGCTGGTTCGCCGCGGCAGGCCGCCTGAGAGGAATCGGGAAACCGAGCGATCCACAGCGCCCGCAGCCTGGCCGCAGCGAATGACCCCCCTTCTCCCTCGGGGAGAAGGCGGTCCGAAGGACCGGATGAGGGCTTCTGCTCTCAGGCGGTAAACCCGGCGCTTCGCGCGCGAACCCCTCACCCCAACCCTCTCCCGTAGGTGAGGGGACGCGCCGCGCCCTCCGCC
>Ga0209624_10000823_pt1 | contig 26395 bp, 25 predicted proteins | sample JacPinW_OM2H0_O1_FD_188565 | JGI IMG/M metagenome (GOLD analysis project Ga0209624, IMG submission 188565) | Forest soil microbial communities from Algoma, Ontario, Canada - Jack Pine, Ontario site 1_JW_OM2H0_O1 (SPAdes) (version 2) | ecosystem: Environmental > Terrestrial > Soil > Boreal...
GAGCTGCCTGAGGTCACGCTCGAGCAGTACGTATCGCGCATGAAATCGGATCAGAAGGCCATCTACTACCTGACCGCCGATTCGCTCGCCGCCGCGCGCAATAGTCCGCACCTGGAAGGCTTTCGGGTCAAGAACGTGGAAGTGCTGCTGCTCACCGACCGCATCGACGAGTGGGTGGCCAGCCACCTGCATGAATTTGCGGGCAAGCCGCTCGCGAACGTCGCGAGCAGCGCTGCCGACGTCGAGTCGGCGATCGAGACCCCGGAGAAAGCCGCCGCCGAATCCGCCTTCAAGGACACCGTGGAGCGGCTGGGCAAGGTACTCCTCGGCAAGATCGCGAGCGCCCAGGTGTCTGCGCGCCTCACCGACTCGCCCGCGGTGCTCATCGCCGGCGAGTTCGGCATGAGTCTGCGCATGAGCCGCATTCTCAAGCAGGCGGGTCAGAGCAATCCCTTTGCCACGCTGCCCATTCTGGAATTGAATCCGAAGCATCCCCTGGCCCTGCGCCTGCGGGAAACCGCCGACGATGCGGCCTTCGCGGACCTGGCTCATGTGCTGTACGACCAAGCCATGCTGGCGGAGGGAGGCGAATTGGACGATCCGGCGATCTTCGTTCGCCGAGTCAACCGCCTGATCGTCGAAGGCTTGGCCGCGCAGCCGAAAATCATCTTGAGCTGAGCGTGCTGTCACCGCAGTGGCTGTCGGCGGGAAACCCCGGCGAAGGTGAATCCGGCGACGACGCCTCATTGCTCGACGCCTATTCCGGCGCGGTGATCGGGGCATTGGAGCGCGTGGCGCCGGCGGTGACGTTCATCGAGGTCGCGCATGCCGGCGGAGCGCCGGGCCGGCGCTCCCGCGGCCCCGCGCACGGCAGCGGTTCGGGATTCCTGTTCACACCCGACGGCTATCTCTTGACCAACAGCCATGTGGTTCACGGCGCGGAGCGGATTCGGGTCCGGTTGAACGATGACACTCGCTTCAACGCCGATCTCGTGGGAGACGATCCGGACTCGGACCTGGCGGTGCTGCGCATCGGTTCACCGGCGGCGTTGCCCTACGTGGAATTCGGCGATTCCTCCGCACTTCGAGTGGGACAGGTGGCCATCGCCATCGGCAACCCGCTCGGCTACTAAGACCGTGACCACACGGGCGTGGTCTCCGCACTCGGACGCACCCTGCGCGCTTCTTCCGGCAGGCTGATGCACGACGTCATTCAAACGGACGCGGCATTGAATCCCGGCAATTCCGGCGGCCCGTTGGTCGACTCCAAGGGGAGGGTGATCGGCGTCAACACCGCGATGATTCCGCAAGCCCAGGCAATTTGTTTCGCCACGGGAATCAACACGGCGAAATGGGTCATCGGTCAGTTGTTCGCCCACGGCCGGGTGCGCCGCGCCTATATCGGCGTGTCCGGCGCGACGGTGCCGATCGCCACGCGGGTGGTGCGGCATTTCGGATTGCAGAGTTCGACCGCCGTCCATGTCCTGGAACTGGTGGCGGGCAGTCCCGCGGCGGTGGCGGGGGTCGAGGTGGGTGATCGCATGATCGCGCTCGACGGTGTGCCGGTTCACGGCATCGACGATCTGCAGCGTCTGCTCGACTCGGGCTGGATCGGCCGCGACTGCGAGTTGCAGTTGCTGCGAAGATCGAGTGTCATTGGTGTGAAAATCCGACCCATAGAATTGCCCGCCCATACCGCCTGATCCAGGAGCCGCTCGATGACCCCTCAAACGCATGCCATCAGCTTGGCGGTGCCGCCGGAACCCACCGATCACCTCTTGGGCTCTGAGCACGCGCGGGTGACCCTAGTTGAATACGGCGACTTCGAGTGCCCGAGCTGCAAGGTTGCGGAAACCACGCCGAAGCTTCTGCTGGAGAGATACCCCAACAAGATTCGCTTTATTTTCCGGCACTTTCCGCTGCTGGATGCTCACCCGCACGCGCTGATGGCGGCGGAGGTCGCGGAGGCCGCCGCGGCGCAGGGAAAATTCTGGGCCATGCACGATGTGCTGTTCCAGAACCAGGCGCATCTCAAGGACAGGGACCTGCATCGATATGCCACCGACATCGGCCTCGACATGGCGCGCTACACCGCGGAAATGGATGATCACATCTACTTGCAGAAGGTGCGCGAACACATGGAGGGCGGCCGCCGCAGCCATATCCGCGCGACGCCGACGTTTTTCCTCGACGGCGTGGTGCAGGACATTTCCTTCGGCATGAAGGCGCTGCACGACGCGGTGGCCAACGCCGTCGGGCGCAGCGGTTAGGGCGGCTGCTATGGAAGATCTCATCTCCTTGTGGTTTCTCTTGACATCCTCCCCTCATCGCACACCTGGCATGCTGCATGGGTACTGTGATTATATACAGACACCTTTTAAAGAAGGTGGATGAGGCGCTGCGCTTGATCGCCGGTCGCTAAAGGCGCCTTTGGCACCGCAGAAATGAAAGGGCGCCCCGCAGGGCGCCCGAAGAGAGTCAGTCAGTCTTGGCCGGCTGGCAGCTAGCTCCAGTCGCCTCCGCCACCACCGCTGTCGCCGCCGAAGCCGCCGCCATCGTCCCAGCCCGAGCCGGGGTCGTTCACACCGAAGTCGGAGCCGCCCATGTCGGCGTTGCCGGCGCCGGGCTCACCGGCCTCGGCCGGGGGTATCACCCCGCCGCTGTGGCCGCCGTCCAGGAAGTGGTGAGCCAGCTCTTCGCCGGCAACCACGCCCGCGCCGACCGCAAGCCCTGAGGCAAGTCCGCCGGCAATGCCCGATCCGATGCCGCCGCCCATCGGGGCGGGGCCGTAGCCAGGTCCATAGCCGGGTCCATATCCGGGTGCGCCGCCCGGCCCCACGCTGCCCGCCGGATACTGGGCATAGGGAGGACTGCGGCGGCGAAAGACCATCAGCAGGATGGCGACCGCTGCGACCAGTATCAGCAGGGTGCCCCAGGGAAATCGAGGCGCCGCCGGGACGGTCCGAATGACGGCCGGAGCCGCGAACCCGCCGCCGAGGCCGAGCTCCGCCTTGAGTTCCTGCACCGACCGGGGGTTGGCAAAGGGTAGGCCGGGTTTCAATTGTTCGGCAGCGGCCAATTCGGAGCGCGCCTGCGCGGCCTTGCCCTCTCTGGCGAACAGCTCGGCCTGCACGTAGTGCGCCTGGCCGCTCTGCGGGTGGTCGGCCAGCACCTGGCTGATCATCTGCTGGGCCTGATCGAGATGCCCGCTGCGTGCCGCCGCGTAGATCTGATCCACCGTGGGGTCGCTGGCCGAGAATGCGGGCTGGCTCGCGCCAACCGCGAAAGCCACGGTCGCGGCAAGGGTTGCAGCAGCAAGGAATCTTCGCATAACGAGCCCCCGATTGGTCGAAATGACCGTTACCGCGTTAGATATGGGCGCTCCTGCGAAGTTCAACACCCCCGCCGGCCGCTGGGGAACTAAATGACGCCGCGGCGCTTCTGATCGAGCTCGATGGACTCGAACAGGGCCTGGAAATTCCCTTCGCCGAATCCGTCGTTGCCCTTGCGCTGGATGATCTCGAAGAATATCGGCCCGATGGCGTTCTTGGTGAAGATCTGCAGCAGTATGCCGCTCGCGGCATTACCGTCGATCAGAATGCGCCGCTTGCGAAGCTCGCTCAGAGATTCGCAATGTCCGGCGACGCGGGTATCGACGGCGTCGTAGTAGACCTCCGGGGTGTCCTGGAAGTCGACGCCGCGCGTGCGCAGCGCATCGACCGTGCGGTAGATGTCGTCGGTGGCGAGCGCAATGTGCTGGATGCCCTCGCCCTTGTATTCGTTCAGATACTCCTCGATCTGGCTCTTGTCGTCCTGGCTTTCATTGATGGGGATGCGGATCTTCCCGCACGGCGAGGTCAGCGCGCGCGAGAACAGGCCGGTCTCCCGGCCCTCGATGCTGAAGTAGCGGATTTCCTTGAAGTTGAACAATTTCTCGTAGAAGCCCGCCCAGAGATTCATGTTGCCGCGCCTGACGTTATGGGTCAGGTGATCGATGCGGGTGAGCCCGGTCCCGGCCGCGCTTGCCGCAGCCGTCGCGGCGTCCGCCGGCGCGGATACGAAATCCACATCGTAGATGGTGCGATCGCCGTAGCGGTCGACGAGATAGATGAGGCTGCCGCCGATTCCCTCGATCGACGGAATGTTGAGCTCCATGGGTCCGGCGGTGGCGGGACCGGGCTTGGCGCCCAGTTCGAGCGCGCGCGAATAAGCGAAGCGCGCATCGGCGACCCGAAACGCCATGGCGCAGGCGCACGGTCCATGGGCGCGCGCGAATCTTTGCGCGAAGCTGTCGTGCTCGGCATTGATGATGAAATTGATGTCGCCCTGACGGTGCAGCGTGACGTTCTTCGATCGATGCCGCGCCACCGCGGGCAATCCCATGCTTTCGAACAGCCTGCGCAGGAGTTCCGGATCGGGGGCGGCGTATTCGACGAACTCGAAGCCGTCGGTGCGCATCGGGTTGGCCCCGCCCGGGCTCGCGCTCATGACGATGCCATGGCCTTGCCGCGCACACGGATGGCGGTGCCGAAGACGTAGTCCCACAAATGCGTGGTGACGCCGAAGTTTCCGCCCTTCGGAGAATAGTGATGCCGCATGTGCCAGGCGCGCAGCTCGTTGAAGTACGAGGGCGAAGCGGCATTCGGGTGATGATGGATGACGTGATGCACCACCCCGTACCACCAATAGCCGGTCATCACGCCGACGGTGAGGCCGTCCGCGACGTTGAAGCTCAGGAAGTACCATACGGGAAACAGGAACGCGAGGCTGAGCACCGTCACGCTGATCCACGACGGTGTGCCGATGAAGGCCAGCGGCGCGGCATGATGCTCGCCGTGCATGGGCGAAAAATAGGGCATTCTATGCAATGCGATCCGATGCAGGGCATACTCCATCAAGGTCCATAGGACCAGCCCCGCCATGGCGGCACCGAGCCATTCCGTGCCGCTCATCCAAGTGACATGGTTGATATTGGCCGCCGTCAGGGCGACGAGCACCAGAGGATAGACGACGAAGTCCGAGTAATAGCTCAACTTGCTGAGTTGCATGGAGTTGCCCCTCGCTGAAATTCGATCCGCCATTGGACCACGAACTTTGCAGAATGTTATCGAAAGAATGAAACACCTGCTTGGTAGAATTTTCAAGAATGCCTAATACCATAGCCATCGTCGGCGCCGGTTTTTGCGGCACGGTGTTGGCCGCCAATCTGCTGCGCCGGCCGCCTTCGAACGCGACGGACATCGTACTGATCGAGCGCGGCCCCGCAATGGGGCGCGGCATGGCGTACGCCGATCGCGAGTTCCCTTATCTGTTGAATGTGCCGGCGGCGCGGCTGTCGGCCGATTCCGCGGACCCCCTGCAATTCCTGCGCTTTGCGCAACGCCGGGAGCCCGACGCCGACGGCGAGGCCTTTCTGCCGCGCGCGCTGTTCGGAGAGTACCTGCAAGAGGCGCTGCTGCAGGCCGAGCGCGCCGCCCCGGCGCATGTGCGGCTGCTGCGTGTGTTCGGCGAGGTGCGCCGGATCGTGCCGCACGGCTTGAGTAAACCGTGGGCCGCGGAGTTTGCGGACCGCGAGCCCATCGCGGCCGACCGGGTGATATTGGCGCTGGGCAATCCGCCGCCGGCGCCGTTGCCGTGGGCCGCGCCGATTCGAGGTCACGCGGCCTATCGCGACGACCCCTGGGACCTACCCAAGACCTTGAGCGCCGGGCACTCGGTGCTGATCGTCGGCAATGGGTTGACCATGGCCGATGCCGTCTCGAACTTGAGCCAGGAAGCGAATCACACCCCCGCGCTGCATACGATTTCTCGGCGCGGCCTGCTGTCCCAGCCGCAGACCGCTTTCCGCGCGGCCGCGATGCGGGGAGATGGGGCGGAGCTTTTGGCCTGCGCGGCCTCGATCCGACGGGTGTTGACCAAGACTCGCGAGATGGCGCGTGAAGTCGAAAGTCGGGGGGGCGACTGGCGCGAGGTAGTCACCTTCATTCGTCATCTGGCGCCAACCCTGTGGCGGCGCCTACCCGCCGTCGAGCAACGGCGCTTCGTGCGGCACGTGCAGGCGCATTGGGACACCCATCGGCACCGGTTGCCGCCGCAATTGGCCGCGCGCATCGAGTCCCTGCGCCAGAGCGGCCGGCTGCGGGTTAACGCCGGCCGTATCGATTCGGTGATGCCCGCGGGAGAGCAGGTGCGCGTGTCGTGGCGACCGCGCGGCGGCGGCGCGTCCAGTCTGACGGCGGACCTGATCGTGAATGCGACCGGCCCCGACTATGTGCTCGAGCGCTCGGCGGACCCGCTGCTCGTGTCGCTGCGCACCGCCGGATTGGTGTCCGCCGACCCGTTGAAGCTGGGCCTGCGCACAGCGCGCTTCGGCGCCTGCGTGGATTCGCAGGGCCGCACGAGCGACCGGCTCTATTATCTGGGACCCATGCTGCGTGCCGATCATTGGGAAGCGACGGCCGCGCACGAGCTGCGCAATCACGCGGAACAGCTCGCGGCGCATCTGATCGGCCGCCGGGTGCTCGCGGCCGCCGAGTAGGCGGCCGCGGCGAGGATCTAAGCCAGTCTTTCCAAGGTATCGAGCAGGCGGCGCAGCTCGTCGCGCGTGTTGTACATGGACACACCGGTGCGCAGCAGGCCGCCGCGGCCGGCCAAGCCGAGCACCTCAACCGGCCGCGCCGCATAGAAATCCCCGTCCCATACGCAGATGCCCTGATCTCCCGCCGCCTTGGCGGCTTCGGCCGCAGTGACCTTGTCCATGGAGATCGATACCGTGGGCGCGCGCATGCGGCCGGGCGCAAAGTCCGGCCCCCAGACGCGGACACCGGGAATGCGGCGCACGGCGTCATGGTAGTCCTTGGCCAATTCATGCTCGTAGGCGCCGATGTGCGTCATCGCATCGACCAGGCGTTCCCTCAAGGAGGCGCCGACGCCCCAGCTCGCAAGGTACTCGACGGCCGCGCGCACGCCGTCGATGGCCGCGTGATTCAGCGTGCCGGTTTCGATGCGGTACGGAGCCGCGGGATCCTGCACGCTCAATCGGTCGGTCGGCAATCCATCGAGGGCGCCGGGCCGCGAATACAGCACACCCACATGCGGTCCGTAGAATTTATAGCCCGAGCACAGAAGAAAATCCGCGCCGAGCGCCCGAACGTCGATGGGAAAGTGCGGCGCGTAATGCACGGCATCGACCACCAACAGGGCGCCGACTTCCCGGGTCAGCCGACGCGCCAGCGCCATGTCGTTGACCGTGCCCAGCGAATTCGCCGATGCGCCGATGGCGAAAAGCTTGGTGCGCGGCGTGATCTTCGCGGCCATGTCCGCCGGATCCAACTCTCCCGATTCCAACAGGCGCACTTCGCGCACCACCACGCCGCGTTCCCTCAGCCCAAGCCAAGGCCCCCGATTTCCTTCATGATCGAGCTGGGTGACGAGGACCTCGTCGCCCTTCTCCAGAGTGCGGCCGATGGCCGTGCTCAAATTGAAGCTGAGCGTGGTCATGCTCTGACCGAAAGAAATGCACGAGCCGCTTTCCGCGCCCAGAAAAACGGCGACGACGCTGCGCGCGTTCTCCATGCGCCTGTCCACTTCCCGGGAGGGCGGAAAATTGCCGTGAGTGTTCACGTTGCAGGACGCGTACAGATCCGCAATCGCCTCGATCACGACGCTCGGGACCTGGCTGCCCCCGGGTCCGTCGAGGAAGGCGCAGCCGGCGTTCTTCGTCAGCGCGGGGAAATCGCGCCGGCTGCGCAGACAATGCTCGAGGGTGTAGGCCATTACAATAGATCGTAGGTAAAGTCGTAGCTGGTCGATTTGGCGTCGCGCGGGTGCAGCTTCATGCTGCCCTTCGCGCCCGCATACTTGCCGGTGCCGCCGGTGACCGCGAACAAGGAATCGCCTTCGTCCATGAAGGGCCCTTCGACGGTGATCTGGCCCGCCTTCAACGTCAGCGTCCACATGCATTCCCAGCTCTTGCCGACGATGGTGCGCACGCAGAAGCCCTGATCGGAGCCGATCTGAGTCTTGTTGGCGGAGTCGAAGACGCCGTTGGCGAACACCAGCAGGTCGCCGATGGAATCGCCTTTGGCGCCGAGATCCACGGTGGTCTCGCCCACCGGGCGTTCCACCACTTTGATTTGCTCTCCGGCAAAAACAGGCAAGGCCAGAAGCATCGCTGCCGGCGCCGCGACGCGGACCATCGTGATTTTCATGGGATCCCCTCGGATTGTGTTGTTGAACGAACGGATGATAGCAAGATGCCGTGCGCTATTCGCCGAAGCTCGAGGCGACCACCTCGATCAGCGTGGGCCCGTCCTGCCTGAGCGCCGCGCGTATGGCCGCCGTGAGCGCGGCCGCATCGTGCACCCGGTGGCCCTCCGCCCCGAAGGCTCGGGCGAGGGCGACAAAGTCGGGGTTGCGCGCGATCACGCCGAGCTGCGGTATGTGCGCGGCCACCATGTCGTCGCGAATTTGACCCAGCGCCGAGTTGTTCCACACCACGATGGGCAGGCTCACCCCCTCTTCGACCGCGGTCATCAGCTCGGTGATGGTGAACTGCAGCCCGAAGTCGCCTGCGAGCGCGATGACGGGGCGGGAGGGGCTGGAGATCTTGGCGCCGAGGGCGGCCGGCAGCGCGAACCCCAAGGTGCCGTAGCCGGACGGATGGAACCACTGCCCCGGTTTCTCGACCGGATAGGCGTAATTTCCCCAATACGCGATCTGCGTCATGTCGCTGAACACGACGCCGTCCTCGGGCAGCGCGGCCCTGATGGCGCGCAGGGCGCTCGACATGGCGCGCGTCTTGGAATCCACGCTGCCCTCCAAGGCCGCGCGAATTTTCGCAGCTCCCCCTAAGGCCGTTCTCCATCCGGAATGCCCCGGTGGGCGCTCCGCCAACGACCGATTGATCCCGGCGAGCGCCGCGCGCGCGTCGGACCAAACACACACGTCGGCCGAGTATTGGTCGGACAGCTTCACCGGATCGATGTCGATGCGTATCAGCCGGCCGCCGAGCGGCAGACTGGTGGTGAAATACATGTCGGTCTCGCCCAATTCCGTGCCCACCGCGAGCACCACATCCGCATCGAAGATCAATTCCTGAACGGGAGGATAGGGCAGCGAGGCGCCGAAGTTCGCCGGATGGCTTTCGGCAAGTGCGCCCTTGCCCGCCGCCGTCGTCACCAGCGGGCAATCCAGCGCCTCGACCAAGCGGCGCAGTTCCGAGCCCGAGTGGCGGGCACCGCCGCCCGCGACGATGAGCGGGCGCGCGGCCGTCGCGAGCAAGCGCGCCGCCGCCTCGATCTCCGCCGGGCCCGCCTGCGGCAGCAGACGCGCGTCCGCGAACGTTTCAGCCTCGAGCGTCGTGATCTCTGCGAGCACATCGAGAGGAACCTCCAGATACGCCGGGCGCGGACGTCCGGTGTGAAAGGAGGCCAGGCACAGCCGCAGGTGATCGCGCACATCGTCGGCGCTGTGCGCCGAGCGCGCGATGCCGAACACGCCGGCGGCGAGCGCGGCTTGGTCGTACAGTTCGTGCAGCACGCCCCACTGCTTGGTGAACGAGGCGCGCACGGGGGCGCTCGCGACCACCAGCAGCGGCACGGAGTCCGAATAGGCCTGGGCCGCCGCGGTCATGATGTTGGTGAGCCCCGGTCCCGAGATCACGAAGGCCGCCGCCGGCCGGCCGCTCATGCGCGCGAAGCCGTCCGCCGCGAAACCCGCACCTTGCTCGTGGCGCACGAGCACGTGCCGAATCTTCGCCGCGGTGAGTCCCCGATACAGCTCCAAATTGTGCACGCCGGGTATGCCGAACACTGTGTCGATGCCGTTCTTGGCCAGGAGTTCCACGAGATAACCGCCGACGTTTTGCGACATGGGACCCCCCGCTCGAAATTGAACATTAGCTCAAGAAGCGCGCTAGGATTGCGCACCGCCACCCCAGTAGGCAAGAGCAAAGATGCAATATTCCCCCTTGGTCAAACGCATCGCAGGCGACGGCGCGGATGCGTGGCTGATTCATTACGAGGCGCGCCGCGCGCTCGAACGCGGCGAAGATGTGATCCTGCTGAGCGTCGGCGACCCGGACCTCGACACGCCGGCGCCGGTCCTGGACCGGGCCATCGAAAGATTGCGCGCCGGCGACACTCATTACACGCCGGCCACCGGCCGGGAGCATCTGCGCGAGGCGATTGCGCGGGCGCATCGGGCGCGGACCGGTCAGCCCGTGGATGCCGGCAACGTGATCTTTCTGGCCGGGGCGCAGAACGCGCTGTTCGTGGTTTCGATGTGTATCGCGGGACTCGGCGACGAGGTCATTGCGATCGAGCCTTTGTATCCGAGCTATCCCGCCACGCTCGAGGTATCGGGCGCACGAATGGTGCGGGTGACCTCGCCTGCGGAGCGCGGGTTTCGAGTCGATCCGGCGGCAATCGAGGCGAATATCACCCCGCGCACGCGTGCCATCTTCTTCGCCACGCCGAACAATCCGAGCGGCGTGATTTTGAGCGAAGCGGACCTGGCCGCGATCGGGGAGCTGGCACGCCGCCATTCGCTGTGGGTGGTGGCGGACGAAGTCTATGCGGGACTCGCTCCCGGCGGCCGTGTGCCGAGTCTCGCCGCCCAATTGCCCGAGCAGTGCGTGACCATCAGCAGCCTGTCCAAGTCGCATGCCATGCCCGGTTGGCGTGCCGGCTGGCTGGTGGGCCCGACCCAGCTCGTGATCCATGCCGAGGCCATGGCCCAGTGCATGCTGTTCGGTCTTCCGGGCTTCGTTCAGGAAGCGGCCGTGACCGCGCTCGGTATGGCGGACGAGGCGGAATCCCGGATTCGCGAATACTGTGCCGGGCGCCGGGATATTCTGATCGCCGGACTTCAGGGCTTGCGCGGAGTTCGATGCTGCGTGCCGGACGCGGGAATGTTCTCCCTGGTCGACGTGCGCGGTACCGGCCTCTCGGGCTACGATTTCATGTGCGAGCTGTACAGAACCGAGCGTGTGTCGGTGCTGGATGGCGGCGCGTTCGGCAAGGAGACCCGCGGCTTCGTGCGAGTGTGCTACGCCACAGATGAAGACCTGCTGCGCCGGGCGCTCGAGCGGATACGGCGCTTCGTCGACAAATTAGGAGGCTAGGCGATGGCGGAACGGATGACGAGCATGGGCGTGGTGGTGCGCGTGGCGGGCGGCCCCGAGGCGCTGGAGTGGGCGCCGCTGGATACCGCCGCCCCGGGGCGAGGCGAGGTGCTGGTCGAGCAGCGCGCCATCGGGGTCAATTTCATCGATACTTATTTTCGCAGCGGCCTGTATCCCTGGCCGGCGACGCCGCTGATTCCCGGCGCCGAGGCCGCGGGGGTGGTCGTGCAGGTCGGCGAGTCGGTAGCGGATCTGAAGGTGGGAGACCGGGTGGCCTATACCATGCCCTTGGGCGCGTACCGCACCTTACGAGTGGTCGCCGCCGAGCGGCTGGTCAAGCTTCCGCCGGACATTGCCTTCGACGTGGCGGCGTCGGTCATGCTCAAGGGCTTGACGGCGCAATTCCTGCTCACCTCGTGCTTTCCGGTCAAGGCCGGCCACACTGTGCTGGTGCATGCGGCGGCCGGCGGGGTCGGATTGCTGCTCGGCCAGTGGTTGAAAGTCCTGGGGGCGACTTCGATCGGCACCGCCGGCTCGCCCGAAAAGGCGGCGCTGGCCCGGGCCAACGGCTATACCCACGTCATCGACTATCGCGCCGAGGACTTCGTTGCGCGCGTCAAGGAGATCACGGACTCGAAGGGCTGCGATGTGGTCTACGATTCGGTGGGCAAGGATACCTGGCGCGGGTCGCTGAAATCATTGAAGCTGCGCGGCAGCTTCGTTCACTTCGGCCAGTCGTCCGGAATGATCGCGGACTTCAAGTTCTCCGACCTCGCCTCCGGCGGCTCTCTATTCGCGACGCGTCCGATGCTGTTCGACTACATCAAGAGCCGCGAAGATCTTTCGGCGCGTGCGGCTGACCTGTTCGCGAAGCTCGAGTCCGGCGCCGTCAAGGCGCATGTGGGCCAACGCGTGGCGCTGCGCGATGCCGCCGCCGCGCACCGCGACTTGGAGGGGAGAAGAACCGTCGGCGCGACGGTGTTGCTGCCCTAGCGGGTGCCGGCGGCCCAGCCGGCGCCGCTCACAAATTCGCGTCGATGAACGCGGCGAGCTGTGCCTTGGAGACGGCACCGATCTTGGTGGCCACCACTTCGCCGCCCTTGAAGAGCATGAGCGTCGGAATTCCGCGCACGTGATACCGGGAAGCCAGCAACTGGTTTTCGTCGACATTGACCTTGGCCACCCGCACGCGCCCCGCGTAATTGTCGGCCGACTCGTCCAGCGCCGGCGCAATCATCTTGCAGGGTCCGCACCACTCCGCCCAGTAATCGACCAGCACGGGGAGCTGGGACTGCAGAACTTCGTTGTCGAAGGTGTCGTTGTTGACGTGCGTGATCTTGTCGCTCATGAAGCTTCCTCGGGGAGTGATTTGCGGGTTGAGACCATGATATTGTTCGCTAATAGCCAGTTAAATAGCGAGAATATGAATTGAGTATTCGGGATACATGAATAATCGATGAACAAATTGCAGGCCATGCAGGTGTTCGTGCGGGTGGTCGAGACCGGCGCCATGACTCGCGCGGCCGACAGCCTGCAGATACCCAAGGCCACGGCAACCACCCTCATCCAGCAACTGGAAGCAGACCTCGGGGTGAAGCTGCTCAATCGCACCACGCGCAGCGTGAGCGTGACCACGGACGGCGCCGCGTACTACCCGCGCTGCGTGGCCATACTCGCGCAAATCCGCGACACCGAGGAGTCGCTCGCGCACCGGCATGCCGCACCCGGCGGGCGCCTGCGCGTCGATGTGCCCACCCTGCTGGCGCGGTGGGTGTTGGTGCCGGCGCTGCCGAGTTTCTTTGCGCGCTATCCGGACATCGATTTGACATTGGGCTGCAGCGAACGCCGCGCCGACCTCATCGAAGAGGGGATCGACTGTGCGGTGTGGAGCGGCGAACTCGAGGACTCGACCTTGATCGCGCGCCGCGTGGGTCTGCTCTACTTCGGCACCTGCGCGTCGCCCTCGTATCTCGCCGCGCACGGACAGCCGCGTCATCCGGACGATCTTGCATCGCATCGCTGCATCAATCACTTCTCGCCGCGCACGGGCAAGATCTTCGACTGGGTGTTCGCCAAGAACGGCGCGCGCATTCAGACTTCGCTTCGCGGCCACGTCGCACTCGACGATGAGAACAGCTATCTGGCCGCGGCCGAGGCGGGCTTGGGGGTGGCGCAGATTCCCGCCTTCGTGCTCAAGGAGGCGCTGGAACACGGGACTCTGGAGCTCGTGCTGGGGGACTGGTTTCCCGAGCCCGCGCCGCTCCACGTCGTGTATCCGCAGAACCGGCACTTGTCGAGCAAGATCCGCGTGTTCGTCGACTGGGTGGCCGAGCTCTTTGCCGAACACGACGGCATCCAGCTCCGCTCCACCCTGCGCAATCTGGCGTGAGCGACTAAATCCCCAAGGGCAGAGCGGTCGATTCCTTGATGACGGTAACCGCCACGGACGAATTCACGGCGCGCACGCAGGGGATGCGGGACAGATAGTCGAGATAGAAGGCTTCGTAGGCCTTGATGTTCTTGGTGACGATTTTCAAGAGAAAATCCCATTCGCCGGTCAGGGTGTAGCACTCCAGCACCTCGGCCCGATCGCGAATCGCCGCCTCGAATTCGGCGAGTGCGCCCCGGCCGGTGGTCGCGAGCTTCACGTGCGCGAATATGGTCACATCCAACCCTAAGGCATTGCGGTCGAGCAGCGCCACTCGGGCCTTGATCACGCCGTTCTGCTCGAGCGCTTGAATGCGCCGCCAGCAGGTGGTGGTGGAGAGTCGGGTCCGCGCGGCGACTTCGGCAACCGAGAGAGCGCCGTGTCTCTGAAGAATGTCGAGCAGGCGTAGATCCAGGCGATCGATGGCGGGGAGAGATGTATCTTCCATAATTGTCAACTATTCGGAATGAACATTCCGAATTATCCGGCGCCCCCCTAATGAATGCAACATCGCAGACCGGGCGGACGTAAATTACGCGGATGAACAGAAAGTCGCGCCTGCACCTGCCGCGTGCGCCCGCCCGGCCGGGAGACGTTCCGGATTTCAGCTATGTCCAGCTCTCTCCCGCCGGCGCCGTGGCTCGGCCCGACGTCAACGCGCGCGCCCGCGACATCGTCTCCTTGTCGCTCGACCTGGTGCGTGTGCTCGACGATTCCGGGGGTGCCGTGGGGCCGTGGCATCCGCATCTCGATCCCGCGGATTTGCAGGTCGGGCTGCGCCACATGCTGCTCACGCGCCTGTTCGACGATCGAATGCAGCGCAATCAGCGCGCCGGCAAGATCTCGTTCTACATTCGCTCGCTCGGCGAGGAGGCGGTGTCGGTCGCGCAGTGCATGGCGCTGCGCCCGGGCGACATGTTGTTCCCCTCGTACCGCAATCAGGGACTGCAAATCGCCCGCGGCATCCCGCTCGTGGATCTCATGAGCCAGTGTCTGTCGAACACCCGGGATATGTGCAAGGGGCGCCAGCTGCCGGTGATGTATCACTCCAAGTCCGGCAACATTTTCTCCATCTCGGGCAACCTGGCCACGCAGTTTCCGCAGGCGGTGGGTTGGGCGATGGCCGCGGCGATCAAGGGCGAAGATCATCTGGCGGCGAGTTGGATCGGCGAGGGCAGCAGTGCCGAAGCCGATTTCCATCATGCGCTGTTGTTCGCCTCCGTGTACCAGGCGCCGGTGATTCTGAATGTGGTGAACAATCAGTGGGCCATTTCGACATTTCAAGGCTATGCCGGCGGCGAACAACGCTCGTTCGCGGCGCGCGGCCCGGGGTATGGAATCGCGGGCATTCGCGTCGACGGCAACGATTTCCTCGCGGTGTATGCCGTGACGCAGTGGGCCGCCGAGCGCGCGCGCACCGGGGCCGGACCCACGCTCATTGAATTGGTCACTTATCGCGCGGCCGCGCATTCCACCAGCGACGATCCCGCCCGCTATCGGGCGAAGAATGACCAGGAGCACTGGCCCCTGGGTGATCCCATCCTGCGGCTCAAGCAGCACTTGATCAGCCTCGGCGAATGGTCGGAGGCGCGCCACCAGGCCATGGCGGCGGAGCTCGAGGCGCTGGTTCAGGCGAGCTGGAAGGAGGCGGTGAGCTTCGGCACCATGACCGAGGGTCCGCGGCTCGATGCGGATCTCATGTTCGAGGATGTATTCAAGGACATGCCCGAGCACCTGCAAAAGCAGCGGGCCTCGATGCGCGCGGAACGCAGCCGTTCGGGCGGGAAATAGACGATGGCCGGCATGAACATGATTCAGGCCTTGAATTCCGCCATGGACATCATGCTCATGAAGGACCCGTCGGTGGTCATCATGGGCGAGGACGTGGGTTATTTCGGCGGCGTATTCCGCGCCACGGAAGGGTTGCAGCGCAAGTACGGCGAGCATCGCGTCATCGATACTCCCATCGCCGAGGGCGGCATCGTCGGCACGGCCATCGGCATGAGCGTGAACGGCCTGCGCCCCGTCGCCGAAATTCAATTCGCGGACTACATCTATCCGGGTTTCGACCAAATCGTGAGCGAACTCGCGCGCATCCGCTATCGCAGCGCCGGGGAGTTCTACGCGCCGGTGACCATTCGCACCCCCTGCGGCGGCGGCATCCGCGGCGGCCAGACGCACTCGCAGAGTCCGGAGGGGATTTTCACCCACGTCAGCGGCCTCAAAGTCGTCATGCCGTCGAACCCCTACGATGCCAAGGGCCTGCTGATCACGTGCATCGAGGACGACGATCCGGTGATTTTCTTCGAGCCGAAGCGGCTGTACAACGGACCCTTCGACGGCGATCCGGGCAAGCCGGCGGTTCCCTGGAGCTCGCATCCCAAGGGCCAGGTGGACGAGGGCTATTACACGGTGCCGTTGGCGAAGGCGGACATCGTTCGCGCCGGTGCGGACGTCACGATCATCACCTACGGCACCATGGTGTACGTCGCCGCGGCGGCGGCGGCGGCCCTGAACCTGGATGCCGAGATCATCGATCTGCGCTCGCTGGTGCCGCTCGATGTCGACACCATTTGCAGCTCGGTGCGCAAGACCGGCCGCTGCGTCGTGGCGCACGAGGCCACCCGCTTCTCGGGATTCGGCGCCGAGATTCTGTCCATCGTTCAGGAAGAATGCTTCTGGGACCTGGAGGCGCCGATACAGCGAGTCGCCGGTTGGGACACTCCCTACCCGCATGCCTTCGAATGGGAGTACTTTCCGGGCCAGGCACGGGTTGCAACGGCGCTTCGGGCCGTCATGGAGTCGGCGTGAGCGAGTTCGTATTCAAGATGCCGGACTTGGGCGAAGGGACGGTGGATGCGGAGATCGTCGCCTGGCATACCAAGCCCGGCGATGTGGTCGCCGAAGACCAGCTCATCGTCGAGGTGATGACCGACAAGGCGGCAGTGGAAGTGCCCGCCCCGGTGAGCGGCCGGGTGGTGTCGATCAGCGGAGCGCCGGGCGACAAGGTGGCGGTCGGCGCGCCGCTCATCGTGTTCGACCTGGACGGGGCCGCGAGCGTGGCGCCGGCCGTGACTGCCGCGCCGGCCGCAACCGCCGCGCAGACGGCAACCGCTGCGCCGACGGCAACCGCGGCGCCCGCCATGCCACAGACAGCGGCCGCACCGGTCTTGGTGAGGGCCGCCGCGGAAGCCGCACCGGCGCGCCCGGGGCGAGTCATGGCGTCTCCGGCCAACCGGCGGCGGGCGCGCGAGGCGGGCATCGATTTGACGACGGTGACGGGGTCGGGTCCCGGCGGCCGCATTTTGCGCGAGGATCTGGCCACGGCAGGAACCGCCGCCGCGTCGCGCCCGGCGCCTGCTGCCGTGCCGGCTGATGCCAAAGTTTCCGCGGAAACGTCGGAGATCAAGGTGATCGGCCTGCGCCGCCTGATCGCCGAACGCATGAGCGAAGCCAAGCGCACCATTCCGCACTTCGCCTACGTGGAAGAGGTCGATGTGACCGAGCTCGAGTCGCTGCGGCAGCACCTGAACGGGTCGCGGCCGGCCGACGCGGCGGCTTTGAGCTACCTGCCGCTCATCGTCATGGCGCTCATCCGGGTGCTGGATTCGTTTCCGCAATGCAATGTGCTGCATGACGCCGCACGCGGCGTGCTGGTGCGGCATCGCGCGGTACACGTCGGCATCGCGACGCAGACTCCCGACGGCCTCAAAGTCCCGGTGGTGCGCAATGCGCAGTCCTTGGGTCTGTGGCAGGTTGCCGCCGAGATCCGGCGTGTGGCGGAGCGCGCGCGCACCAACAAGGCGACGCGGGAGGAACTCGTCGGGTCCACCATCACCGTGACCAGTCTCGGCAAGCTCGGCGGCATCGCCTCGACGCCCATCATCAACGCGCCCGAGGTGGCCATCATCGGACTCAACAAGGCGATCGACCGTCCCGTGGTGCATCAGGGCGCCGTCGTCGTGCGCCGAATGATGAATTTGTCGTCGTCATTCGATCACCGCTTCGTGGACGGTTATGATGCGGCTGCAATGATTCAGGCGTTAAAAGAGCTCCTCGAGCATCCCGCGATGATTTTCATACCCTAGGGCTATCCTCATGACTTCACAACCCCAACGACCCGCGTTCGGCACGGTGCTCACGTCCCACATGGCCGTGGCGGCCTATCAAAACGGCCGCTGGACCGCGAGCGAGATCAAACCGGTCGCGCCGATCGAGCTCAGCCCGGCAGCCCATGTGCTGCACTATGCGAGCACCTGCTTCGAGGGTTTCAAGGCGTTCCGTCGCGCCGACGGATCCATTCACATCTTCCGCATGGATCGGCACATTCAACGCATGCGGCAGAGCGCGCGGCAGTTGGTGCTTCCCGAACCCGATGCGGCGCAGCTCGCCGACATGGTGCGCGCCGTCATCAAGCGCTGCCGCGACGCGGTACCCGAGGCTCCGGGCGCGCTGTACCTGCGGCCCATCCTATTCGGGACCACCGCGAATATCGGCGCGGCCGCGACGCCCACGGTGGAGGCCTCGCTGATCGTGCTGGCGAGCCCCGTGTGGGATTATTTTTCCGGGGGACCGAAGCCGCTGCGCATTCTGGTCGACGATGAGAACACGCGTTCGGCTGCGCAGATGGGCATGGTCAAGACGGGTGGAAACTATGCGGCCGCCCTGGGCCCCACCTTGAGCGCGCGCGCCAAGCATCAAGTCGATCAGGTTCTTTTCTGCCCGCAAGGCCAGGTTCAGGAGACGGGCGCCTCGAATTTCGTGTTGATTCGCGACGGCGAGCTTCTGACCCGCAGCCTCGATACCACGTTCTTGCACGGCGTTACCCGGGACTCGCTGCTCACGCTGGCCCGCGACCTAGGGTACAAGGTGTCCGAGCGCCCGTTCGACGTCGGTGAAATGCTCCAATGGGTCACGACCGGCGAAGCGGCGCTGTCGGGCACCGCCGCGGTGCTGGCGGGGGTGGGTACCTTGATTTATCGCGGCGCCGAGCATCGGGTGGCGAGCGGCGAGGTCGGGCCGCTCACGCGCACCCTACGCGCGCAGTTGGTGGCGATTCAGCAGGGCGATGCGCCCGATCGGCATGGCTGGCTGGAGCGCGTGGAGCTTTAGTACTCTTCGCGGTCCTCATCGTCGTCGTCTAGATCGTCGTCGTCGTCATCCTCGTCGTCTTCGTCGTCGTCCCAGTCTTCATCTTCATCTTCGTCCTCTTCCGCATCCTTTTCCGCCTTGGAGCCCGACCAACCCTCGGGCTCCTCGGTGAGCTCGAGGTCGAGCTCCGCCCAGCCGTCGACGTCGAACTCTTCGATGTCGCCGTCGAGATGCTGAATCTCGACGATTTCGCGGTCTTCATCCACCTTGAGCACCTGGAACGTCTCCTCGTTCTCCAGGTCCTCATACCACTGCCCGACGGTCGGTTCGTACTCTCTTCCCACGGTGCGTCCTTATCTGATCTGCCGGTGCTAGGCCCACGCGAATATTAGGGGAGGCCGCTTGCCCAAGTAAATGGCAATATTGTCTCCCATGACCACCGCCGACCGGAAACTCATCGCCCGCCACCTGACCGAAGCGAAACGCGTGGTCGTGAAGGTGGGGTCGGCGCTGTTGGTGGACGCCGACAAGGGCCGCCTGAATCGCGCCTGGCTGGAAGCATTCGCGGCGGACATCGCTCGCATCAAGAAGCGCGGCCAGGAAGTCATCGTGGTATCTTCCGGCGCCATCGCTCTCGGGCGCCGCCATCTGGGACTGAACTCCGGCAAGCTCAAACTCGAGGAGAGTCAGGCGGCGGCGGCCGTCGGACAGATTCGCCTCGCGCACGCCTACAAAGACTTGCTGGATGCGCACGAGATCACGGTGGCTCAAATTCTATTGACCCTGGGCGACACCGAGCAGCGCCGCCGCTATCTCAATGCGCGCGGCACCTTGAACACTCTGTTGTCCCTGGGCGCCGTGCCGGTGATCAATGAGAACGACACCGTGGCGACGGCCGAAATCCGCTACGGCGACAACGACCGGCTCGCGGCGCGCGTGGCGCAAATGGTGGGCGCGGATTGCCTGGTGCTCTTGTCCGACATCGACGGCCTGTACACCGCCAACCCCAATCACGATCCGGACGCGGAATTCATTGCCCGGGTGCTCGAGATCACGCCGGCCATCGAAGCCATGGCGGGCGGGGCGGCCGGCGACATGGGATCGGGAGGCATGCAGACCAAGATTGCGGCGGCCAAGATCGCGGTCGGGGCCGGGTGTCATTTGTGCATCGCCAAAGGGGCGCACCCGCATCCGTTGCAGCGCATCGAGGAGGGCGCGCGCTGCACCTGGTTCGTTCCATCCTCGACGCCGGTGGCGATGCGCAAGCAATGGATCGCCGGCACTTTGAAGCCGGCCGGCGCCATCGTCGTCGACGACGGCGCGGTGCGAGCACTCATGGGAGGCAAGAGCTTGCTGCCGGCCGGCGTGACCCGCGCCGTGGGGCGATTCGATCGCGGCGATACCGTCAGCATCTTGGGTCCCGACGGCTCGGAAGTGGCGCGGGGCATCTGCGCCTATTCGGATTCCGACGCGGCGCGGATCATCGGCCGAAAGACCGCCGACATCGAGGCCGTACTCGGCTTTCGCGGCCGGGATGAAATCGTGCACCGGGACGACCTGGTTTTGATCAGAGCGCATGTGACGGGCTCGATATGATGGCGCAGACCGTACCGGATCTCATGCGCGGCATCGGCAGGGCCGCCAGGGCCGCCGCGACGCTGCTGGCGACGGCCTCTGCGGAGCAAAGGAACCATGCCTTGAGGGCGGCCGCGGCGGCGCTGCGGGGCCGCCGCGCGGAGCTGTCGGCGGCCAATGAGAGCGACATGCGCCATGCCGCCCATCAAGACCTGTCGCGCGCGCTGCTCGATCGGCTGCTGCTCGACGATCAACGCATCGACGCCATGGCCCTCGGGCTCGAGGACATCGCGAAACTCGCCGATCCCGTCGGCAGAGGCCTGGCGGAATGGTCCCGGCCGAACGGCATGGTGATTCAGCGCGTATCCGTTCCCTTGGGCGTGATCGGCATCATCTACGAGAGCCGGCCCAACGTCACCGCGGATGCGGGGGCGTTGTGCTTGAAATCCTGCAATGCCGCCATCCTGCGCGGCGGCTCGGAAAGCGCCCGGTCGAGCGCGGCGATCCATGCCTGCCTGGAGGAGGGGCTGGAGGCCGCAGGCCTGCCGCGAACATGCATTCAACTGGTGCCCACCACCGATCGGGCGGCCGTCGGCGAAATGCTGGCCGAGATGGCCGACAGCATCGACGTGATCGTGCCGCGCGGCGGCAAGAGCCTGATCGCACGCGTGCGCCGCGAAGCGCGCGTGCCGGTCATCGGGCACCTCGAAGGCGTGTGTCACGTCTACGTCGACCGCGACGCGAAACTCGAGATGGCGACGAGCATCGTGCTCAATGCCAAGATGCGGCGCACAGGAGTCTGCGGATCCGCCGAAACCTTGTTGGTGGACCGGGCCTGCGCTGAAACGCATTTGGCGCCGCTGATCAAGGCCTTGCTGGATGCCGGCTGCGAGGTGCGCGGCGACCCCTCGAGCGCGGGGGTGGATGCGCGGGTCAAACCCGCGACCGAGCAGGACTGGTACACGGAGTATCTCGACGCCATCATCGCCGTGCGCGTGGTGGACGGCGTCGATGCCGCCATCGCCCACATTCGCCAGTACGGATCCCAGCATACCGAGTGCATCGTGACCCAGAACCTCGCGGCGGCCGAGCGGTTCCTCACGCGGGTCGACAGCGCCATCGTGTTGCACAACGCATCGACTCAATTTGCCGACGGCGGCGAATTCGGCATGGGTGCCGAGATCGGCATCAGCACGGACAAATTTCACGCGCGCGGACCCGTCGGCGTCGAACAGTTGACCAGCTACAAGTATGTGGTGCGGGGCAGCGGCCAGATTCGCGGCTAGGCTGCGCTCATTCGCGGTGTGAGTCGTACAGCGCGGCGATGCCCCGCAGCCACGTGCGGACGGCCGAGGCGTTCTCGACGCGAAATTGCCCGCGCACCCGTTCGCCGACCGCGATGGAAATGCCGCCCTCATCCTCCACCGTCCGCAGCGCATCCTGATCGGTCAGGTCATCGCCGACGAACACCGGCGTGCGGCCCGAAAATGGCGGCTCGCTCATGAATGCCTTGACGGCGGTGGCCTTGGTGAATCCCCGCGGCTTGAGCTCCAGCGTCATGGTGCCCTCTTGGATGTGGTAGTGGCTGCCCAGAGGAGCGGCGATGGCCGTCAGCGCTTCGCGCACCTCGGATTCGTACTGGGGCGCCATTCGAAAATGCACGGCGAGGGTTCGGCCCTTGTCCTCGACGAGTGTTCCCGGGTGAGCCGCCACCAGGGAGTTCAGCGCCGCACGCGCCGGATCGAGCTGCGTGTCGACGAAGCTCGCGCCATGCATGGCGCCGGACGCCTTGCGCCGCTCGACGCCGTGCAGCCCCGCCGCCGGCAGACACAGAGGCGCGAACAACTGATCGAGATAGTGAATGCTGCGGCCGCTCACCAACGCGACCGCTCCTCCCAGACGTTCGGCCACGCGGCCCAATAGGGTCTTGAGATCGGCGTCCGCAATTGTGTCCAACGGTGAGTCGGTGAACTCGATCAGAGTTCCATCGACGTCCAGGAACAAACACCATTCGAGCGACGGCGGCGGCAGTGCTTGCATGCTCATAGCCTACAGCATCGTCGCCGCGCAGTTCGCGGCAGTTCGCGATGTAAATTCGGGGTGTAATATTTACACGAATTTCGCCGATGAAAATCGAGCGAGACTGAACCGCGAAATTTCTGTATTTTGCGGGTGATGTTCCGCTCCATCATTCTTCGATTCCTATTGCCGGTGACGTTCGCGTCCTGCGTCGTGGCGTACGCCGGACTGCCCTACATCGAGCGGCTGCTGGCCGAGTGGTTTCGTTCGGACGTGGAGTTGCGCGCGCAGTCGGTGATGCATTCCATGGAAGAGCCGATCACGAACCTGGTCGAAAAAGGCAACGAATCGAAGCTGCGCTCGTATCTGGACAAGATCACCGCCGACGAACGCCTGCTCGCGGTTCTGGTGTGCCGCAAGGATGGAACATCGATATTCGAGACCGGACTCGCCCCCTCGGCCATCAACTGCCAAACGGCGGCAAGTCCCGACGGCTCTGCGACGCGCATCGTGCAGCTGCCCTCGGGATCGGTGCAAATCTCGCGCTTCACTTTCGATGCCGCGACACCGACGCCGTTTCGCGTGCTGATGGTGCACGATCTGAGTTTCGTCGACCGGCGGCAAAGACGTGCGCGGGATTTCGTGCTGGTGTTCATCGGCATCTCGGTGATCTTGCTGGCGCTGTCGATCGTACTTGCGGCTTGGCTGCAATTGCGCCGCTGGGTCGAGGTGCTGGTCGGCGACATTCGCGGCAAGCGTTTTCTCGACGACGCCAGGTCGCCGCGGGCGTCCCTGCCCATACTGTCGCAGGTGCGCCAGGTGTTGGCCGAGGCCGAGGAGAAGCAGCGCCTGGAGATCGACTTTCGAGAGAACTGGACGCCCCAGGCACTGCAGCAAGTGGTGCGCGATCATCTGCACTCGCCCCAGGTGATCGTCGTCTCGAACCGTGAACCCTACATCCACAATTTCGACGCGGATCATCGTCCCGTGGTGCAGATACCGGCCAGCGGCATGGTGACGGCCCTGGAGCCCGTCATGCGCGCCTGTTCGGGCGTTTGGGTGGCGCACGGCGCGGGCACGGCGGACCGCGAGACGGTGGATCGATACGATCAAGTCCGGGTGCCTCCGGACGATCCGTCCTACACCTTGCGCCGCGTTTGGCTCACGCCGGAGGAGGAGCAGGGGTACTACTACGGGTTTTCGAATGAAGGGCTGTGGCCGCTGTGCCTGTTGGCCTACGTTCGGCCGCAATTTCGTTCCAGCGACTGGCGCACCTATGAAGAAGTGAACACGAGGTTCGCGGAGGTCGTGGCCGCTGAATCCAACACCGATAGTCCGGTGATCCTGATCCAGGATTTTCACTTCGCGCTGTTGCCGCGGCTCATTCGCGAGAGGATACCGAAGGCGACGATCATCCTGTTCTGGCACATCCCCTGGCCGAATGCGGAGACCTTCGGCGTGTGTCCGTGGAAACGCGAAATCCTGCTGCACATGCTGTCGAGCGACATCCTGGGGTTTCACACTCTCTATCACTGTCAGAATTTTCTGGATGCCTTGGACCGCTTCGTGGAATGCCAGATCGACCGCGAGCACATGACCGTCACCCTGCAGGGCCATGTGTGCCGCGTCGCTCCCTATCCGATCTCGATCGAATGGCCGCCGCGCTGGCTGCGGTTTCTGCCGGATGTCGCCACCTGCCGGGCGGCGGTTCACGCACGCTATGGAATCGGCCCCGAGGTGCGGTTGGGATTGGGGGTCGAGCGTTGGGATTTCACGAAAGGGATCATCGAACGCTTCCAGTCGCTGGAGGCCTTGCTCGACCGGAATCCCCGGCACCGCGGGCGGGTCTGCCTGCTGCAGATCGCGGCGCCCTCGCGCAGTCAACTGCCCGCGTATCAGGCGCTGCAGCGGCAAACCTACAGCGAAGTGGAGCGCATCAACGCCAAGTTCGCGGAAGGCGAATGGCGCCCGATCGTGCTGATAGACGAACACCAAGAGCCGCTGCGAGTGTTCGAACTGTACCGCGCGGCGGATTTTTGCATCGTCAACAGTCTGCACGACGGCATGAACCTCGTCGCCAAGGAGTTCGTCGCCGCGCGCGACGACGAGGACGGCGTACTGATACTCAGCACCTTTGCGGGTGCATCGCGGGAGCTGGCGGAGGCCGTTCTGATCAATCCCTTCGACGTGACCGAAACGGCGAATGCGATGGAAGTCGCCATGCGGATGGGCCGTGATGAGCGGCGCAATCGCATGCGCCTGATGCGCAGAACGGTGAAGGAGAACAACGTGTACCGCTGGGCCGGGCGCATGCTCATGGACGCGGCGCACATACGTCAGCGTCAAAGCCTGCCATCGTCAGCTTCGGCCTCGCGCCGCTACGGAACTTGAGCTCGGCGGCCCGCCGCGAACGCGCACAGTCTCTCGGCCGCGGCTTCGAGCGTGGCATCGCTTTTCGCGATGCACAGCCGCAGCAGCGTCATCGCCGGAGGCGCCGCGTAGAACGGCGACAAGGGAATCGTCGCGATTTTCGCGTCGCGAATCAGCCGGTCGGCGAAATCCATGTCGGGATCGCCGCTGAGCGCGCCATAGTCGACCAGCTGAAAATAGGTGCCTGCCGCCGGGATGGGCTCGAAGCCCGAGCCGCGCAAACGCCCCGCGAGCAGATCGCGCTTGGCTTGGAAGAACGCCGACAGCCCGCTCCACACGTCGGGGCAGGCCGCCAGGTAGCGCGCGATGGCGTACTGCAGGGGCGCCGCGATGCTGAAGGTATTGAACTGATGCACCCTGCGCAGCTCGCGGGTCAACTGCGCCGGCGCGACGCAATAGCCCACCCGCCAGCCGGTGGCGTGCAGCGTTTTCCCGAAGGAGAAGACGGCGAAGCTGTGCTGCCGCAATTCGGCATGCGCCAGCACCGAGGCATGGCGGCGGCCGTCATAGAGCACATGCTCGTACACTTCGTCGGCCAGAACCGTGATCGGGCGGTCGCGGATCAGCTCGGCAAGCGAGTCCAAGTCCTGCGCCTCTGCCACCGTGCAACTGGGGTTCTGCGGGCTGTTGATGATGATCAACCGCGTGCGCTCGCTCAAACTCCGCCGCACCTCATCCCAATCGAAACGGAAGGCCGGAGGAGCGAGCGCGATGCGCACGCAACGCCCGCCCGCGAGCCTCACGGCGGGTTCGTAGGCGTCGTAGGCGGGATCGAAAATGACGGCTTCGTCGCCGGGCCCCACCACCGCCTGGATGGCGTCGTAAAGCGCCTCGGTGCCGCCGCAGGTCACGGTGATCTCGCTCTGCGGATCGAAGCTCCGCCCATAGCTCAACTCGAGCTTCGCGGAAATCCGTTCGCGCAGCTCCACCACGCCCTCCATGGGGGCGTACTGATTGTGCCCTTCGCCGATCACCTGCACCAACGCGCTCGCCAAACGGGGATCGATGGGATAGTCCGGGAATCCCTGGCCGATGTTGAGCGCCCCTTCCTCCAGCGCGCGGCGCGACATCACGGTGAATATGGTGGTGCCGACGTCGGGCAATTTGGAGTCGAAGCGCAAGTATCAGCCCTTCAAGCGTTGCAGCCCGCCGGCGAGCGAGCGCACTGCGAGCCCGCGCTTGCGCAGCTCGCGGGCCGCCGCCAGGCTGCGTTTACCCGAGGCGCACAGCAATAGGTACTGCTGTCCCGCCCGCAGCTGGCCGGGATCCGCCAGAAGAGCGGCCATGGGAATGTGCCGCGCCTCTGCCGGCTGAGCCGCGACCTCCTCGGCCGTGCGGATATCGATGACCTCCAGCTCGAGCGGCGCCGCATCGGCCAACGACGGAAGTGCAATCTCGATACCTGAGTCTTCCTGCCCAAGCCCTACAATGTGCGCGCACTCGGGGGCGCGGCACTCCGCGCGGCGCGCCGCCTTGAGCTTGAGGCTGGAGAAATTCATGAAATCCAGCAACAACAGCTCGCCTTCGAGCTGACCGGACAACCCCAGAAGAATCTTGATGACGAGCAGGGCCTGCAAGGTGCCGAAGGCGCCGGGCACGGGGCCGAGCACTCCCGCCTCGGCGCAGTTGCCGACCACGCCGTCAGGCGTAGCCTCGGGCCAGAGACAGCGCAGGCAGGCGTGCTGCGGCTGCGGCTTGTACACCTGCAACTGACCCTCGTATTGGTA
>Ga0209624_10000824_pt1 | contig 26391 bp, 25 predicted proteins | sample JacPinW_OM2H0_O1_FD_188565 | JGI IMG/M metagenome (GOLD analysis project Ga0209624, IMG submission 188565) | Forest soil microbial communities from Algoma, Ontario, Canada - Jack Pine, Ontario site 1_JW_OM2H0_O1 (SPAdes) (version 2) | ecosystem: Environmental > Terrestrial > Soil > Boreal...
CCGAAGCCTGCGAGCGACCCTCCTCGCGAGCCAGCCTTGCGAGCCCCTGGACCTGATTCTCATCGAGATACACGCTGGTCTTACGCATCTTGGGCGCCATTTCCTCAGGCGTAGTCAGATTAGGTCGACTATCCCCACAGAACGGCGATCGGCGCTGCGATGATTTTCTCGTCGAGCTCGTACGCGCGCGGGCCTGTGTGCAGGACGATGCCTGCAAGGAAGCGCTCGCCCAGCTCGTCGTGTAGCCAACGCAGGTGCTTGGCGTCATCGCGTGTCGGGGCGCCGCTGGCCTTGACCTCGATGCCGAGGACTCTCTGCCCCGTGAGCTCAGCGATCAGGTCAATCTCGTGCCGGCCCTGCTCTGTGCGCAGATGATGCAGTCGCGGGCGCGTCCTCGAGGTTGCCAGCTCGGGACGTAGCTGGGCGGCGACGAACGTGTCGAGGATGCGGCCCAGCAGATCGCCGTCGCTCATCACCCCCTGCTCGTCGAGTCGTAGCGCCGTGGCGATCAATGCCGCGTCGATTAGGTAGCGCTTGGGCTGGTGAACGAGGCGCTTGAGCCGGTTTGACGTCCACGCTGGTACGTTTTCAGTGATCAGCAGACCGGCGAGCAGCTCGTCATAGGCGGCGGCCGTCGCCTTGTTCACCTGCGCGGCGTCATAGATCGTCTTGTGCTCGGCGACACCCGCAGAGCACAGCGCGTACGCCTCCAGGTAGCGGCGCAGCCGCTGCGTGTCGCGTCGTCTGCCCGGGGATTCCTCCAGTTGCTCGACGTCGTGGCTGAGCAGATCCTCGATGTAGCTCTCCAGCCACATCTCTCGCGCGCGGCCTGTCAGGTGCAGGGCAGCGTTGGGAAAGCCACTGCGTAGCGCGAGCTCGATGTAGCCGCGCAGGTCTGGAGGATCCTTGGGAACCGTCAGCTCTTGGCCGTTCGCCAGCTTGTCGAGCAGGGGTGGGCCGCGATGACCGAGCTGCTCCGCGACCGTCATCGGATACATCGTCAGGCGTACGAGCCGCCCGGTGCCCGGCCAGACCTCGTGCTCCAGCTCGGCGCGTACCGAACCCGTAACGTAGAAGCGATTCGGATGCGGGTCGGCTTCCACGGCGCGCCTGACCGCGCCGAGGACCCCCGGCACGCGCTGCCACTCATCGAGCAACACTGGCTCGGGAAGACCACGCAGCGCCACATCGGGGTCCGCTTCGAACGCTGCCGCCCCTGTCTGCCGATCGAGCCTGACGACCGTCGCCGCGCGTCGTGCCAGGGTTGTTGTCTTTCCCGCCGTGCGAGGGCCGAGCACCAGCATCGCAGGGAGCTGTGCGAGCAGCTCGTCCAGCAGTGGGTCGATCAGACGCTGCCGGTATTGGGTCGAACTGGCACTAACCATCACACGCACCAGATAATAGCCACCTCACGCAGCAGATAGCGACCGTCTCACGCACATTGGGTCATTGGATCCTCGCGGCGGCGTCGTGTTGCTCGTTTCTGTCCGGCGTCCCGGATGAGCCAGCGAGCGATCGAGCAGATCATTGCCGCAGCTAAAGCCCGAGGCCTCGCCTGCGCTCGATTACAGGGTCCGATCACCTATCCCAACGACATAAAAGCAGGGGCAAATTATGCTGTTGGGCTGTCAAAGTAGCCGTTGAAATGCAGACTTTCAGGAACCACGAGCGCATCCTCGATCCCGTGCCGGGCGGGGTCGTCCAGGCGCTTGGGGAGCTCGAGCACGCTTCTGGGAAGGCCGCCGCCCAGCGGGGCCAGCGACGAGTTCTCGCTCGATGACATCCGCTCGGCCATCCCGGCGGGTCGGTGCTGTAGCGCCCGGCCCAGTCACGACAGACCTGCTCAAAGACGGGGCCCATGTGGTTGTCGATGTCAGCGAGGATCGCTTTGCACACCTCCTCCACGCGTCCTCGCTGCAGGCGTGAGCGGTTGGGATAGACGTAACGGAACCAGAAGCGGAAGAAGGGGTCGCTGACCGACCAGCTCGTTGATCCGTTGCCGGCGAGTGGGCGGCGCTCCTCGATGTAGCGCAGCTTGGCCAGACGCTCGAGGCGGTTGCTCAGCAGCTGTCCCGAGGAGATCTTCGACTGCTGCAGGATTTGGTTGAACTGCGTCGCGCCCCGTGCGATGGCGCGCAGGAGCTCGTAGTAGTTGCCCGGCTCGCGGATGGCGCTCTCGCCGCGGATCAGCTGCAGTGGCTCTTCGAACAGCGGCTCGTCCTTGGTGAGGATCCTACGCGTGAGGATCTCGCGGATCGATGCCTGCCCTGCCCAGACCTGGTACTGCGCGGTTCCACCCAGGATTCCGTAACGCAGCAACTTCTGTGTGGCGCTTGTCCCGGCGGACGTGAACAAGGCCGCGTCGCGATAGTCGAACGGCTGCAGAAACGGTCGATAGCTCGCCCGGCCGAACATCGGCCGATCGCCCTCCAGAAGTTGCTCCATCAGTGTCAGTGCGCTACCGCTGATCACGAGCGCGATCGGGACGCGTGCGCGCTCCCAGCGGTCGAAGTGGCGCATGATCATCGAATCCAGCAACGGTTCTGCTGCAAGCATCCACTGGAACTCGTCCAGCACGACCACGAGCGGCTGCCGGCCAGCCTGCTCGCCGAAGGCGCTCAGGGCCTCGTTCCAGTCACCGAAGGTGACCGGTGCGCCCACGAGCCGTCCGAGCTCACTCGCCAAGAGGTCGAGATGCCCCCGTGCCTCTCCCTCATCGGCCTGGAAATACACGAGGCGGTGATCAGCGTAGCTGTGGTCCAGCAGGTAGCTCTTGCCGACGCGCCGGCGACCACGCATCACAACCAGCTGGGGCGCCCGCACCGCGGCCTCGCGCAGCCGCTCGAGCTCCTCCTGCCGGTCGATCATCCAGTCAAGGTCCTTGAACGACTGCCCGCCGGTGCGCGGTCGTACAAGGGAGCTCAGGCGGAACTCGGCGGCCTGCTGTTCGATGTCGAGGGCCAGGACGCTCTGGCTGCGTATCTACGCGAGCTCTATGGCGCTCGGCTCAGCGTCAAGGCCCGGGCAGGGCGTGCTCCGAAGCTGCTGCGGCTGGCGCCGTGACGCCGGCGCGAGCCAGGATGGCGTCGGCGGCGTCGGTGCCGATCGCCTGACGCATCTCCTCGATCACCGCCGAGAGCTGGTCCTCGCGAGGGCCGGTGGCCCGCATGGCCTGCCCTGCGAACCATGCGCCCATGTCCTGCTCTGTGGCTGCGATCAGGGGCTCGGGGACGCCTGAGCGCTCAGCGATGCCCATCACGTCGTCGGCCACCTTCGCGACGTCAGCGCCGTACTCGACGGCCAAGTCCAGTAGCGCCACGGGCGCGATCTTGCGCGTGCGGCCCCCGAGATGATGCTTCGGGATCTTCTGCGTGTCCATTGCGCGTGAGAGGGCCGACAGCGACAGGTCGAGCATCCGTGCGGCCTGGCTCAGCGACGGCCACGCGCGCAGGCGCTCCCTCGAGGGAGCGGCGCCACGGATCGCATCGGTGAATGAGGAATGAGCGGAAGCCATATGCGCAAGTGTAGCAAAGTACGCAAGACACGCAACCTTCCGCGTGCCCGCAGTTCGCATCGACCTCGCGTGTTCGTTGCCCGCCAACTGGCCGAAGATGGAGCTTGGGGTGCGTACCTCCCGGACCTACCCGGCGTGGTGGCGCTCGGTGCGACGCGCCCAGAGGTCGAGGAGCGCACCGAGGAAGCCCTCGCCGCGTATGCGGATGATCTTCGCGGGAGAGGCGGGTCTTTGCCGGCTCCGCATCACGCGGCCGGGACTGTCGCTGCCTGATCGGGTCGTCTGCTGCACAGGGCGTCTACGCCAAAGACAGGCACGCAGCGCGTACTACAACGGGGTTGCCGACCACCGCGGTAGTCGGCGGCGGTCAGTCTGGTAGTAGCGTCAGGTGTGAGCAGTGTCGTGGTCGTACGACTGAGTAGTGTCGTCGGTCGAGTGTTGCAACTTGCGTCTCGTCGAGGCGTTCGCAGATGGCTATGACCGAGGCGTCCACGAATCCGAGGTCGAGGTCGTGGTATTCGCTCTCGAGTTCCGCGGCGCGCTCGATGTCGGTCTCGGTAGGGTTGATCACGCGGTACGCGCCTCGCAGGATGTCGCCGACGAAGCTGCTCCACGCGTCTGGCCCGGCGAGCTTGATGAGCCAGTAGTCGACCTCAACGAGTACAGGGCTGGGGATGATGAGATCGGCGGCGCCGTCGATCAGCGCGGCGCAGCTCTCGTGGTCTTGGTCGGACTTGTTGAGAGCAGCCACGATTGGGCCGGTATCGAGAACCAGGCTCACGCGGTACGGAACGGGCGAGCTGCCGGGTTCTCTCGTGCCGGTGCGTCAGCGATGCTCTGCTCGCAGCTGAAGGTGCCAAGACGGGGGCGGCGATCCTGCCTTAGCTCGTCAGCGCGTCGCGCTACCACCTCGCCGAGCATGCGCCCGAGCGAGAGCCCCCGGCTGCGGGCCTCATGTTGCAAGAGCGCGAGATCCTCGTCTCGGGCAACGATAGTCGTTCTGCGCTCGGCCATCCATCCATAATAATCCGATGCTGCATCAGATTCAAGTTCGTATTGTGTGATTGCCAGCGGACTGCGGGCGCACATCGCGTCTACGCCACTCGTCATCGAGCTTTGAGCGGGTTCAGTCCGCGATTTCGAGCATCCTCGCCGGTACGTCGTGACCCACTCACTGCCCGACTCGCACTACTCCCCAGCGCGCGGATATCGCTTGACAACGCCGAGTAGTGCCTGGCCAGCCACAAAAGTAGCCGGACGCGAGCAGCGCATCGCTGTTCCGGATCGGTATGCGATGCTGATCCAATTTGCTGCGGGATGTAGCGTTCTTTGCTGCATGCTGCAGACCGACGTCGCGATGAGTCACTGGGGCTTGCCGAACGCTGTTAGCTCGCATTGTGCGGAGCGGTCTCGCGCAGATCGAGCGGCTCCGCCGCTAGCTTTCCTTGGCTTTCGCAACCGAGAAGAGACCGCTGGCGGCTGGCAAAGTCACTACACCGACAAGCGCCTGGCCGCCGAACCCGGCGGCGAATGCTTCGACGTACGCCTCAAGGCCACCGAACGTGCCCCCTTTGTAGAAGGTCAGCAGATATGCGACGCTCGAGACGGAGAGCGTTACGAGGAAGACCGTCATGTCGGTTAGTGCGATGCCCCGACGGATGACGCGAAAGCTTCGCCGACGATGTGCAACCCTCCGAATTATCCGACGGAATCTTCCCTTGAACACAGAAAGTCTTTCGCTCGCAAGCGGGCGCCGCGAGAAGGCGAATGCGCGTTGGTGCAGATGTGGAGAGCTGACAGCCGCGGACACTGGCGTGGCTGTTTCAAGGACGCTCGCCGCATGGTCCAAATCTCCCCTCAGGTCCATCCTTTCGGCAGGGCTACGCATCAGCGGCTTCTTCGCCGTCGCGTAGATTGCCTCCGGGTTGCACTCCTCGTGCCCCGGATGGAGTGTGGCGTCCCAGATCGCGTGCGCCCGGCCGTATGCCTCGACTACTTCACTCTGACCATAAAGCGCAGCGACAACTTCTGCGGCGCCATCCGCGCCGTTGGGCTGAGGAACGCCGCGAGCTGTCAGGTCGGTGGTGTCTCGATAGATTGCGAGCGACTCATCGCTTGCGCTCGGAGCCGGGAATGCTCGCTTGAGCCTAGCGTCGAGCCGTTTGAGGGCATCATCCACTTCGCTCCACATCGCGATATCCGCTCCCAGCTTCTCGACAGAGATCCCGACCTTTTCAATGTCCTCAGCGCTGCGCGCGCGAGAAAGCTGGCACCACAACCTGGCGAACCCGATCAGGCCCTCGCGCCTGCAATCACGCCGTCTGGGAATCTCCGGCGGTCCCGAGTCACGGTCCCCGAACCAGTGATACAGCGGGTAGGGGCCAGCTGAGCGCGAACCCCGGCGCCGATTGTAGTCTTCCAGCGCTTCCACGAGCAGCGCTGACATGACACGCCGGTCGCGATAACTACCCATCAGCCACCGTGTCATATATCCGAGTATTGCTCCCACGACAAGCACCAGCAGCGGCCATAGCCACCATTCCTGAACGTCGACGGATACCAGCAGAGTGCCGTCGTGCTTGGCCGCTTCGTCAAGCACGAACGAGGTCTTGTAACTGCCGTAATGGCTGACATTGACGGTTACTTCGTCCAACACAAGCCCTGCGCCGGACGGCGGGGCAGGCGTGTGTTGGCCTCGTGTAGCACTGTCGAGCTTCACTTCGGCGGTACCACCGGTGCTGCTTGCGGCGAGCCTTGTACGTTCGGGCACGCTGATGTGTGCAGCCGAACTCACCCATACGATCTCCCCGTCGTTACTTCTACATATCGCGCTCAGGAGCGCGATACAGCGGCTGGTTACATGCAGCGTCACTTCTTCAGGCTCGACCTTGGTGGGGGTGACGGCCGGGACGGCAGACGCGACGGGCACCGCCACTTCACGTAGTCGCGGCAGGCCACGAAGCCCCACGACTAGCGTGCCGCTGAAGCTGGAGTGTGCTCCGAGCGCGAACTTGATGCTCAGTTGCCCAATTTCCCCAGCCTCTAGCGCGTGCGGCCGTGCCTTGACCGCTACGCCGTGTCTCGCCGGAAGATAACGAACGGTCGGCGTCGTCTTATGGTCAGTGCCGTTGCGAACGAGCAAGGTGAGTGTCGCCGCGTGAGCCTTTTCGCCGCCCGCCACTTGAACAATCCGGGGACTCCGACCTCCGAGCACTATCACCCCTGCCCGAGTCGCACCGGCGACTGCGGGCACGAGCATGACGACCGCCATCGCGATCGCAACACACCATCGCCACGACCTGTCTAGCCGACCCCTAAGCACAGCACACAACTTAGGCGATTAAGCCCAAATAATGCAATCTGCCGCGAACGGTGCGGAGCTGTCTAGCGCGACGACGCGGCTCTTAGCTGGGTCTGCATGTTTGCCTCTACGGGCTGGGTGGAACTGGTAAGATGTTATCTTACTCGCATGCGTACCACCATCTCGACAAAGGGCCAGATCGTTCTCCCAGCGGAGCTTCGTGTTGCGGACGACATCAAAGCGGGGGAGGAGTTCGAGGTCGATCGAGTTGGTCCTGATGAGTACCGGCTCACTCGGCTGACGCCACCAGCGAACCGTGGCTTGGTCGAGTGGCTGCGGTCATGCCCGGAGGACGGTTGGTTCGTAGAGATTGAGTCGGAGTCGACCGACTCGCTCTAGCGGATCGGATGGCGCGCTTTCTAGTTGACGCGAACGTCCTCTCGGAGGCGACCAAGCCTGCGCCGGACGGGCGTGTTGTCGAGTGGCTTGAGCACAACGAGCCCGAGGTCGCAGTCGATCCGATCATCCTGGGTGAGATCCGTTTCGGCATCCTGCTGCTCCCGCGCGGCCGGCGCCGAAGCCGGCTGGAGCGCTGGTTCGAGAACGGCGTGCAGCGGTTGCAGTGCATCCCGTGGGAGGCTGCGACGGGTCTGCGTTGGGCCGAGCTGCTCGCGACGCTCCACGCTGAAGGGCGGGCGATGCCTGTCAAGGACAGCCTGATTGCCGCGACCGCGCTGGCGCACGATCTGGCGGTGGTGACCCTTAACCGACGCGACTTCGATGCGGCAGGTGTGGTTATCGTCGATCCGGCGGCAAAGGCTGGCCGCTGATCGGGGTTGAGATGCGGCCCAGCAGATCCCCGTGCATTCGGCATCCCAATCATGGTTGGCGTTGCTGTCGAGCTTGCCCGCCAGCGCCGCGCCGGTACGTACGCAACCTGACGGGCCGATATATGTCGATCAGGCCAGCGGGTGCAGGCAGCGAAGGCCGGGATAGCGCGCAAAACCACCGTCGGTCGTGACCCACTCACTGCCCGACTCGATCGCCAGTGCAGCAAGGTACGCATCGGGAACGAGGTTGCCGGTGGCGCCGGTGGCGCGGCAGAGGTCAGCGAAGATGTCCCAGTGGCGCGCACCGGGCCTCACCTCGACGCAGTTGGGGCGCGCGCGTAGTGACTCTAGGAACTTCACCGCCGTGGCGATCGGGGTTGGCTGGGCGAACACCCGCGAATGGGTCACGATCCTCAGCATCCCGCCCAGGACCAACGTGGAGAGCCCAAACGGAGCACTTGCGTTGACGGCGCTCTCCAACCATGCGCCTATCTGCTCATGCTCCGGCGTGTCCTTGCGATGCGCGTACACGAGCACGTTCACGTCTGGCAGGATCAGCGCAGGCCATCCATCAGGTCGCGCAGCGCCGCAGAGTCATCGAGATCTACCCCAGGCAGTGTGCCGCCAGCGCCGAACGGCTGGATCGAGAAGCGCTCACCCAACTCGGCCGCGCGCAACGCGAGCGTCTGCCTAAGCGCGTCTTCGATCAGAGATGTCAGCGTCGTGTGCTCAGCCGCCGCCCTCTGCTTAGCCGCCGCCAGGAGATTGTCATCGAGTCGCACGGTCGTCCTCACAAACGTGAGCATACACGCTAGACATATTTATGTCTAGGCGATACATACCCACCCATGCCGCGCCGAAGGCTCCCTCGAATGCGCAGCTCGAGAGAAGACCGCCAGCGCTCGCGCCGGTTCGCCCACCCGGCATCCAACTTATATGCGGTTATAGCGAATACCTTATAACTTGGTATAAGTTGGTATACCTTGGACCCGATCCGTAATCCCTATACGCCGAACGCTGGTTCGCGTCCTGCCGAGCTTGCGGGTCGCGGCGCGGAGCTCGAGCAGTTCCGGGTGCTCGTCGGTCGTCTGAAGCGTGGTGCCACTGAGCAGAGCATGATAATCCGTGGCTTGCGAGGAGTAGGCAAGACCGTGCTGCTCAACGCCTTTGAGGATCGTGCTGAGTCTGAGGGCTTCTTGAGCTATTACCACGAGCTCACGCCCGACAGCAGCTTGGTCGGGGAGATCGCCCGGGATGTTGAGCGGGCTCTGGCACAGCTGAAGTTGAGTGCTCGTGCGATGAAGACTGTGCGGGACGTCCTCGAGCATCTCGCAGCGATCAAGGTGACCGGGCCCGAAGGGCTTGGCTTGGCCGTCGATATTCGCAAGGTTGATGAGGGCACGATCTCCCGTGATCTCTCGGAGCTTTTCTTGGCTCTCGGTGCGGCCGCCGCCGGCAAGAAGGCGGGGGTCGTCTTCTTGCTCGACGAGGTCCAGTTCGTCAGTGAGCTGGAATACCGGTCCCTGATCAGCGCGCTGCACCGGGCAACCCAGAAGAACATGCCGATCACGGTGGCGGCGGCAGGCTTGCCTCAGATCCCACGGTTGACCGGAGAGGCGCGCTCGTACGCCGAGCGCCTGTTCACATTCCCAATCATCGCTAGTCTCTCCGATCAGGACGCGCGAGCGGCGTTTGTCGAACCGGCGCGCCATCAGCAGGTCGACTACGAGGAGGCTGCGTTGGCGCTTGCTCTGCCGTGGACCGGAGGCTATCCCTTCTACATCCAGCAGCTCGGCAAGCACGCCTGGAATCTGGCCGAGTCCTCGCCAATCACAAAGAGAGATGTAGCGGCGGCGATGCCCATCGCACAAGCGGCGCTGGACACCAGCATCTATGAGGTGCGTATCCAGCGAGTCACCGATCGGGAGCGTCGCTACATGCGAGCGATGGCGGAGCTCGGCGAAGGCCCGTACCGCTCAGGAGATGTTGCGGCCAAGCTTGGAGTGATGACCTCCGAGGTGTCGGCTATCCGTCAGCGCCTGCTCGAAAAGGGATTGGCGTATGCGACCGAGGCCTATGGCTACATTGACTTCACCATCCCACGCTTCGATGAGTTCATGCGCCGATATATGTCCTACTCGGAACCCAAGCATGCCCAAACCAGATGAGCGTCGTTCTTACGACCGTACGAGCGGCGCCGCGAGCTCGCCCGCCAGCGCCATACGTCGTGACGCCGCCACGCGCTGGAAGAAAGCCTCCAGCGCGTCGATCCGCCGCTCCCACGCATACTCCCGCGCGGTCTCGATGCCGGCACGACCTAGCCGCGCACGCAGCTCGGGGTCGGCTAGCAGCCGCGCGATCGCCGCACTGACCGCACCGGCGTTCGCCTCGGGCATCAGGCAGTTGACCCCGTCGACGCAGAAGTCACGGTTGCCGTGCGCATCGGTACACACCACTGCCCCACCGGTTGCCATCGCCTCAAGCGGCGGCAGCGCGAAGCCCTCGTGCACGGAGGTCTGCACGAACACGGCTGCCTGACAGAACAACTCGTTGACCTGCTCGTCGTCGGGGGATACCACGTAGCGCATCCCCTGCCCCTCAGCGAGCTCCGGCTCCACCCCAAACAGGCACAGCTCAGGTCTGGGCGCCGGCAGCGCACGCCACGCGGCCAGCGTCAGTGGCAGGTTCTTCAGCGGGTTGGCGCGGCCGAGCGCCAGCACCATGTCCTCGCGGCGGGTGATCTCCGGGCGCGGGCGGAACGTCTCAAGATCGATCCCGGGAGGAATCAGCTCCGCGTCCAGGCCCATCTCGCGCAAACGCTCGCGATTCCACTCGGAGATCGTCATGTAGCGGAACTCCGGCCGGTAGGAGTCGAGCACGGCGTGGCGCGCTTGCTCGTGGTCAGGGTAATAAGAGGTCTCGATGTCCTGGACGAAGTAAACGGGCAGACCGCGCACAATGCTCGCCCGCCACACCGGCGCAGCAGTCATCCACCACGTGGCGACCTTGATTGCGTCGAGCTCGGCCAGCGAGCGGGCGAGCTCGTCGTAATCGGCACATGTGTGCACGGGCACGCGCAGCGGGAACCAGTCAGGGGGATCGTCAAGCGTGTACAGCGACACCTCATGGCCGCGCGCGGCGAGACGATTGAGGTGCTCGAAGATGTCGCGGTGCCCGCCGCCGACGCCCGTCCCTTCAGTCGCATAGGCGATCCGCAGGCGCCCGTCACGAGCACGCGCCGGATCGGTGGCGCCCGCCGAGCGCTCGTCGAATAGCTGCCCCCAGCGCTCCCAGAACAGTCGCTGGGAGTCGCGCTCGCGCTCACCTACCTCTGTCCCGCGCGTCGCCGACTCGTGGTGCACGAGCCGTGCGGCCGGGAAGTAGAGCACGCCAAAGCCCGCTTGCCACGCTCGCAGGCACCAGTCGACATCCTCGTAGGCCATCCCGTAGCGCTCGTCCAGCAGCCCGACACGCTCGATCACCGCCCGGCGCACGTACATGCACGCCCCGGTGACCGCGAGCGCCGGGCTCGCCCGCCCCGCCGGGCCCCAGTCTGAGGGTTTGAAGCGGTAGCGGTGATCGAACCACTCGGGCTGGTCGCGATTTCGCAGGGTTCCGCCGAACTGGATGCGCCCGTCCGGGTACTGCAGCTGCGCACCGACGATGCCCGCGTATTCGTGGCGGTGAGTGGCGTACTGCAGGCACTCCAGCCAGCTCGGCAGCGCCTCGACGTCGGAGTTCAGCACGACCACGTCGCGCTCGCCGTTGGTCGCCCGCAGGCCACGATTTACGTTGGCGGCAAATCCGGCGTTGCGCTCACCCTCGATCACGACGTCGATCCCCTCGAGCTCGCGCAACTGAGCGAGGTACTCGCCACCACTGCAGTCGTCGGCAACGATCACCCGCGCCATCCCCGGACGAGTCGTCTTGCGGATCGAGCGCACGAGCGTGCGCAGGTGCTGTGCATCGCGGTAGCTGGGGATCACGATGTCCACCGGCCTGCCGTGCTGGGCATACCACTTGACGGCGTAACGCAATTCCTGGTCGCGTGCGTGCGTGCGCAGGCGCAGACGGCGCGCCAGCGGCGTGAAGCGTAGCGGCAGTGTGATCGCCCGGAACAGCAGTGTGCGCAGACCGAAGTGCTGGTAGGTCAGATAGATGCGCCGCCGCACGTTCGCGAACGCACCGAGCGGACGCCCCTCGATTGGGCTATCGCTCATCGATCCGCGTATGGTCGTGGGTGGGCATCGGCTCGTTGTCCAGATTCAGCGGCGTGAAGCTCGCACGGCGCTCAAGCGACAACGTGCGCCTCGCTACCGCGGGCAGCCTGTCTGCGCGCGATCCCAACAGCGCGCCCGCACGGCAGACGACATGATGCCGTGCCACCGCCACCACCGTCGCGCGGCGGCACGACGGTGAGGCGTGCTGCGCGATCAACGCCCGGCGCGTCTGCCCCAGCTCCCCGCGCAGCTGCCCAAGAAGGTGGATGGGCGAGGCCGGCTCGCGCCAGCCGTAGACCTCGCGTAGCCCGCGCGACTCGTCAAAGCACCGGCGCAACTGCTGGCCGGTTGTGTAGGCGTGTGAGTGGACTACGGCCGCCTGCGGCACGAACGCCTTCGCGTGGCCGGCGCGGAGCATGTCGATCGCAAGTACCCGGTCCTCGGCATAGGGCACCTCGCGAAACGGTGTGCGCTCCCACGCCGAGCGCGAGACGGCGGCGTTGGCATCGGTGAAGAAGCCGCGCCGGCCGACCAGCTCGATTGCCGCCGTGGAACGTTCGTGCGCGAGCAGGCGCTCCAGCCGCGGGGAGCCGTCTGGCGACAAAGACGTGAACCAGCGATCGAGCTCCAGGCGCACCGGTGCCGGCGCACCGGGGCGTGGCCGGTAGGGCCCGTACACGAGCGCAACATCCGTCGCCAGCTCGAACCCCCCCAGCAGGCGCTCCAGCCAGTGCTCATCCGCCGGCTCGGAGTCCTGCGTCAACAGCGCCACGTGGGTTCCAGCCGCAGCTTCCATCAAGCGGTTGCGCACGCCGCCGTGGGAGAATTCCCCGGACGCGATCTCGATCACTCGCGCCCCGTGCCCACGCGCGAGCTCGCATGAGCCATCGGTCGAGCCCGAGTCACACACCACCAGCTCGTGCTCGACACTCTGTCTCCCGAGCGCCCGCAGAACGGCGGCGAACAGCTCGCCTCCGTTGCGCACAGGTATCGCGACCGTGACGGTCATGGACGGACCAGCTCCACCCAGTCGGCCTGCTTGCCACAGAGCGACCTCCAGTCGGAGAGCGCAACCGTCCGCAGGCTCTCCGGCGCCTGCATTTGCAGGCCCACCGCGCCCACCATGCCGCCGTCGCCTCCAGGCCATTCTCCGGGCCCCAAGTGACGGTGACCGCCTACGGCGTAGACGCGGACGCGGTGAGCTCCCGAGCGCAGGCTCAACGTGGCCGCCTGCAGCCATTGGCCCGGGGTGTTGGACCCGGCCACCCAGCCGATGGTCCGCCCGTCGACCTGCACGTAGGTCTTGCGCGGGAAGTCGCCCTGCACCCAGACCACATAGCGGCCGCTCGAGTCGAGCGTTAGCAAGCCCTGAGCGGAGCCGGCGGTGATCGTCTCAACCGCGCCGGCCTGAGCCGGATCGGCAGGCCAGGAGGACGAGCGTTGCGTATCGGAGGCCGGGTTGAAGACCGCCAGCTCGGGTGTAGACGCGACTATCAGCTCGCTGCCGGCGGGAGCACCGGCGACGATCGGCGCCAGCGCTGGACAGGTGACGACCGCGGCGGGTGAGTACGGCTGCTGCTCAGGCAAGTGATCTAGAACCTGCGGCGCGGAGCTTCTGCGCCAGCCAAGGTAGTACTTGTTCTCGTACACCAGCCGGTAGTTAGCGGGTGGCCGGCTGGCGCTAGGTGAGCGCCGCGTGACGATGATCGGGTAGCCCTCGACAAACGACAGCAGCTCTTCGTCGAGGTCGAAGTAGTGGTCGACGAAATACGTCGGCGAGCGCAACTGCACCTGCTGGGGGGTGATCGGCTCGAAGGGCGAGGAGATCCTGGCTGCACGCGCAAAGAACTTGGCGTACTCCTCAGGCTCATTCCACAGCACCGGACCGTGCCCCGCAAAGCGCTCGCCAACCTGGCTGATCGCTTCGATACGGGCCGTTGGGGCAATCCGATCATGCAGGTAGGTAAGTCCATCCGAGGCGAAAATCGCAAGCGCGAGCGCACCGGCGAGCGACAGCGCGGGCAAGGAGACGCGCCCGCGCAGGCCCAGTAGAAACGCGAGCGCCACGAACACCACCGCGGGCCCGGCGATCGCCAGCAGCTTGCCCTGCGCGTACGGGCTGACGCGCGGAAACACGATCAGCATCACAAGCCCCGTCACGCCCGCCACGATCACCGTGCCCGCGTCCCTGCGTCGCAGGGCCCACAGCACACCTACCACCACCAACACGAGGATCACCGCGCTTGCAACCGCCGTCAGCGTCCCTCTGACGCCCAGGACCGGGGTCCTGTATTCGCCCGACAGCCACACGCCGCTGAGCTGGCTGACGGGCAGTTTGCGCAGTAGCTGCCCGAACTGGACTGCACCGAGGCCACTGGCTCCCTGCCCGGCTTTGGCGACTTCGAAGAAGGTCTTGAAGGTCGTAAGCGCCGGGATCGCCAGCGCCGCCGCCAGCATGCCACCCGCGGCCGCCGGCAGGATCCAGCGAGGGCGCGGCCAGCTCCGCCGGACAAGCATCACCCCAAGCCCTCCGAACAGCACGAGTGCGCCCATGTACGGGAGCGCCACCGCGTTGTACGTCGCCATGGCGCCCGCCACTGCGACCGCCACGAGCGCCACCCCTACATACGGCCGTCCGATCTCGATCGCCGCGCAAGCGAGCGCAACCGCAGCACAGATGGTCGCCAGCAACCCGATCTCCTTGATGCCCCCTTGTAGCGCGTACTGGTAGGTGAGGTTGGCGCAGATCGCCACGAGCCCAACCAGCGCCGTGCGCCAGCCGCCGAGCCGGCGCTCACCGATGCTCGCCAGCGCCATCGCACCAAGCGCGGCCAAACTCGAGATGTAAGGCTGGTAGAGAATCGCCACCGGCGTGTCGATCACGCCACTGAACGTTCCCAACAGCGCCTGTGTGGCTAGCGGATAGCCATTGCCAAGGTACTGGACGAGGAACTGCCGTTCGCTTGATTCAGGGAGATGACCGAGCACCGTGCCAAAACCCTTGATGTGGTTCGCCAGCAGCATCTCGAAAGCAGAGTCGTTGACGAAGTCATAGCCCGCCCACGTCCAGTGGCCGTAGGCGATCACCGGCAGCGTGAAGATCACGTACGCAGCCAGACCCGCCGCCGCCGCCCAACCGAGGTTCAGGCGTGCGCGCAAGCCCTCCTGGGCGAACACCAGACCGGCAACGGTGGCGAGCGCCAACAACGCGATCGCCAGTGCGTCCCCAGTGCCGAGCGCGTAGCCAGGCATGATCAACACAAACGCCAGACACAGACCCAACGGCGCCAGCAATGCGTTCGGCAGCCGCACGCGCAACACCCTCTCGAGCGCCAGCCCACAGCCGAAGCACACCACCCATACGAGGATCGGCGTGCCAACCACCGCCACCAGATAGTTGCCCACAGCTAGACCGCTACGTCGCGGCGATCAGGAATTACGCCGCAGCCCGAGGATCGACAGCAAGAAGGATGAAAAGAAGATCTGAATCCCGACGATCAGCACCGACGCGGCAATCACGGCGAGGCGTTCATAAGACAGCGACCCGAACCCGTGGCCGATCCAGCTCACGAGGATCACAGCGCCAAGCACCACGCCTACGAGCATGATCGCACCGCCGAGCAGCAGCCCGTGCTCGAGCCGGAAGCGTGTCCGCATGCGGTCGAACCAGGGGTCCTTCTCGCCCATGAAGTACGTGCCGTAGGCGTGCGCGCACAGCCCCAGCGCAAGCACCTGGGTCCCAACGATCATCAGCAGCGCCGCACCGATGATCGCGTGCACACCCCAAGCCCTGCCGAAGAGGTTCACGCCCGTCTCCACGATCAAGATGATCAGCGCGCCAAGGCCCGCGAGCACCGAGCCAGGGACGATGAACAGATGATTGGGGCTGTGCACGAGCAGGAAGCGCAGATGCCGCCAGCCGTCGCGGAAGCTGGACAGCTTGCTCTCGCCGCCACGCGGGTGGTATTCGATCGGGAACTCGGCGATCCTGAGGTTCTCCTTGGATGCCCGGATGACCATCTCGGAGGCGAACTCCATGCCGGTCGTGCGCAGGTCCAGGCGAGGGAGCACGTCGCGCCGCAGCGCGCGCATGCCGCAGTGAGCGTCGTTGATGCCGGTGCGGAAGAACAGATTCAACAGCCCTGTCAGGATCGGGTTGCCGATGTACTGGTGCAGCCACGGCATTGCACCCGGCTGGATGTTGTCCATACGGTCGCCCATCACGAGCTCCGCGCCCGCCTCCAGCTCTGCGACAAAGCGCGGGATCTCCTTGAAGTCGTACGTAAGGTCGGCGTCCGCCATCACGATGTAGCGGCCTCGTGACGCAGCGAAGCCGGCCATATAAGCGCTTCCGTAGCCGCGTCGGCGTTCGACGACGACCCGTGCGCCTGCGCGCTCGGCCAGCTGTGCGGAGTCGTCCTCTGAGTTGTTGTCGGCGACCACGACCTCGCCGTGCACCCCCATCCGCACGATCGCCTCGAGCGCAGCGCTCACGCAAGACTCGATGTTCTCAGCCTCGTTTAGACACGGAATCACCACTGAGACGAGCGGCTGCTCGGCGTCTTGGGCGTGGGACTCCCCGGGGGGGACGCTTGTGGGAACCAGTGTGCTCATCGATGGGCGCTTGTGCTCGTCGGCGGCTCGTCGCGAGCCTGTATTCGCAGATCCGGACGACCTACGCTGCGTTATAACGCCTGGCAGGACGGAAAGTGGCGCATAAACATGGCCGCACCGGTGAGATGAGATGCTAGCGGTATGCGCATATGTCTCGTATATGACTGCCTATATCCCCACACCGTCGGTGGTGCTGAGCGCTGGTATCGCGATCTCGCAGAGCGGCTTGCCGACGCGGGACACGAGGTCACCTACCTCACACTGCGTCAGTGGGATCGCGGCGAGCACGCTCAGATCGACCCGCGCGTGCAAGTCGTTAGCGCCGGCCCACGGATGGCGCTCTACACCGAGAGCGGGCGCCGGCGCATCCTGCCGCCGCTGGTGTTTGGAGTGGGGGTGTTTGCCCACCTGCTTCGCCACGGCCGCCGCTACGACGTCGTGCACACGTGCGCGTTTCCGTATTTCTCGTTGCTCGCTGCCGCGTCGTTGCGGGCGTTCAAGCGCTTTAGGCTCGTCGTTGACTGGTTCGAGGTCTGGAGTCGCTCGTACTGGCGTGACTACCTCGGCGGCGCCGGTGGACGCATCGGCGAACTCGTCCAGCGGGCTTGCGCACTGGTTCCTCAGCAGGCGTTTTGCTTCTCTGAACTGCATGCGCGACGTCTGCATGAGGAGCATCTGAACGGTCCTGTGACCGTCCTGCGCGGGCTCTACGCTGGCAGTCCTGAACCAGCCACGCCGCGCCCGGCAGACCCGATGGTGCTATTCGCGGCGCGCCTGATTCCCGAGAAGCAGGTGACGCTTGCGCTCAGCGCGATGGCGCTGGCAGTCCAGCGCATCGGCGGGCTGCGGGGCGAGTTCCTCGGCGAAGGCCCAGAGCGCGCGGCACTCGACAACGCAATCGTCGAGCAGGGGCTTCAGGGCATCGTCACCGCCCGCGGCTTCACCGATACAGAGACACTCGAAGCAGAGATGCGACGCGCTACGTGCATGCTCGTGACATCACGCCGCGAGGGCTACGGCTTGGTCGTGGTGGAGGCAGCCGCCAGGGGCACCCCGAGCGTGGTCGTCGCCGGCGAGGACAACGCCGCAACCGAGCTGATCGAGGAGGGCGTCAACGGCACCGTCGCCCCAAGGAGCGATCCAGAGGCGATTGCGGACGCGATCGTGCGCACGTATGAGGCAGGTGTCCCGATGCGCGAGAGCACCGCGCGCTGGTTTGCACAAAACTCCGATCGGCTGTCGCTGGAGTCCTCGCTGCGCGCAGTGCTCGAGGTCTACGAAACCGGTAGCTCCGACGGCAGCGGCCCCGCGCTGGATGGAGCTACTGGCTCGGGGCGCCCGAGCGCGCGGGCATAGCTGTCGAGCGTCAGTCGGGCAGTGCGCTGCCACGTGAACTCGCGCGAGCGGGCCAAACCGCGCTCACGCAGGCGCTCCACCAGCTTTCCATCACTTAGCAGGCGCACGAGCGCTGCTGCCATGGCTGCCTCATCACGTGGGTCGAACAGGAGCGCCGCGTCGCCAGCTACCTCCGGGAGTGAGGAAGCGTTCGAGCACGCCACTGGGACGCCGCGCGCCATTGCCTCGAGTACGGGGAGTCCGAAACCCTCGTAAAGCGACGGGAAGACCGAGGCGCTCGCGATCGACCACAGGCCCTCGAGCTCTCCCGCCGAGACCCATGGGGGGAAACGCACGTCGGCATCGAGATCGAGCGCCCTGACGCGGGCGCGTAGCTCGAGCTCGTAGTCAGTGGGATAGCCAGGGAGGACGAGCACTGGACGCTCCGGTGGCGCGATCCGCGCAAGCGCCCCGATCAACGCCAGCAGGTTCTTGTGAGCGCGCTTAGCGGACAGGCTCAGCACCACCTGCCGCGTGCCGAGCTCGAAGCGCGCTCGCACGTCGTGCTCGCTTAGAGGGTCTGCATGCTGATGCGCACCTAACCCGAGCGGCACGACGTCGACACGCTCACGTGCCATACCGAGCAACGCCATCAAGTCGTCGCGCGTGCTTTGCGAGTCGGCGATCACCCGGTCGGACCGACGAACCGCCCACGGCACGAGCACACGCATGCCCTTGTCGCGCACGCCGGCGTGCGCATCTGGGAACCGGGCGTAGATCAGATCGTGCACGGTCACGACCTTGCGAAAGCGGCCCCATAGCGGCGCGGTGCTGGCCATGCTGTGCATCAGCTCCACCCCCGCGCGAGCCGCCAGCGGTGGCAGCAGCGTCTGCTCGCCAAGCACCCACTGCTTGCGGTCGCTTGCGTTCACGGGCACTGTCACTGCAGGCAGCAGCTCTCGCCACGGCCCATCAGCGGCGGCTGCCTCGCGGTTGACGAACGCGGTGAAGCGTGTGCCGGGTGCGGCTTGGGCGAGCAGCGCCGGGATCAGTTCCCGGGCCGCTATCTCCATGCCGCCGGTCTCACCCGGCACGAGAAAGATCAGATTGAGGCCGACGTGAGTGGGCTTCGCGGGGTCCACGAGTGTGCAAGCTTATCCACGCGGCCAGCCACTCAAACACCGCGCACTGCCGATAGCATGAGCCACCCTGGCGCTCACAATCGACATCGTGATCCCAACCTCGGGGCGCTATGACCTCACGAGAAACTGTCTGTCGCATCTTGCGCAACAGACCCGTCTTCATACGGTGATCGTGTCTGACAACGGCGGCGACGAGCAGACCGCCGAAGGGATTGCTCGCGAGTGGCCGGCGGTCACGCTGATCCGATCGTCAGAGCGGCTCAGCTTCGCCACGGCGTGTAACCGCGGAGCACGCGCGGGGGAAGGCGAGGTGATTGTGCTGCTCAACAACGACGTGTACTGCCGCCCGGACTGGCTCGAGCGTCTCGTCGCGCCGTTGCAGTCCGATCCCCGGACGGGCTCTGTCGCATGCCTGCTCGTGCAGCCTGGCGAGCAGCTAATCGACAGCATGGGGTTGTGCGCCGACCGCACGCTCGCTGGCTTTCCGCGACTGGCGGGAAAGTCCGTCACGAGTGCCGGCGAGGCGCTACCCAGACTTGCCGGGCCGGCCGGAGCCGCGGCTGCTTACCGGCGCACCGCGTGGGAAGAGGTGCGCGGGCTCGACGAGGCGATCTTCGCCTACTCCGAGGATCTCGACTTGGCGCTGCGACTGCGCGAGGCCGGCTGGGGAGCAGCCATGGCACCCGACGCCGTGGCGATGCACCTGGGCTCGGCCACACACGGGCACCGTACGGCCTGGCAGCGACGCCACGCGGGTTTCGCTCGGGGCTATCTGCTTCACCGTTACGGCATCCTGCGAAGCCGTAGCGCAGCGCATGCGCTCGCCACCGAGGGGGCCGTCGCGCTCGGTGACGCGGTGTTCTCGCGCGACCTTGCGGCCGTCTCTGGACGTCTCGCCGGCTGGCGCGCGGCGCGCGGCCTGGCACGCCGCAACGCACCTAGCGACGCGCTCGATCCAGACATCGGGATACGTGACTCGTTCGCGCTGCGCTCGGGTATCTACGCGCGCAGATGAGCGGGGCACGCGCCCCTGCGGCGTGTAGCCTTCCCGCGGGTCGGCTTCCCACGGTCGACCGCGCCACCGTGGCATAGTGCCGCAGCCGAAGGGTTTCCTATGGAGGATCATGTGACTAATCGCAAACCTGCACCACGCACCAGCCTGATCACGCGCACCACGTGCCGCATCTGCGACTGCCCGCACCTCGCACCCGTCCTTTCACTGGGCGACCAGCGCATCGCGGGTGCGTTCGCGGATCCCGGCGGCGATCAGCCTGTCGAGCGCGCGATCCCGATGGAGCTCGTGCGCTGCGACATGACGCAAGACCAGGAGGCATGTGGCCTAATCCAGACCAAGCACACGGTGCCCGGCTCGATCCTCTATAGCTCGTATTGGTACCGAAGCGGGGTCAACCGCACGATGACGGAGAACCTCCACGGCATCGCTCGCGGCGTCGAAGCGATCGTGGCGCTGGAGTCGGGTGATTTGATCGTCGACATCGGCTGCAACGACGGCACCCTGCTTGATGGCTACCAGACCGAGGGCCTCCGTTACCTGGGCTTCGACCCCTCAGATGTGGCGCGCTATGCAATCGAGAAGGGCTACGACGTCGTCAACGACTTCTACTCGGCCGACGCACTGCAGCGGCGCCGGCCCGACCAGAAGGCCAAGGCGATCACGAGCATCGCGATGTTCTATGACCTCGAGCGTCCACGCACGTTCGTCGCCGACATCGCCGAGGTGCTCGCGGAGCGCGGCGTGTGGGTCATCGAGCTGCACTATCTGCCGATGATGCTCGAAGCCAACGCGTTCGACGCGATCGTCCATGAGCATCTCGAGTACTACTCGCTCGCAGTGATCGAGCGCCTGATCGGCGAAGAGGGACTAGAGGTGATATCCGCCGAGCTCAACGACATGAACGGCGGGTCCATCCGGCTGTTCATCGGCCATGCGGGGCAGCACACACGCACCCCGGAGCAGCTCGAGGCATTGACAGCACTGAGAGTAAGGGAGTTCGAGCTGGCGCTCGACGCGCCGGACCCTTACGAGGAGTTCCGGCTGGGCGCAGAACGGGTTCGCGACGAGCTGGTCGCTACGTGCAAGCGGCTGCACAACGAAGGCAAGAAGATCCACGTGTACGGAGCCTCGACAAAGGGCAACACGATTCTTCAATACGCGGGAATCGACAGCAGCCTGATCGAGGCAGCCGCCGATCGCAACCCAGACAAGTGGGGATCTGAGACGATCGGCACGAAGATCCCGATCATCAGCGAGGAGGACTCACGGGCCATGAGCCCCGACTACTACCTCGCCCTGCCTTGGCACTTTCTTGACGAGTTCCTGGAGCGCGAGCAGGAGTTCCTCGGACGCGGAGGGAAGTTCATCGTGCCACTGCCCGAAGTGCGGCTCGTCGGCGCCTGATTCCGTTTGCTCTCAAGCCGATAGACGTTCGCGTTCCTGCTGGCGCAGCGTCTCTATGCGCGCGCGCATCTGCGGCAGGCGGACCGTCCGGAACTTCTCGGGCAGCCGCTCGTCGTCAAGGACAGCATCGAAAACGTCGATGCCCCTGTTGTGCGCCAGGCGGGCGGACCGATCTTCTTGTGCGAAGCGAAAGATGCGCTCGTTGAGGTTCAGGACATCCCGTACGACAGCGTCTCCGCGTTCGTCGAGCAGAAGCTGACTGAACGCTCGGGCGCAGAGGATAGAGGCCCGGAGCTGTAGCCAAGCAAGGTCGGTCTGCTTGTTCGCCAGCAGGCTGTTGTGGACACGGCTCTCCATGCAACGCTCGGGATGCATCACCCAGACCGGCGCCTGCCGACCGTCGCTGAGAATCAAATCGAGGTAGACCGCCGTGTTCCTGACATCCTCAGCGGTCATCCCGTATGGACTCTGCAGGAAGTCGAGCCGGCGCTCATGACCATCGCTGTCGAGGAAGATCGCGACGCCCGCGAGCGTGGTGCGGTCCTCCCACTTCGCCACCTGGATATCTCCACCGAGCAGCTTGCCGGCCAGCTGTACGTCCCCTATATCGCCGAGAAAGTCTATGTCGCGGCTGACGATCGGCTCAGCAGTGAGCGGGTCCGTCAGACGGCTATGAAGCTGTCCAATCCAGATGGAGACCGCTTGCCCCCCGATCAGGACAACGCGTTGCTCCCGGACGACCTCCTCCAAGCGCGCAATGATCCGTTGCGCCTCATCGAGGCTCAACGGCGGGGGCACTCCAAGCGGGTCTTGCGGCTCTGGCACGTCGAGCGGACCCCTACCGTCGCTCAGGACAGAGAGCGGGATGCGTCCAGATTGATCCGTGCGCGGCTGGGCGGAAACGCAAACGCCTCGGTTTCGCGCTTGAGCTGCGTCTTTGTTGTACGCCCAGACCGCAGTGCCTCCAAATCGGCGCGGCGAGCCCGCTCCTTTTCCGCAAAGCGCTGCTCGGGATCGAGATCTTCTGCACACATGTCCGTCATCCGTCAGAAGGGTAGCGCGTAGCACAGCGACTATAAGAACGGTTCCTGCGTCTGTCCGAGGCCTCAGCTGTCGGCAGTCCGCCTCACCCGGATAGCGTGACCGATCTCGGGCGGAAAGCGCCCGAGGGCCGTCAGGGCGATCGCATAGACACAGGTACCGACGAGCACTTCGACAACAGGATGTACGCCGGCGAGGCGGCCAACTCCGATCCCTGCACCGCCCGCAATGAGCGCAGGGGGAATGACGCCCCACGGCAGGTGTAGGTCAGGTCGCGCACGCATAATCGCGGCGATGGAGACGCCGGCGAGCGTCACCTCGGCAGCCACGGTGGCGATCGCAGCGCCGTGTGCGTGGAGCACAGGGACAAGTGACAGCGAAGCCACGAGCGTCACGATCAGCCCGAGTCCGTTTGCGACAAGCAGGGCGCGGTAGCGTCGCAGCGACAGGAGCGGAAACGAGCAGGCAACCGCCACAAAGGTGGCCATCACGGCAAGGCCCTGGATACGGAGCACCGCTGCTGCAGGCGCGGCGGCGTGCCCACCCAGGACTTCGATCGGGAAGCTAGCGCCGAGCTCCAGCGCGAGGGCCACCCAGATGCCGACGAGCACGGACAGCTCGAACATACGACGCGCGGCGTTCACGAATCGCTCCGAGTCATCGCGGGCAGCCCGGGTGACGATCGGATATGCGGCGCCGATCACCAGCACCGGCAGGGTGACGAGGACTTCGACGATCCGAAACGACGTAGCGAAGTACCCGGTCTGCAGTGCGGTTGCCTCAAGTGACATCACGACGATGGTCACCCTGTAGTAGACACTGCTGAGCGCAATCGCGATCGCGAATGGGAACGTTTCGCGGAACAGCGGCGCATAGCGAGCGACGTCAAATGACGGACGCAAGGGCATCGAGCCGCGGACAAGCCGAATCGTGAGCAGTAGTGCTGCGAGACAGGCCGGGGCGATCACCGCGAGCAACGGAACGATGCCGGCGCCGGCGAGCACGAGTGCGACGATCAGCGCCGTTGTGATCGCGTTGCGCAGCAAGTCAGCGGCCGCGACCCAGCCGAAGCGGAGCGTGCTCTGGAGCGGCACTGACACCAGCGTTTGGAGGACCTGGATCGCCAGGCCGATCCCGGCGATCGCCGTGCCGAGCACGATCGTCTGGCTGTAGCCAGCAGCAGCGGCAAAGCCAGTCGCTGCGACCACACCAGCCACGCTCAGCAGCAAGCGGATACCGAGTATCCCGCGCATCGCCGAGTCTCGCTCCCGGCCGGTGCTCGACGCGAACTCACGCAAAGCGATCATGCTGACTCCACCCTCCGTCAGCCCAACGGCGATCGTCGCTATCGACAGCGCCGTGACGTAATGACCGAAACCGGTCTGGTGCAGGTGACGGATCAGCAACGGGGCCGAGACGAGCGCCAGCACCATGCCCCCGCCGTAACCGCCGAGGCGCAGGACGCTGCCTCTAAGCGCGAGGCCGCCGGCACTTTCCGTATCGAGGACATCACCGACTGGCCCAGCCTCACCCGGCTCCACACCAGTCGGAGTCACGTGGGCCGAGGGCGACATCGCACGGATGCTGACAGGAAAACACCCGCCAGACCCGCGCTGAGGGCCCAAGCAAGCACAAGAGCCCTGCAAATCAGCTATATTCCCCGCGCATTGTGACCGGACGGGCGATCTTGTCGGGCCTTATCCGGTCCCAGGCGATTCCGGATCCAGACTATGTGCTGAACCATGTGGTCAACCGGATCCCATTCGTCGGCGTGCGGATGCGCGCGTACGCCGTCGTGGGAGTCCAGTTCGACGAAGTCGCGAGCACAAACATCTCGCTCGGCGTGGAGATGTGGAACGGCCGTGGTCTGGTAATGGGTCCACGCAGCACCATCGGCCAGCGTTGCTACATCGATGCGCGCGCCGGTATCCGGGTCGACTCCGACGTGAGCATCTCCCGTGAAGTGGCCGTGCTGACAGCGACCCACATCCCCGACGACCCGCAGTTCGCCGCCAACGTGTCCCCTGTTTGCCTGGAGCGTCACTGCTTTATCGGCATGCGGGCCTCCGTGCTTCCCGGTGTCCGGATCGGCGAGGGAGCCGTAGTTGGTGCCGGCGCCGTTGTCACCACCGACGTAGAGCCCTACACTATCGTGGGAGGCGTCCCCGCGAAGGTACTCCGCAAGCGCCAAGGGCCGATGACCTACGAGCTCGACTTCAGGCCAAGCTGGTACTGAGACCCGGTGCCCTGCGCCACCGGCTCACCCCACCACCGCCTCGACGAGCTCCTCCCAGCCAAATGAGAGTCCAGCAGCTCGCTCGCGCATCCGATCGGCAAGGCGGTCGTCGTTCAACAGGCTGGTGATTGCGCCCGCCAGCGCTGCGGGATCTTCCGGATCAACGAGCAGCGCGGTCTCGCCGTCGATCAACCAGGGCGGGGTCTGCGGTCCGCGCGTGGTAATCACAGCGGCACCATTGACGACTGCCGCCAGCAGGCTCGTGTAGCCACTCTCGGCGCCGCCACGGTAAGGGAGCACAACGGCATCTACTGCGCGCAGTAGGCGACCGGCGTCCTCGTCGCTGACGAACCCCAGCCAGCGCACGCGCTCGCCCAGTCCCAGTCGCTCGATCACGCTAGCGATGTGCGCGTGGTAGGCATTGTCGGGATCGAGCGAACCGGTCGCCACGAGGAGAGCGTCGGTTCGCGCAAGCGCCTCGAGCAGATCCTCGAAGCCCTTCGGCGCACCCCAAAGGAGACCGATGTAGCCGATCACGGGATGCCCCGGCGACGCCAGCTCCGCGCGCATGTGCGCGTCTGCCTCGGGGTCGAGAGCAGCGACCGGCAGGGTCGGGGGGTTGTGACGCACGACTGTTCGCGCGGCAACCGACGGATAGCGTTCGACGATCGCGTCGCGCTCGGCCTCCGTCACGGCCACGATCCGGTCAGCTGCCCACAGCGGCAATCTCAACAGACGCTGCTCGATCCCACCAGCACGAACGAACTCATGCGCGATGAAGATCGTCCGTGGCCGCCCGAGCAGCGCCTTTGACAACCCCGGAACCAAGTACAGCGCCGAGTGGCTGCCGTCGCACGCCGCTGGGTAGCAAGACACGACCAGGTCGGGGCGTGAAAAGGCAAACCGCGGCCACGCCCGCAAGAACGAGATGATGCCCCACTCGGACAGAAGCGGCAGCACCCGCGGGGGGCCGTCCGGGATGGTCGTTGACGCGGCACAGGTGATGACCGTGACGTCGTGGCCGGCCTTGACGAGCGCTGTCGCGAGACCGCGCGTGTAGGCGCCAACCCCGCAGGCGACAGGCGGATAGGACGGGTTCAAGATGAGAATGCGCAAGCCGGCACTGTCACCTCCAGCTGAATCGAAAATGGCGAACGGGCGGTCGGCGTCGGCCTTTTTCCTGCGGCGAACCGGCCAGCGGCGAATCGCGGTCGACCGGAGCGCGGATACCATTCGGCCACAGGATATTGGACCGACGGCGTCCCGCCGCTGCATGAAACGTCGCCTTGCGGGAGCCAATCGGGCCGCTGATCTCGTATATGCACATCGCGCTCGTCAACCATCACGTCGGAGGTAAGGCGGGCGGCGGCGGCGGCGTGCGACTGATGCTGGAGCTCGGGGCTGGCTTGGTTAGACGCGGGCACCGCGTGACGGTCGCGTGCCACGACTTCCTCGCGGGCAGCGAGTTCTCCTACGCAGCCGATCAGCTGGAGATCCGCTCGGTGCGGCGAGGGCCGTTCGAGCTACCTGCGGGCAACCGCGAGCTGGCCCGTCGCTTCTGGCTGGACATGCCGAAGGTAGCTCGGCTTGTGCCATCCGAAGCAGACGTGGTCAACCCCCACGACTGGCCGGCACTACGATCCGGGCGCATCGCCGCCGGGCGCCTATCGCTCCCGCTGGTGTGGACGCGCAACAACGAATCGCTGTGGGAGCGCGCGATCGTGCCACAGCTGTCGATC
>Ga0209624_10000825_pt1 | contig 26386 bp, 27 predicted proteins | sample JacPinW_OM2H0_O1_FD_188565 | JGI IMG/M metagenome (GOLD analysis project Ga0209624, IMG submission 188565) | Forest soil microbial communities from Algoma, Ontario, Canada - Jack Pine, Ontario site 1_JW_OM2H0_O1 (SPAdes) (version 2) | ecosystem: Environmental > Terrestrial > Soil > Boreal...
CAATACCCTGATCGCGGCCCGCGCCGCGCCCCCGCGCGCTGCGTGGCCCGGCGGGAAGGAGCCGCTCAACCTGCCGGCCGTTCCCGCCGATACGGCCATCGTGTCCTACTGGCTCGGATCCACCTCCGCCTACGCCTGGGTGATCCTGCCGGGCACGATCCACTGGGCGCACCTCTCGGCACCGGCGGGCATCACCGAGCAGGCCGCGGCCTTTCACCGCTCGCTGACGCGGCTCATCGACCCGCCCGCCGGCCGGCTCCAGGATGGGCTCGCCCTGTACGAGCTGATCCTGCGGCCGATCGAGCCCTGGCTCGCGGGTGTCCGGCAATGGATCGTCATTCCCGATGGCGCGCTCGACTACGTTCCCTTCGCCGCACTGCGGGACGCGAAGGGCTCGTTTGTCGTGATGCAGCATGACGTCGCCTTCACCCCGGCGGCCTGGATGCTGCACGCCGCGGCACCGACAGAGCCGCACGAGGGGCGCGCTTTGCTTTTGGTCGCGGATCCGGTGTACCAGGCGGACGATCCGCGGCTCGCGGCGCTGAGGAAATCCGCCCCGGACACCGCGGCCGAGTCCACGCTTGATCCTCGCGCCTACCAGCGTCTGCCCTACACCGCCGAGGAGGCGGCGCAGATCTCGGCGCAGTTCCCGCCCGCAGACGTGCTCGAGCTGAGCGGGCTCAACGCCACGCGAGCGCGGCTGCTGTCGCTTGACTGGTCGAAGTACCGCTTCATCCACATCGCCACCCACGGCGTCGCGGATGCGCAGGTGCCCGGGCTGTCGGCGCTGATCCTCGGCTCCTATGACGAGCGCGGCGATCAGGTCGACGGTGCGGTTCGCGTGGCCGACCTGTCGCTGCAGACACTCGACGCAGAGGTGGCCGTATTGAGCGCCTGCGATACGGCGCTGGGCCACGAGGTGCTCAGCGAGGGGCTGGTCGGCATCGGATCCACGATGCTCGCGCGCGGTGCGCACGCGGTCGTTGCCTCTCTTTGGCCGGTCTCCGATGAGATCGGCGCCCATCTCATGACAGAGTTCTACCGACACCTGCTGAACGAGTCGATGAGCCCGGCCGCTGCACTGGCCGCGTCCATGAGATCGGTGGTGTCGCGCGATGGATCGGCGGACCCGGCGCTCTGGGCTGCGTTCCAGGTTTCAGTCGTTGCGTCCGGGCCCGGCCTACCGATGCGCAGCGCCACACAGGGAGGGTTGCCACCACCAGGCCTTAGGAGATGACGTGAACTGCTGGATCAATAAGAGGGTTACGCTGAACGACAGCTGGGGAGCGGGAGCCGCGCACTCGCTCAAGACACCGCTTGGGCAGCAGCCGGAATTCTCGCTGCACCCGCGCTACCTGCGCGACGCCCAGGGCAATCCGCAACTGGCTCACTTCTCCATCGACTTCCCGTCCGGCTTTCTCTCCGATGGATGGCAGGGAGTCACCTTCACGCCGCTGGGCACGATTGCGGTGGCGGGGATCACCGGGCTGCCGCCATGGGATCCGTCTCAGAGGGATACCTACCGAAGGGTGATCGACGGTGCGGCGGTGAGTCTTGGCGACTCGCGCACGCTGCGGCTCGAGGCCGTGATCCCCTATCTCGCCGCGAACGGAGGCGTGGGGTACAACAAGGTGCGGCTGTTCTACGCATTCGGCGCGGTGAAGGGCGGCCATGTCGCGGATCTGGTGGTGGTCAAGATCGCCACGCACGCGGCCGTTCCCGGAACGGTCCAGGCAAGTCAGGACGGCTCGGGTCAGGGACCGCCGCACTAAGCGCCCCGCGGTGAGAGCCGCGCAAGGATCGCGATGCCGCGCCAGGGTGCGATTCGCGCATCGCAGCATGGCGCTTGCGCTGGCGTTGTGCGCCGTCTCGCCTCGTGCGCACCCATCCTTCGCCCGGGCGTGTCGCGGTCGCGACCAGGACCACCTGGCAGGGACTGATCGGCTGCAGCGCGCAGGATTTCCGCGGGCAGCGGCGCTCGCTCCGACCTGTACAGCTTCGCTTGAGCCGGCTCACTGCAGGATTCTCAGTGCGGCCGCCGCTGCGATCGAAGGCGCCGACGAGTCTCTCGGCGTCAGCATTGCACCCGATGGCAAGCGTCACCTCGGTCGTCACCGTAACTGCGCCAGGCAAGCCTGAGATCAGCATCACGGCGAAACTGAAATGCCTGCGATAAGGTTCGCAGCCAAAGTCGACCTTCAGCTGATGCTGGTGAAGCAAAGATATTCTAATCAGCGACTTGCTTCGGTGTGCGGGGAGAACGAGTCAGCCGAAGCATGTAAGCGGATGAATTTGCTTCAGGAACGCTTGCGGTCAGCGTGCCCTGACCGCGTCCGTGTTAAAAGAAGCACCGGGAAACCGGCGTGACCGAGCCACGAATGCGAGGGAATGCGGGGATTTTTTGACTGGGGATACACCGGGACTGCTCGAACTGACCACCGATGTCGTCGTCGACATCGAAGGTATTCGTGCGCTCACCAGCGACTACCAGCATCTCTACGAAGTCACCGGCAATACTCTGCCGTTCGCGCTGCAGGACTGGCACCTCGTCTGGTGTGATCACTTCCTGAATCGCAATCCGCCCATCCACGACCAGCCGCTTTTTGTGGTCCTGCGAAGAAGCAGTGGAGAGTGCGTCGCGATCGTTCCGTTGATTCTCAGCCGGCGGCGGCTCGGGCCCGTCAAGTTAGCTTCGGTGGCGCTGCTCGGCGTCGATCCCGGCCTCACCGAGATCCGCACTCCCCTGATTCAGCCCGGTTACGAGTGGCTCACCGTGCGAGCCGTGCACGCAAGCCTCAGCAGGGTCGGCGACTGGGACTGGATTGACTGGAATGGCATCAGCGCGGCGCTGGCCGACGCGATGGACGGCGAGATGAGGCCCGAGTGGCAGAAGAAAACCCAGGACTACGTGCTGGATCTGCCCTCGAGCTGGGAGAAGTTGCGCGCGGGACTCAAGCGCAACGTGCGTGAATCGCTGCGGCACTGCTACAACTCGCTGCGGCGCGACGGCCACGCGTTCGAATTCAAGGTGGCGCGCGAACCGCGCGAGGTTCGCCAGGCGTTGAAGCGGTTCCTGGAGCTGCATGCCATGCGCGCCAACATGACATGGGGCCCTGAGCATCCCAACCGCTTCTCCGGGCCCACCCTCCAGTCATTCCTGCACTCGCTGTGCGAGCGTCTGGCGGCGCGCGATTCAGTCAGGGTGTTCCAGCTTCGGATCGGTAACGAGATCGTCGCCTCGCGAATCGGCTTTGCCGTGGGCGACAGCATCTATCTGTACTATTCGGGGTTCGATCCCACCTGGGCGCGCCACAGTGTCATGACCACCACGCTCGCCGAGACCTTCAAGTACGCGATAGAGCACGGCTTCAGGACGGTCAACCTGTCGATCGGCGGTGAACAGTCGAAATTCCGCTGGCGTCCCCGCCTGGTGGAGTTTCACTCGGCGATCGTGCACCGCGAGTTCCGCAGATCCCGGATCCTGAGCACGGCCTATCGCCTCTCCATGTCCCAAAACAGCATGCGTCTGCTTAAAAGCCTGGTGTGGCCCCCCCGCGACTGGAGTTGAGTCAGGCATAACGCAATGACATTGCGCGCCGCCGTAGCTCACTGGCCGTTCATTCTCGCGTTTCGGGACTGTCCGCCCACTGCCGCTTCGGCTGCAGGCAAGGCTCGCAGCGATGGCGAGTGTTGACAGCCGAACGCGGGTGACTACATTTCGCCGCGTCGCACCAACACATGTCGGAGCGTCGGCGCCACACAATTGGTCAGGAGGAGACACTCATGAAGATTGCAGTGTTAGCTGTTGCCACGGGTCTGTCGCTCATCGCCGGCACGGCAATGGCCGACCCGGTCAGGGACTGGCACGATCTGGATAAGGTGCACACTCACGTGCTCGAATCGATCCACGAAATGGAGCGCGCACGCGCTGCCAATCACTACGACATGGCAGGCCATGGCGCCAAGGCCGAAGACCTGCTGCGCCAGGCGGAGCGCGAGCTGCACGAGGCAATCGAGGCGGCCAAAGCAGCCAAGTAATCCGAAGCTGCAGCCCCTGAGCGGCCGTGGCTGGCAAGCTACGGCCGCTCAGCCAGCTGTAGCCGGCGCGTCGCGCAGCTCAACCCAGGTCGGCGCGTGATCGCTGGGCTTTTCCCAGCCACGCACCTCGCGCTCGACCCCCGCATTCACCAGCCGCCCGCTGAGAGCGGGGTTCAGCAGCAGGTGATCGATGCGAAGGCCCGCATCGCGCCCGTAGGCATTGCGGAAGAAATCCCAGAACGTGTAGATCTGCGCATCCGGATGGATGGCGCGGATCGCATCCGTCCATCCCTGAGCGGTCAGGGTAGCGAAGGCTTCGCGCACCTCGACACGAAACAGCGCGTCATCCACCCAGCGCTCCGGCTTGTAGACATCCCGCCCGGTGGGGATCACGTTGTAATCGCCGGCGAGGATCACGGGCTCTTTTCTTGAAACCAGCTCGGCGGCATGCGCCAGCAACCGTTGCAGCCACTTGAGCTTGTAGTCGTACTTGGGTCCGGGTGCCGGATTGCCGTTCGGCAGGTACAGGCAGCCGATGACGATGCCCTGCACGGTGGCCTCGATGTAGCGGCTGTGGATGTCTTGCGAGTCGCCGGGCAGGGCGCGACGCACCTCGTCAGGCTCGCTGCCGCGCGCAAGGATGGCAACCCCGTTCCAGCTCTTCTGTCCGTGCCAGATCACCCCATAGCCGGCGTCCCGCAGCGCAGCTTCCGGGAATTTCTCCTGCGGCGCCTTCAGTTCCTGCAGGCACACGACATCGGGGGCGGCCTCGCCGAGCCAGCGCAGGAGGTTCGGCAGGCGCGCACCGATGCCGTTTACGTTGTAGGTGACAACTTTCATGAGAGAGCCCATGCGATCTGCGCGGGGTGTTGCGTGCGATCTTATTACCGCGCGGGGACTTCCTGAAGCACCACCAGCGAGCGTGCCTGCAGCGGGTATTTCTGTGGCGGCGGCGGCTGGCGCGCGAACGGATCGCCGCCGGCAGCGGTATCGAGCACCGTCGCCCAGGATTTGGCAGACAAGACCTCGGCGATGCTGAACGTGATTGCTTCGTGGTGCGCGTTCAGCAGCAGCAGGAAATTCGTGTCCTTGATCGGCTCGCCGCGCCGCCCGCGCCGCTCGATGGCTCCGCCGGCCAGATACACACCAAGACAGCGCGCGAAATCCGGCTGCCAGTCGCTCTCGGTCATCTCCCGTCCATCCGGGCTCAGCCAGATGATCTCCTTGAGCCCGTCGGCGGTGAGCGTATCGGCGGCCACGTAGCGGCGGCGGCTGAATACCGGGTGCCGTCGCCTGAGCTTGATCAGCCGCTCGACGAACTGCAGCAGCTCGCTGCGCCTGCCGTCCAGGTTCCAGTCGAACCAGGAGATCTCGTTGTCCTGGCAGTAGGCGTTGTTGTTGCCGCGCTGGGTGCGCCCGAGCTCATCGCCGCCGAGGATCATCGGTACCCCCTGCGACAGGAGCAGCGAGGCGATGAGATTGCGCTCCTGACGCTGGCGCAGCGCGAGCACGCCGGCATCGTCGCTCGGGCCCTCGACACCGCAGTTCCACGAGCGGTTGTCGTCGTGGCCGTCGCGATTGTCCTCGCCGTTGGCTTCGTTGTGCTTGTCGTTGTAGCTCACCAGATCTCTGAGCGTGAACCCATCGTGCGCCGTGATGAAGTTGATACTGGCGTTGGGCTTGCGACCGCTCGCCTCGTACAGGTCGGCGGAGCCGGTGAAGCGGCGCGCAAAGTCGCCGAGCAGTCCGCCGTCACCTTTCCAGTAGCCGCGCAGGGTATCGCGGTACTTGTCGTTCCACTCATTCCAGCCAGGCGGGAAGTTGCCGACCTGGTAGCCGCCGCTGCCGATGTCCCACGGCTCGGCGATGAGCTTGACCTGCGACAGCACCGGATCCTGGCCGATGGTGTCGAAGAAGGAACCCAGTCGGTCGACGTCGTGCAGCTCGCGGGCGAGGGCGGAGGCGAGATCGAAGCGAAAGCCGTCGACGTGCATCTCCAGCACCCAGTAACGCAGGCTGTCCATCAGCATCTGCAGCACGCGCGGGTGCTGCAGGTTCAGGGTGTTGCCGGTGCCGGTGAAGTCCACGTAATAGCGCGGATTGTCCGCGGACAGCCGGTAGTAGGAGGCGTTGTCGATGCCGCGGAACGCAAGCGTCGGCCCGAGCTCATTGCCTTCGGCGGTGTGGTTGTAGACCACATCGAGCAGTACCTCGATGCCGGCCGAGTGCAGCACCTTCACCATGGTCTTGAACTCGCTGATGAAGCCGGTCGCGGAGTAACGCAGTTCAGGCGCGAAGAAGCCGAGTGTGTTGTAGCCCCAGTAGTTGCGCAGGCCCTTCTCGAGCAGGTGCCGGTCGTCGACGAAGGCGTGCACCGGCATCAGCTCGATCGCCGTGATGCCCAGACGCATCAGGTGATCGACGATGGGGGCGCTGGCAAGACCTGCGTAGGTGCCGCGCAGGTGCGGCGGCACCTCGGGATGGCGGATCGACAATCCGCGCACGTGCGCCTCGTAGATGACCGTGTCGTGCCAGGGGATGCGCGGCGGCCGGTCGTCGCCCCAGGTGAAGGCGGGATCCACGACGCGGCACTTGGGCGTGCCGGGTGCGCTGTCGCGCCGGTCGAACGACAGGTCGGCCCGCGGATTGCCGGTGCGATAGCCGAAATGCGCATCGCTCCAGATCAACGGACCCAGCAGATGCTTGGCATAGGGCTCGATCAGCAGCTTGTGCGGATTGAAGCGGTGGCCGCGCTCCGGAGCGTAGGGCCCGTGCACGCGGTAACCGTACAGAAGACCCGGACGCGCCTCCGGCAGGTAGACGTGCCAGTTGTCATCGGTGCGCTCGCGCACCTCGATGCGCTGTACCTCGTGCCGGCCGGAGGGATCGAACAGGCACAGTTCGACCTTGTCGGCGTTGGCGGAGAACAGCGAGAAATTGACGCCTTCACCGTCCCACATGGCGCCGCGCGGATAGGCCTGGCCGGGCCAGACTGCGTTGATGAGGAGATCTGTCTTCACGAAAGCGCCCTTGCTGTCGCAGGGGCAGATACTACAGACATCGGGGGTGCAGAAGCTTGGCGGTGGCTTCAGCGCGCTGAAAGCACTTCCTCACTGATACAGCGCAGCCGTCACCGTGCGGCCAACAGCGGCCGCCTCGAACAGCGGCAGGGAGCAGCTGCTGCCGGTGCAGGCAAACGCCGCCGCGCGCGACAGGCTCGGATACTGCACCTGCGAACCGGGCAGCGGACCTTCCGCCCGATCCCACCAGTCGACCTGCAGGTAACTGGCGGGGAACTGCAGCGCCGCCGTGTGCAGCGCCTGCGCGCGAGGATCGCCCTTGGCTCCGACCACGGTGATGTGGATGGGCGCACTTTGCAGTTCACGGTCCGCCAGCAGGACCTCCATGCGAAGCTCGCCCGCGCGACTCGCGCCGGCGAGGAACTTCATCGCGTGCAGGGCGGCGTTGCGGTAACGGTCCTCGCCGCTGTAGTGCTGCAGGAGATTCGCGAAGCGCACGACGGCGGCGTTCTCTTCAATGCTGCGCGAGGAATCCCTGAACACGCCGCTCGCCCCGGCCGGGGCCGGGGCTGCCATGAAGCCGCCGCGCGCATCCTGGAAAGTGCGCACGATGTAGTCCATGGACGCGCGTGCGCTGCTGAGCCAGTGCCGCTCACCGCTCGAGCGGTAAAGAGCGAGCAAGGCCTGTCCCATCGAGACGGTGTCGTCGAGGTAGGGACCTGCGCCGTCCGTTTCATCGTGACGAAAGCCGCCGCCCGCGAGGGAGCGATGGGCCAGGACCCAGAGCGCGGCGCGCTCGGCCTCGGCGAGGGCGTCGGCATTTGCGGTGGCATCATGCAGGGCGCACAGCGCGCGGATCGCCCAGCCGTTCTCGCGCGCATAGCGGTGCGTGTCGACCTTCGGCATGCCGAGCCTTGCGCGCTGCGCCTCATCGCGCGGGTAGTAATCATGTCCTGTCACGGAGGCCGAAACATCCGCATCCTGGCTCACGTAGAAGGCGCCTTGCGCGGACCTGAGGAAGGCATCCATGTAACGGTGCAGGGTGAGCGCGGCGGCGAGATAGCGCGGATCGTGCCAGCGTGCGTAGGCCTCGCTGTAGATGCGCAGGTCATCGGCCTGGAACGACAGGAGCTTCTCGTAGTGGGGTGAGTTCCAGTCGGGGGTCGCCGAGTACTGGAACACGCCGCCGAACACCGGATCGATCAGCCTGAGATTGGCTGCGAGCGTCTGCCTGGCGCGCCGCTCGGCGAGCGCCTGGCGCTCTTCGAGAACGAGCGTGAGTGTGTATTCGAGAGTGGCGGCGTCGATGAATTTCTGCCCGCTGCCCCAGCCGCCGTACTTCGCGTCGTAGGCCTCCTGGTAGCTCCGGCGCAGCGCGGCGCGCTGCACCTCGCCGAGCAGCGTCGCGGCCGCCGCCGCGGCCGGCCGCGCGCGGGCCACCGAGGGTCCCGGGCTGGGGTCATCGATGATCGCTTGAAGGAGCGATGCCATCTGTTGTGGCGCAATGAAACCGCGGCGCTTGACGATCTCGGTGCCGTCGCTGGCCAGAATGATGGTCGCAGGCCAGCCCCAGTCGCCGTAGCGGCTCGAGAGCGCCGGGTCGGAGTCGGCATCGACGCTGATGGGCAGATAGCGCGCACCAATCCGCGCCACGACGGAAGCGTCGGTGTAGGTCTCATCGTCCATGACGTGGCACCAGTGACACCACGCCGCGTGCAGGTCGAGCAGCACGAAGCGATGCTCGCGGGCGGCCTGCGCAAAGAGGGCTTCAGTCCACTGCCGCTGCCAGGCGATCGACTTTGGCGTCTCGCCCGCGCGCGCAGCGAGGGCGAATAGCGCGCAGGCCAGCACGCACAGCACTTTGACGACGCGCGGGAATTTCAGCATAACGGCCGCCTTCAACGACGCAACGCTACCTTATACGTGTCCGCGCAGCGTCCGGATGCAGCGCCAACCGGCGAGAGCGCTGTGTATAGTTAAATGCCCGATCGAGCGAATCGAGGAGGCCCGCACATGCGCGTCGCGATGAGACTCAGCTGTGGCCTCGCGGCAGCGTTGGCGCTGGCGGCAGTGGCTCCCGGCGCGTGCGCGCAGACTCCGGCCGCGCCGGCCCCGGCGTGCCCTGATGCCGGGCTCGCGCTTCCTGCCGGCTTCTGCGCCACGGTGTTTGCTGATCACATCGGCCATGCGCGCCACCTCGTGGTATCGAAGAGCGGCGTGGTCTACGTGAATACCTGGAGCGGCCGGTACTACAAGAACCGCGCGGCCGCACGCGGGCGGCTTCCTCGTGGCCCTGCAGGACACCACGGGCAGCGGCGTGGCGAACGTGAATGAGCGCTTCGGGGCTGGCGCGACCGAGGGCGCCGCCGGCGGCACCGCATTGCACTCTACGACGGCGCGATCTACGCCGAAGAGTCCGATCGCATCGAGCGCTACACGCTCGCCGCCGGCGCCATCGTGCCTGGTGGACCGCCCGAGGTCATCGTCTCGGGCCTGCCGCTCGGCGGGGATCATCCGATGCACCCGTTCGTCATCGATGCCGACGGCGCGCTCTACGTCGACGTGGCGTCCGCCACCAACTCCTGCCAGCAACGCAATCGCCAGTTTCAGTCGCCGGGCATCAAGCCGTGCACCGAGCTTCAGACGCGCGGCGGTATCTGGCGCTTCGAGGCCGCTCAGAGCGCGCAGAAGTTCTCGCCCGCACAGCGCTACGCGAGTGGCATCCGCAACGCCGATGGCATCGCGGTCGATGCGGATGGCCGCGGCCTCTATGCCACACAACAAGGCCGCGACCAGCTGCACCAGAACTGGCCGGCGTTCTACAAGCCCGAGGAAGAGGCGACTCAGCCGGCCGAAGTGCTGCTGAAGATCAGCCGCGGCGCCGACTACGGCTGGCCGGAATGTTATTTCGATGCCATCCAGGACAAGCTGGTGCTGGCGCCGGAGTATGGGGGAAATGGCGGCCGGGCGATCGGGGAATGTGCGACGAAGGTGGCACCGGTCGCGGGCTTTGCGGCCCACTGGGCACCGAATGATGTGGTGATCTACCCGGGCGGAAGTTTCCCCGAGCGCTACCGCAACGGGGCCTTCATCGCCTTCCACGGATCGTGGGACCGCGCGCCCTATCCGCAGGGCGGTTACAACATCGTGTTCCAGCCGCTCTCGGCGGGGCGCGCATCGGAGCGGTGCGTGGTGTTCGCCGAGCTTTGCCGGGGCCGTCAAGGACCCCGAACGTGCCGCGCATCGCCCGGCGGGCGTCGCGGTCGGGCCCGACGGTGCGCTGTACGTTTCGGACGATGTCGGCGGGCGCATCTATCGGATCGTGTATGCCGGCGCTCGCGCGGGGGCGGGCGCTGCCGGCACGCCATGTCCCCCCGCGGATGAACCGGCCGGCTCGACCGGAAGTGCCGGCGCACGTCCGCCCGAAGGCATACACGCCAACGCCGCGGCGCTTGCGGTCCCACCCGGATCATCGCGCCGCATGGTTGAACTTGGCGATCAGGTCTTCCATGGCCTGGGCGGCGCGGCCTGCACGGGCTGTCACGGGAGCGACGCCACGGGCACCGCGGTCGGGCCGGATCTTACCGCCAGGAGCTGGCTGTGGAGCGACGGCAGCTACGCGGGTATCACCCGGGTGATTTCCGACGGTGTTGCGCAGCCCAAGCGCTTCAGCGGAAGCATGCCGCCGATGGGTGGGGCTCAGCTGACACCCGAGCAGCTGTCCGCCGTTTCCGCCTACGTCTGGGCGCTGAGCCACCGCTAGGTATTCGCTTACTCTCAGGGGCGTAAAACGATTCGCGAGCGCAGGTCGGTGGCAGCCCAGGCCCGGCTCACCTGCGCAAGCGGCACAGTTTTGGCGGCGACCTTGAAGCCTGCGGACGGGGCGGCCTCAAGAACTGCCTGGATGGCCTTCAGCAGCTTCGGCAGCGGGATGCTGCCGATCCCGCTGCCCATGAGCTGCAGTGCGGACGAGCGAAGCACGGCGCTGGGCAGGGCGATGTTAGTTGCGCTCATCGAGCCAATCTGCACGTAGCGGATCGGTATTCCCTCAGGGGCCGCCCGCGCGGCGGCGATCATGAGGACTTCCGCACTCATTCCCCACAGATAGTCGAGCACGATGTCGATGCCCTGATGAAACTCGTGCCTGAGGGCGCTCTCGAGCGCATCCCGGTCTTCAGTCAGGGCAACCGTCACGTCGGCACCGAGCAGCCGAAGATCGCCCAGTGCCGGCTGCGGGCGTCCCGTGGCGATGAGCTTGCCGGCACCCAGGTGTCTTGCGATCTGAATGGCGAGGCGACCTGACGTGCCGGTCGCGCCGTTGATGAGGACGGTTTCGCCGGCGGTGAGCTTCGCGCGCTCGAGCAGAGCCGCCCACGAGGACATCCCCGGGATCGCCATCGCGGCGGCTGAATCCTCGCTGAGGGTGTCCGGCAGGGCGAAGCGGTGCTGATCGTCGACGAGGCACACTTCGGCCATGGCGCCGAAGGGCTTCTCGGGTGCCAGGAAGTAGACGCGCTGCCCGTCTTCGTCGATGCCCGTTCCGTCGACTCCCGGGATGAAGGGCAGCTCGCCCGCGGAGCTGTAGTGCGTCCCGGACGCCCGGCTGCGGGTCACGTGGCTGATCGATGCCGCGGTGACCCGTATGAGGCTCTTGCCGGCTGCAGGCGTGGGATCCCTGAAGTCGCCGTAGACGGGCGCCTGGTCTGCCTCGACCACGATGGCTGCTTTCATATGGCAGTTGCGCGAAGAGGAGACGCTTGGTTCAAATGAGTGTATTATACACATATAAATCTGGCGGAAAAGTCATGAAACGAGCACTGCTGCAGCTGCGCGAGGCACTCCTCGATCTCACCGGGGTTCTCAACCGGCCCCAGCCTGACGCAGCGCTGATCGCGCTTGCCGGCGTCGACCTCGAGCGCGCGCTGTTTCCATTGCTCGCTCGCGTTGAGCGGCGCGGGCCGCTCGGCATCGGTGAGCTGGCTGAGCTGTGTGGACGCGACTACACGACGGTGAGTCGACAGATCACCAAACTCGAGGGCAGTGGCCTCGTCCTGCGTCGCGTCAACGCAAAGGATGCGAGGATCAAGGAAGCCGTGATCACCAGAAAGGGGCGTGCGATGACGAGGGCACTCGACGCTGCACGGGAGAAGATCATCACGACCCTGTTTGCGCAGTGGGACCCAACCGAGGTTGCGCAGCTGGCAAGGCTGCTGCGCAGGTTTGCCGACGACGCGCTCAGCTTCGTTTGTGTGGAAAAATCCCGCTCCGCGTGAGTGGCCCGGCCTGAGCCTGCCGGAAGCGTCAGGGCTGCGACGCGGCCGGCGCCAGGCGCCCGAGCAAGAGGCCGAGCACCGCTGCCAGGGCTGAGGCGACCAGCACTGCGAACTTGGCGGCGGTGAGCAGCGATGAATCCTCGAACGCGAGGTTGCAGATGAAGATGGACATGGTGAAGCCGATGCCGCCCAGAAGTCCCAACAGCACGATGTGACGCCCGTGCACGCCGGAGGGCAGCGCACAGAGTCTGAGCTTCACGGCCGCAATGCAGGCCAGCCCGATGCCGAGAGGCTTGCCGAGCACGAGGCCTGCAACGATGCCGGCGCCGACGGCGAGCGGTACGCCGCCGCTTAAGTCCAGTCCCTGCAGTTGCACTCCCGCGTTGGCGAGTGCGAACAGCGGCATGATGCCGAAGGCGACCCAGGGATGAAGCGCCGACTCCACGCGCTCGACGGCGCCAGCGGGCGTCAGCAGGCCCACCAGCACGCCGGCCAGCGCCGGGTGCACGCCGGCGCGCAGCATCCCGAACCAGACTAGCGCGCCGGGCACCAGGTAGGCCAGTGCCGCTCGTACCGAAAGCCGCTGCATGGCGAGCACCAGCAGCACGCCCGCGGCGGCGAGCAAAAGGCCGCCGACGGCGATGCCGCTCGAGTAGAAGAAGGCGATCACGAGAATGGCCGCGATGTCATCGATGATGGCGAGGGTGAGCAGCAGCATGCGCAGCGCCGGCGGCACGCTCCGTCCGGCGAGCGAGAGCACCCCGACCGCAAAGGCGATGTCGGTGGCGGTGGGTATCGCCCAGCCGCGGCGCGCGCCGGGATCCTGATTGAGGAGAAGGTAGATGAGGGCCGGCACCACGACGCCGCCGAGGGCGGCGATGATGGGAAGAGTGGCAACCTTCACCTGTGAGAGCGCGCCATCATGCAGCTCGCGCCGGATCTCCAGTCCGACCACCAGGAAGAAGATGGTCATGAGCCCGTCGTTGACCCAGAAGTGCAGATCGTGTGCGGGCAGGAATCGCGCGATCCCGAACCCGAGCTTCAGGTGCCAGAGCGCCGTGTAAGTGTCGCAGAGCGATGAATTCGCCCAGCCGAGCGCGACGGCCGCGGCAAGCAGCAGCAGCACGCCGCTGGCTGCCTCGACGCCGATGAAGCGCAGCAGCCACAGGTCCGGATGCGCGGCGTGCGGAGGGTTCATGAGCGATCAGGAAAATAGCACGGCCGGCGTGCAAGAGGCCCCTTCGGAGGGACACGGATCAGGGCTGATCTCTCGCCAGGGTTGTCTTTTTCGGTATGTAGCGCTGATCCAGTGCTCGTCCCCGCACCCAGATCCGGAGCGCTCAGAGCTGTTTCGCGCGCCGCAACGGGTGGTTGGAACTCGCCCTCTCGGCCCCGCGCGGACGGCACCGGACCGCCGTACAGCGTGCCGGCACGGCTGCTGAGGATTTACTGCGCCGCGGAGGCCATTCGCACGCGCTCGCCGCTGGTCTATCTCGGCAAGAGCGTGCATGAGTTCCTGCGCCTCCCGATATCCCGGTCATGTGTCCATACCAGTCTATCGCGACGTGCGATCGCACAATTTCATGGCTCCGCTTCGAGCGGTCCAACCCCGTGTGGCTCGCGGCGCGGGCGCAACGTCACTGCAAACGGTCGGGATGGCGGTGGCGCGCAATCAACAGGCGACCAAGCGTGGCCGCACCGGCGTTGATCGCTTGGCGGCTCCCGATGGAGCGCATCACCAACTTCGGCTGTCACGGCGCATGCGGCGCTGCTCGCTCGGAGCGTCGAAATCTCAGTGGCTACCTTTACAAGGCGCGATACGCCCCAATACTGAGTGTGCAGAACAGAATGGATTTCTTGTCCGACCGGAGAACGAAATGATGAATCTTGTTTACTATCAACCGTGGGCCCTCATGGATCGCTGGCACCGCGAGCTTGACCCGTATTTCAACCGAAGCTCTGACGCATCACAGCATGCCCCAACCAACGCCTCGACCTGGACGCCGTTGGTGGATTTGCAGGAGGAAAGTGACCGCTTCGTGGTACGTGCGGATCTGCCGGGGGTCGAGCTCAAGGACATAGAAGTCTCCGCCGAGGAGGGCACCTTGACCATTCGCGGCGAGCGACTGGCGAGGGAGCACGTGAAAAGCGACGGCTTCGAACACATCGAACGCGCAGCCGGTAGCTTCCTGCGCCGCTTCACCCTGCCGGATTCGGCACGAGCGGAGGCGATCAAGGCACGGTATACCGATGGTGTGCTCGAGATCGAAATTCCCAAGCAGCCTCGAGTCGAGAGCAAGCGAATTGCGGTAACGGTCAATTGAAGGCCGGCAAACCGATCCAGCCCTGAAAGATTCGGACATGGCGGACGACACAGTAGTGTCGTCCGCCATGGGCCTTTGAAGAAGCACTCGCGCGGCACTAACGTATCGCTCGGGCTGATCGAGGGCTTCAACCTCGGAACTCTGTTGAGCAGGATCTGACTGAACTCATTTGGTGGTACTGTGTCAGTTCCATGCGACAACGCCGGCTCGAGCGTGCACGGTCAATCGCTGACGATTGTCCGGGCAATGCAGCTCCGGAGCTGTGCGCCGACGATGGGATCCTGCGAGCCAGGGATCAATCATCTGCGCTAGAAGCGAGACCATGGCCACGCGGTCTGCCAAGCTGAAAGGACCGTTATCCGAACCGACTTGAGGCGAGTGTGGCGGTGGCGGCGTACGCAAAGCGCCAGCGCCGCGAGTTCAAACCAACAGATGACCGGCGCGGCGGCGCGGTACCGGCAGAACTCGGGAGCCCTAAATGGAGTGGGAGGAAGCCAGCTGGCAGCAGTTCAGGGGCGAGGTGCACGCAAACTGGGGGAGGCTCAGCTGCGTTCACCTCGACGTAATTGCGGGCAGGCGCGCGTGTCTTTCGAGTGAGATTGAAGAGGCGTATGGCGTCACGAGCGAGGAGGCCGAGCGGCAGATCAAGAGCTTCGAAGCTCGCAACCAACATCCGCGTCCCGTGAGCTTTCGTTGAGCGGACTGTTGTGGTTGCGCATCCGTCGACACAATCCACAGCATACGGCATCGGCGGCGCCCGGGCCGACATGCCGCGCATACTGATAGTCGACGACGACGTGGGTGCCGCCGATGCACTCGCGTCTCTGCTGCGAGCGGCGGGGCACGGTGACGCGCGCGTTGCGTACACCGGCGCAACTGCTCTGGCTCTCGCCATCGAATTCGTGCCTACGGTCGTGCTCGTTGATCTAGAACTGCCGGACGCCAGCGGTTACGAGGTCGCCCGGCATCTGTCTCAGCATCCGCAGGTGCAGAACCTCAGACTGGTTGCCTTGACGGCTAACACTGAGCATCCCGGCCGCGAACTCGCACGCGAGGCCGGTATCGAGCGCTACCTGATCAAGCCCGTCAGTTCCGAGGACCTGGACGAGCTGTTCACCTGAGCTAGCGACCGGAAGGCGTGGCGGAAGCGGCATCGCGCCGACGAGGTTTGCGCTGCGGCTGCGCTTTAGCATGGGCGTCATGTGCAACACACGGCAGCGCTGTCGCTTGTTCGTACTTAATCGCCAATCAAATCAAGCCGCGTCGCGGAACGAAGTGTTTCTTTTGTTCATGCGCCGCACACGCGCGACATAGGGCGTATAGTGCGCGACCTCAACCGCATACGAGTTGAGTTGGTCGGCGAATTCTTGCTGACTATACGTTGAGGTTCAATTTATGGATCAATCAAAGAGCTTTCCCGCCGGCGCGGGCAACCGGAACACTAACACGACACCCACGAAGAACATCGTCGACACGATGATCGCTGCGGGGCGTTTCACAACCTTTGCCAGCGCAGTCAAAGCAGCGGGTCTGACCGATGAGCTGGCTGCCAAAGGCCCGTTCACCGTTTTCGCGCCGACCGATGAGGCGTTCAAGAAGCTTCCGGCGGGCGGCTATGACAGCGTGCTCAAGGACCTGGGCAAGCTCAAGGCAATTCTGAACTACCACGTGGTCTCGGGGTACATCATGGCCAGGGACGTGAAGGCAGGAGAAATGATGACGCTGCAGGGCAGCCCGCTGACAGCAGCGGTATCGTCATCACACGTCCGGGTCAATGGGGCCCAGGTCATCGAGACGGACATCGTTGCGACGAACGGCATGGTTCATGCCATCGATGCAGTGATTCTGCCCAAGAACTGGCAATTGCTGGCCGCCGCGGCCTGACGATTGTCTCTCGCGAAGCACTTAGGTGCACTTGGAAGGCCCCGCTCGCGGGGCCTTCACTTTTCATCACCCCTGCAGGCAGCTTTCTCTGCAACTTTTCTCGCGCAGGAGCCCCTTTTGTTGTGGAGCTGAGTGATCCCGCGCTGAAATGAATCTGCCGGAATGACCATACCGGCCAGGCTGTTGTTCGAACTGCGCTGCCCTATAGCTGACGTTCGTGACCGGCGGCTTCGGGTTCCAAGCGACCCTGTCCGATGGCCCCCGGCGTTTGGCGCTGACAGTTCGGGAGCCTCTGGATCTGCCTGATTAGTTAGCGGACACTCGCGCATGCAGTAGATTGAGCATTGGCGAGCCGTGCGGCAGCTGATGTCGGCTCGTGTCACGGCAAGGAAGAACCACCTTGAGCCTTCGCCAGAAAATCCTCTACCACCAGATCCACTGGGCGAAGATCACCGTGGACGTGACGAGCGGGGTGCTTTCCACCTGGTTGATGTGGACGCACGATTTCTGGGTGGGAATGGCCGTCGCCTGGGTCCCGCCCGTCGTCGTTTCGTCGTTCATGCTTTGGCAAATGGATTTCTCGAGACAACGCGACTCTCGGTTCGGGCGCTACTTTGCCTTCCACATGACACACACTGCGGAAGCGGTTCGAATGTGCGGACAAATCGCGGTGTGGATCGGCGCCTGGTATCACTCCGTCTGGGCAATCGCCGTCGCCTGCCTGATTGTCATTTTAGGTTGGACCTATTCGCTGCCTGCCTGGCGATCACGCGCTTTGAAAGGTGTGACTTCCTGATCTTCGGCCGATCCGCCGCGAATGGCTCAACGGCGCACCACTCGGCGACCCGCGTGATCTGCCGTGATCTGCGCAAAGCTTGACCGCCGGTTGCGCACCGCAGCAGGGGGTGCAAATTATTCGTTTCTGTCTGCAAGGAATAGCGCGCCCCCAAGGTCTACTGTCCCGGAGCGGCGATTCATTGACACTGGATTGCTCGCACGGCACTGAGTCAACTACGGGAGATAACGACATGAAATGGGTCGCTGGCGGCCTTGCTAGGCGCGCGCTGATTGTGATCGGAGTGCTTGGAGTCGTGTCGGCGCGGGCCGATGACATAGCGTCCTTTGTGACAGGAGGATATGCCAGCGGTCTGCGCACCACGCACACCATGCATATGATCGATACGGACAACGATGGGATGGTTTCGCAGGAAGAATGGACCGCGTTTCAGAACAAAGTGTTCGATGCGATGGACAAGAACCACACGGGTTTCATCGATGCCAAGGAGTTCTACGGCGATCCGATGGGAAAGGTGTCGTTTGCGCCCGGCGCGTTTATCCAGGGATTAAGGACCAAAGCAATGTTTGAGAAGATCGGACCGAACGGTGATGGCAAGATTTCGCGCGACCAGTTTCTGAAATACCAGCAGAAGATCTTCGATATGCTGGACAAGGACAACACGAAGCAGCTGACGGCCGGCGAGTTCATTCTCAAGAGTTCTCACTGAGGCGTAACGAGCCGGGCCGGGTATCAGGCCCGCGCTCAGCGCCTGCGCCTCATCGGCGTAACCACCGTCGCGGCCGCCTCTACGTTCGGGGCGGTCGTGCTGTTAGCATCAAACTGCGCCGGATTCAGAAACATCACGCTGCACTGACTGCAGGCGCTGAAGCGCGTTTCGTACCTGGCGCCGCTCTTGCGCCGCACAGCAAGGCGGCGGCAGCGGTCAAAGCCGCACAGTCGGCAGCGCCATTGGCTCAACGACGCGACCTGCCTGCCAGAGAGCGGGCGATCGCAAACGGCAATAGTGGGTCAGCAGCGGCTGCAGGGGCGGAACGGTCGGTCCTAGGTTCCATCGACGGTTACCGACTGGACGAGCTATCGCTGCCATCTTTCTGCTCCCATATCATGCCCAGCGGAAAGCACCGGGAGTGGATGTCATGGCAAAAGGCTACTGGGTTGCGCTCGCCGACGTTTCGGACCCGGAAGGGTATAAGGCTTACATCGCCGAGAACGCCACGGCATTCCGAAAATTCGGCGGCCGTTTTCTGGCGCGGGGCGGCAAGTCGGAGACGCCGGAAGGCGAGACCCGGTCGCGCGTCGTAGTGATCGAATTCCCCAACTATGCCGCGGCCTCGGAGTGCTATCGCTCCCCGGAGTACGCGAAGGCGATGGCTTTGCGGAAAGGCAAGTCGATCATGGACCTCGTTATCGTAGAGGGCTACGAGGGCCCTCAGCCATCGGACGGTAAGAACTAGGAAGGGTCCGCGAGCTGCCGTTCGCAACCGTCAGCTTCGGGTCCAATTGCTGACGTCGCTGACAGCCAGCGCAGTGGTAGCGGGGGCAGGGACTCGCTCCTGTCTACTCTGATCCGACTACCTCTCGCCGCCCAAGTTTTCAATAACTTGGGAGATAGCGATGAGGACTCAAAGCGATAAAATCTGCGCCGGCATTCTGAAAGGCGCCGCTTGGATCCTTGGCGGGCACTTCTTAGCCACCCACTTTAGCGACGCCATCGCGCTCGGGCTGGTCGCACTCAACAAAACTTCCATGGGGACTTAAGTCAGTAGACAAGCCGCGGCCGATTGATGGACGATCCCTCGCAGGCCCGTATACATTGGGTTACCAGGTAGGGAGTTCCAGAAGTGAATCTGCCGACAAGACTGTTGGTGTTCTGCGCACTAATCCTCAGCATCGCAGGTATTTGGGGGTCGCATATGCACGCGACCGTTACCGTCGACTACGCAGGTTTCCCTGCTGGGTCCACGGAGCCGCTATCGTCTTTCGGGCTTACTACAGGCTCAGCCACTCACACGTAACAGACACGCTTGTCTTCTTCTTCGACGCATCTCGCGAGGTTCTTGGTGGTCTCGCCGGAAATGCTGGGATGCCGATTGCGACTCTCATCGCGGCGGGTCTCGGGTACGGCAAGCTCCACTAATGCGATAAAGTCACTCACCTGCTTGCGGACATACTGCTCAAGATCGGCATAGTCTCGGACTCTCGGCGAGCATTGGCGCGACATCGCCCCGCAATTGCGGCTTGGATCAGGCAGTGATCGGAGGCTAACCGTGAGTCGGGCCGTTTGCTGGTCGTAGTTGACTGCGGCCTCGATCGGGAGGCCGGAGACGAGTGTCTTTACCATCGCGTCCAAGAATGCGAAACCCTGGTCCATCAGGCAACCACCCTCCAAGCAACGACAGCATCAGCGTACTACTGGAACTCGTAAACGGTCCATGCTGCCGACCCCGATATCACGCGGCTTTATCCAAAGAATTGCTAAGCTGCGTTGCATGAACTCCTTAACGCCAGAGAAGCTCCCAAAGGTGCGAGTCGTGAGTCCGCTGCGGTAATTACCGGATGGTTACTTCGGCGGTCTGGTCCTGCAGGATTCCGCCGAAGGAGCTGTAAACGTCGACGCACGCAATGGCGACAAGGACAAGGATGACGATGTACTCGGTCATGCTTTGGCTGAACCGCGTGCTGCGGCGCGCGAGGCACTCGTTGGGATTGACGCGGCGCATCTTGAGACCCTCGTTAAGCGGTTTGCGTTCAATGCGAGGCTCGCGCCGCGCGTGGGCAGAGATGGTCAATGAATTGACCTGCGCTGCCTAATGCCTTAGGTCATATCGGCAAGCGGTGGGCACCGGATAGCTCCGCAATGGCGGCCCGCACCCCGCCTCCTGTCGGGCCGCAGAAGTTCCTGGCGCCTCCGCCGCATCGGCGGCACTACCGGCGGCGCTGCCTCTACGTTGGGGGCGGCCGTACTATTCGCATCAAACTGCCTGGGATTCAGGAACGTTGCCCTGCAACCGCTGCAGGCGTGGAAAGGCGTTTCATGTCGCACTCCGCTCTTGCGCAGTACGGTGACGCGGTGGTAGCGGTCAAAGCCGCACAGTCGGCAGCGCCATTGGCTCAGCGTCATGACGGGGAATCGTAGACAGCCGGGCCGGCACTAATCAGTACGGCGCCGGCGATCGCACTGGATGAGCGGCGGCTGGCGGCCCAACAGCGGACGCTCGACCTGTTAGACCGCACCAAGGGCCGTGGCCCAATCGGGGAGAAACAGAGAGAGCCGTCCGCGGAGCACCGGTGTGCCACAGCCACTTGACCTCGCTTTCCGTGCCGGCGCACGCTCGGCGGCGCGCTTCCTTTGGGGGATACGACGTGAAAAGAAGAGCCGTGATCGCGGGCGGCCTCGCCGCACTCACCGCAGCAACCATCCCTGCCCGCCGTCTGTTCGCCGCCGGCACCGCCGAGGTAGCCGCGGTCGGTCTCGACGGCAGGTCGCTGACGCTCAAAGGCAGCGAAATCGATGAGCTGCGCTCGAGCATGCGCGGTGAGGTGATCACCGCCGACCAGTCCGGATACGACACGGCCCGGAGGCTCTGGAACCCGGCCTTCGATCGCAAGCCCGCGCTCATCGTGCGCTGCGCAGGCGCGGCGGACGTGCGGCGCGCGGTGCAGTTCGCTGCGGCGCACGGGCTCCTGACGGCGGTGCGCGGCGGCGGCCACAGCCTCTCGGGGCAGTCCGGTTGCGATGGCGGGCTGGTGATCGACCTCTCGCCCATGCGCTCGGTCGAAGTCGACCCCCTCGCGAAAACTGCGCGGGTCGAGGGCGGGGCGCTCCTTGGACAGCTCGACCGCGAGTCGCTCGCGTTCGGGCTCGCGACTCCCGTCGGCACGGTGGCCGACACCGGCGTGGCGGGTCTCACCCTCGGCGGCGGGGTCGGCCGCATCGGCCGGCGCTTCGGGCTGACCTGCGACAACCTGATCGGGGCGCAAGTGGTCACCGCCGATGGCAACTGGGTGCGCACCGGCGCCAGTGAGAACCCGGATCTCCTGTGGGCGCTGCGCGGCGGCGGCGGCAACTTCGGCGTGGTCACGACGTTCAAGTTCCGCCTGCACGAGGTGAACCCCATCATGTATGGCGGCGAGATCAGCTTTCCCCTCGAGGGCGCGCGCCAGCTGCTACGCAGTTTCGCGGACTTCATCGCCAGTGCACCCGATGAGCTGTACGTGGACGTCGATCTCGGCACGGATCGCAAGGGCGTGCGTTACGTGGGTATGGACGTGTGCTATTGCGGCCCCGCCACCGAAGCGGAGCACGCGGTCGCGCCGCTGCGCAAGCTCGGCAAGCCGGACACCAATGAACTCGCGCCGGCCCCGTACGCGAAACTGCAGGGCAGCGCCGACCTGCGCGGCGTCAGCCCGCTCGGTTTCTACGGCAAGGGGGGGCTCGTGTCCGGTCTCACGCCCGCGCTTATCGACAGCCTTGTGGGTTCTATGGAAAGTGCGCCGTCGGCGGGCATCTGGATCTGGATGCAGCACCAGGGCGGCGCGATCAGCCGTGTACCGCCGCACGCGAGTGCGTACTTCAACCGCGGGGCGAGTCACAACCTCGGCATCGCCAACCTCTGGAAGATGCCGGCCGAGGATGCCGCGCGAAACACCGACTGGGTGCGTAAGGTCTGGACGCAGGTCGAGCCGCTGACGCACGGCCAGTATGTGAATCTCGCCGCCACCGACGACCGCGACGCACGCGTGCACGCGGCCTACGGCGACAACTACCCGCGGCTCGCGGCGCTCAAGAAGCGTTACGACCCGAACAACCTGTTCCGCCTGAACGCCAACATCAAGCCGTCGTGAGGCAGCGGGCCGCCGGTCGCGGCAGCCGTTCGAGTCCAGAAGCCGTCGGCGGCTAACTCCCCTCTTGCGAGTGTGCCCCGTCGAATGAGCATTCGAGACTGCGCCCGGCGGACCTGTCGGTCGTGAAACTGACCGTGAGTTAAGGGGCAGACATCAGAAAAAAATCCCGCGCGCCTTCCACCGGGCCGCTACATCTGCGCGGCCCACGAACTGCACCAGCCGATGGCCTTCACGTCCTTGCCGGGGAACAGCTGGCAGGGCCCCTGGCTTGAGCCGTTGGCGCCCTGGTAGAGGGCGCAGTTGGCGCAGTTGCTGCCGGGATTGGCGCCCTTGGCCTGCTTGGCGTCCTCGACGTATTTCACCGCCTTCGCCTCGGGCGCGCCCACCTGCAGGAGTGGGGCGGAGGAAGCTGCCAGCGCCGCACGCACACTGACGGCCGCCAGCGGCGCCACCGACATGCCGAGGATGAGCCGCTTGAGAAGCTGCCGCCGTGAGGGGGAGGTCGAGTCGTTCATGCCTAAGCCTTTCGCACTCATTCGGCCCTGAGCATTCGCATGCCGTTCAGTGTCACCAGCACCGTCGCGCCGACGTCCGCGACCACGGCAAGCCACAGCGTCGCAAATCCCGGGACCGCGAGCGCGAGGAAGGCAAGTTTAAGCCCCAGGGACAGCGCGATGTTCTGTTTGATGATGACGCGGTTGCGCCGCGCGATGGAGAGTGCGGCCGGCAGGCGCTTCAGGTCATCCTGCATGAGCACCACGTCGGCGGTCTCCATGGCCTGCGCGGAGCCTGCACCGCCCATGGCGATCCCGACGTCGGCGCGTGCCAGCGCGGGCGCATCGTTGATGCCATCGCCGACCATCGCGACCGGGCCATGATCGCGCCGCAGCTGCTCGATGGCGGCGAGCTTGTCGGCCGGCATGAGCCCGGCGCGCACTTCGTCGACCTGGCCGATCCTGTGTGCCACGTCGCGCGCCACGCGCTCGTTGTCGCCGGTCAGCATGGCGGTGTGCAGCCCCGGCACCGCGCGGTGCAGTGCCGCGAGCACCGAGGGCGTTTCGTCCCGCACCGTGTCCTCCACTCCGATCGCACCCACCACGGAGGAGTCGCGCGCGACCAGCATCACCGTGCGCCGCGACAGCGTGAACTGCATGAATTCGGTGGCGCCCATGACTGCGCCGCGCGCGCTCATGAGCGCTTCGGTCCCCACCGCCACGGCACTGCCGAGCAGCTGTCCGGTGACGCCTCTTCCGGCCGCTGCCACGATCGCCGCGGCCGGCGGGTAGCGGTGCGTGAGACCGCGCAGCCGTGCGGACTCCATGATCGCGTGCGCGATCGGATGCTCGGAGCTGCGCTCAACGGATGCCGCGAGCGCGATGACATCGTCACAGCCATCGCAGGGAGACCGAGCCAGCGGCTCGTGGTCGCAGCCGCGCGCCTGCACCGCGGTGACGCTCGGGCGCCCGTGGGTGAGGGTGCCGGTCTTGTCGAAGGCGATGGTGCGCACCTCGGCCAGGCGGTCGAGCTGCTCGCCACCCTTGACCAGTACACCAAGGCGCGCGAGGCGCGTGAGCGAGCTCACCACCGTCACCGGGATGCTGATCACCAGCGCGCAGGGGCAGGCAATGATAAGGAGTGCCAGCCCGCGGTAGAGCCAGCCGCGCGTGCCGTCGGCGGAATTGATCAGCTGGCCGCCCCACCCGAGCACCGGTACCGCGACCACCAGGATGGCGAGTGCCACCACCGCCGGGGTGTACCAGCGCGCGAAGCGATCGATGAAGGCTTCCGCGGGCGAACGCTGCGCCTGGGCCTGCTCGACCAGGCGCGCGATGCGTGACACGGTGGAGTCGAGCACCGGGCGGCTCACCTCGACCTCGAGCGCGCCTTCCGCGTTCACGGTACCGGCCAGCACCGCATCGCCGGCGCGGCGCACCACCGGAATGCTCTCGCCGGTCACCGCGGCCTGATTGACGCTCGACTCGCCGCTCCTCACCGTTCCGTCGGCGGCGATGCGCTCGCCGGGCTTCACCAGGATGACATCGCCGGCAATGAGCTGCGTGGCGGGCACCACTTTCGTGTGCTCGTGGGGCGCTGCGCCGTGATCATGATCGTCGTGATCGTGATCGTGGTCATCATGATCAGGGTCCTGGTGCGCAGCGGCGGCGTGCCGTACCAGCAGCGTCGCCGTCTGCGGCTGCAGCGACATGAGGCTGCGCAGCGAGTCGCGGGCCCGCGCGGCACTGAAGCGCTCGAGTCCCTCGCCGAAGGTGAACAGCAGCACCACGGTGGCCGCCTCGCCCGCTTCACCGATGACCAGCGCGCCGAGGGCGGCAAGCATCATGAGAAGATCGATGGTGACGCGGCGACTGAAGAGGAGCGCCCGCAGGCCCTTGATGAAGATCGGCGCGCCGACCAGGCCGACCGCGGCCGCCAGCGACAGGGTCTTGAGCGCGCTGGCGGCAGAACCCGGGGTGAGAGCTGCGAGCAGCGTCGTCGCGAGGATGGCGAGGGCTGCGGCCAGCGCGAGCCGCTGCTGCGTATCCGCGAGCAGGAAAGCGAAGAAGCGGTCCGCGCTGCGTGCCGCCGCTGCCCTCGCCATGGCCGCCTCGGGGGTCAGTTGCGGGGCGAGCCCGTAGCCGAGCAGCTTCAGGCGCTGCTCGACCTGCTCGCGTGTGATCTCGCCGCTGATCTCGAGGGTCTCGGTGGTGAAATCGACCGCCACCGCCCGCACGCCGGCAATCTTGCGCAGCCCATCCGCGATGGTGAGTGCGCAGCTGCCGCAGTCCATGCCGGTGATGCGGGCACGCCAAGACCCAGGCGACGCTGCGCCGCCCGTCTCATCCTCGACACGGCTGCTCTCCGTCATGCCCGCAGCATGCACCTTAAAGCCGGGTTTAAGGTCAAGCGCGCAGTCCCTGGCTCACGCCGAGGCGGCCTCCAGTGCCAGGAACAGCTGGGCGAAGAGGAAAGCTCCCTCGCCGCGGGCGGTCAGAAGCTGGCCCTCGCTGGTGTCCGCGAGGCTGAGGTCGACGTGCGCTGCGCAGCCGGCTTCGGCCTGCTTCAGCTGACGCAGCGCCGCCGCCACCTGCTCATCGTGGCCGGGCACGAGGATGGTGTAGCCATCTGCCTCGCGCCACAGGTGCACGTGCTTGCCACGCAGCACGGAGAAAATCCGTTCACACTCCGTGTCGGCGAGTGAGCAGCCGATACGGCGCATGAGGCGCGTCATGGAGGAGGGCGCCACGTGCGCGTCGTGATCGCGGCACATGTGCTCGAGCAGATCGCGGTACAGGCGGCTCGCCTCCCCCGGAGCGCTGCGCCCGACGCGGCGCGCCAGGTCATCGAGGAACAGCTCCAGCTCGTGGCGCAGCACCAGAAGCTCGGTCAGCCGCCGCTCGATCTCGAGGAAGCGCTGCTCGGCAATGCCGACGACGGTCCTGCCGGCGATGCCGTTGCGGCGCTGCCCGGCCAGCACCGTGCGGATGTCTTGCAGTGACAGGCCGAGGCGCTGCGCGCGGCGGATGAAGAGCAGCGTCTGTTCTGCGTTCGCGCCATACAGGCGGTAACCGCTGGCGCTGCGGCGCTGCGGGCGCAACAGTCCCTCGCGCTCGTAGAAGCGCAGCATCGAGGTGCTGACATGGGCGCGCTCGGCCAGTGCGCCGATGGTGAGAAGTGCTCGGGCGGACATGCTCTTTGGGTCCGGTAGCTGGGGCGACACTCCCAGATTCTCACAGCACAGGCAACCGCGGCGCCGCTACGGCGAAAGGTGCGGCTGGCGTGCGCGGGTGGCAGTGCAGGGCGGACCTGCAGCGGCGGCTGTCAGCCCGCCGAGGACTGCGCGAAGGTCTCCATCATCAGGCCCGTGCCGCCGCGCGAAACGTGCGCGACGACGGCGGTGCGCCGGTGCAGCTTGGTGATGGCGCCCAGATTGATGGCGAAGGACAACACGACCTGCTGGCCCTTGTGCAGCCCGAGGTTGGTCGTCTCGATGAAAACGCCGGTGGCACTCAGGTTCACGGCCTTGCACAATTTGCGGCGGCCGCCCGGCACCGTGATGTACACGATGGTGCGGGCGCGATGCCTGGTATGAAGTCGGCGTTCCATTTGCTACCCGCAGAATCCTGCTGCCATTTTTGTTGAGTTCGGGCCCCGTGCCATTATGCCTCCGCACGCGCCGCAATCCGGAGCCACTGAACTTAATTC
>Ga0209624_10000826_pt1 | contig 26357 bp, 16 predicted proteins | sample JacPinW_OM2H0_O1_FD_188565 | JGI IMG/M metagenome (GOLD analysis project Ga0209624, IMG submission 188565) | Forest soil microbial communities from Algoma, Ontario, Canada - Jack Pine, Ontario site 1_JW_OM2H0_O1 (SPAdes) (version 2) | ecosystem: Environmental > Terrestrial > Soil > Boreal...
TTTCTAAGGACAGGTACGCGGCGTATCTCATCAAGGCCAGGAGAAAACTCTCCACCTAAAGGCCGAATACATTGACGTAGACTTTCCTTCATTCGAAACTTTTCCCTTGCATTCACACGGCGGACCATACATTGACCAAGACTTGCATTTGGCATGAGCCCTACACGACTGGTCAGGGATGGTAAGTCGCCTTGTGGGAAGTTATGCTTCTACCAGCTTAGCGAAGTCACGTGGTGAGGTGATCTTTAGTGTGTCTTGGGGCCTAGCCTAAAATTGTCAACGCTCCTGCTTGCACGGGAGCGGCAGCCTGCCAGGTTTTTCGGGGAATCCGCAACGACGCGTGGCCCCGTAAAGAACTTCCTACAGGGAACGGGGTGGGCGATCGAAGCATTGTGCCACTGATCCACTCGCGAAGATAGTCGTGCTACTTCGCCACTGTCACACGGCAGCCGCGTCGCGTTGAGCCGGCTGCATCTGGTAAACCACGCCAACAAATTGTTTCCGCTCATCAACGATAACAACATCACCGGCCAGCAGATCGAAGTTTTTGACACGGATACCGGCAAGCTCCGCGCCTTAGGCTCAGCCTCGCCGGCAAATGGCTTCGGAGAGAACTATGCTCTCGCCCCTGACGGCAGCCGCTTCGCCACACTCAACAACCAAGATCGAGGTATACAACCTTCCACCAGCAACACCTCCGTTGGCCCTTTTCGCCAAGGAGCCCGACGCTACAAAGTGAATTCGCTGGCAATAGTAGCGCTATGCGTGATCCCATTCCCAATCACTGAAGTCCCTTACCTGTGATTTTATTTTCGCTAAGTCATTGCTACCTCTTCAAGAAACTCGGCCGTCGCTGCAGAAAAACCAGTGGACCGCATGACATCAACCACAATCCTCTTGACCGCAGCATCTTGGAAGCTTGTGGTAACGCTGTGGGAAGATCCTGGTTCGAGGACTGGGAGAATATTTATGCGGCCCTCCATCGGTAAGTCGTCATAACCATAAACGACCCAGCGGACAATATAGCCGCGCAGAGTATAGCCAGGGAGTTGTTTTCTCACTGAGAGGTCGAGTTTATATTCTCCATTCCCTGTTTTTTGGACAAGTAATCTCTCCACGGGGCTGGACTGGAGACGCAAAGCGGCAAACGAAGGCTTAGGCCGACCGTAAAGATCGACGACGCCGTGAACCCTCTGCCGCATCGCTCCAGCCCCTTTGTCACCAACCAAGGTGCGGTAATCGTTGTAGTCAAAGTAGATCGCTCCGGCTACCTCGGGGAATTCTCGAAAGACCTCAGTATGAGAGTTCACGATATCGACCCTGTTGTCGTCTCCCGGCAAGATCTCTGGCTGACACTCGCACCAGCCGTACTCGGATACGACAATAGGCTTTGCGGGAAACGCTTTTCGTATGCGATCAATATGAGCTTTTACCTCAGGCAGACCACCGGGAGCCCAGCTACCGTAGTATTCGTTCGTCGAAATAAAATCGAAGTCACCGGCCATGTCTGCACCAGGATCACTTCCCAGTGTGGCCGACGCATAGGTCTGAAGTCGCGATGGATCGAGTCTGCGAGCCTCGTCGCTGATCGTGTGCGCGAACTGCCGCGACCGTGCATTCTTGCCGTCCACCTCATTGCAAAGCCCCCATGTAACGATACAGGGATGATTTCTGTCGCGCGCGATCATCTCCCGTAGTTGCTCGAGGCCGTTTTGTTCGAGCGCTTCCTGAACGTCATCCGAGGTTTTGTTGAAGCTCTCCCACCCCCACGCCGGCACCTCTTCTTGCATGAGAATGCCATGACGGTCGCAAAAATCCAGAACGCGCCGATCTTGAGCCCAGTGCACCCGCGTGAAGACGCAGTTCAGCTTCTTCATATCTTCGTGATTGCTCCGTATCCAGTCGAGGCTCTCGGCCATGCCCAGTTCAGGGTGGCTGCCAGCCATTCTTTCAAGCCCAATCAATGAGACCTTTTCTCCATTCAGATAAAAAGCTGTCCCGCGTATCTCGAAACGCCTTATCCCAAATGTCTCAATGAGCATATGGTCCCCGAGTGCGCTTCTGAGCCTCAACGACGCACGATAGAGATTGGGGCTGTCAAAATGCCATAGGGACGCACTGCGAATTACAGCAGGTCCGATTTCAACTAATTGTTCGCTGTGTGCTGCAACAATCTGCGAACCCGTTGGCGCTGTTACCGCCCCGTCTACAGTACCTTCCCGTCGCAGGTCAGTCTGTAACTCTATTCGTTGGGCCTTAGACGTGGTGTTCTTCACCAGTGCCCGGATGCGAACCTCCGCACTGCCGTCCTCGAGTTTGGGGGTTGCGTCGATCTCAACGCGCTCTACGTAAACCTGCGGCGTAATCAGCAGATTCACCGGCCGAATAATTCCTCCATCATCCGCCCAGTCATAGCTCTTGTTACGCGGGAGCATCCGATCGCCGGGGCGATTGTCTACCCGTACCATGAGCAGATTGCTTTCGCCGAAGCGGAGAGCAGGCGAGAGGTCCAGCGTGAACGCCGTATAGCCTTTGCCGATATGCTCACCGATGGGTCTACCATTCAGAAAAACATGCGCCGTATGTGTCACCGCCTCAAACTCCGCGCGAACGTGCAGACTCTTCCATGAATCAGGAGCCATGAGATCGAAACGGTACCATGCAACACCGGAGTATTCGGGGCTACGTCCGAGAGACTGCCATGTGTGCGGCACCTGAACCTGTTCCCACGGCTGACCATCGTTAGCGGCCTGAGGTTGCATGGATGCGGTTGGATCGAGGCGAAACGACCACCCATCGCAAAGAGGAAAAGAAAATCGAGAAGGTTCTTCTGTCACGCCAGGAGACCCTGCCACTGCTGTCGGCGCAAAAGCGATTAGGCCGAGACTGCTGGTGGAAAGGGACTGAAGAAACTTCCGTCTCGATTGCATAATTGTCCTCGCGTGAACGTTATTAACTAATCGTGATTTTGCACGATATCTAGGAATTGGAATAGGTGCTTGAGTTAAGAAAAGAGCCGATCCATCTCCGATCAAACTTGAAAACGGGCGGCGAAGAAGTAGAAGCTAATCCACTACTTCGCCGCTCGTCTCGCCGCGTCCGGATTAGAATGACAGCTTCAACGCCCCCTGCATCACTCGTGGCGGAATCGCCCCGATAGTTGTGACCTGTCCGAAATTACCAGAACTCGGATCCGAACTTGGAGTTCCAAAACTTGGGTGATTGAAGACGTTAAAGGCTTCCCAGCGGAACTGAACACCAACGCGCTCAACCGTCCAGTTCTTGATCGCTGCCATGTCGGCGGTTGCAATTGGCGGCGTCCGGAGGATATTCGCCCCCGAATCCCCAAAGGTCCCAGGCGCATTCATTTGGAAGGCTGCAGGATTGAAATACTGATTGAGCCAATGCTGACGGCCTCCTTGACGAACCTGGAACGGCGCTCCAGTGACATCAGCTCGATCGGCATATTGGAGAGCTCCCGAGTTGTTACTTCCATTGCCACCACTAATACCAAAAGGTGAACCAGATTGTGCAGTAATGATCCCGCTCACTTCCCAGGATCCCAGCACATGGCGGACCAATGATTCATGACCACGAAGGTCTGGAGTTGTGTAAACGAAATTGCTGACCGAGATGATGGGGACACTAAGCGCGGACGTACCGCGATTGTAGCGAAGGTAGAAGGGATTGGTCAGGATGCTGCCAAATGAGATATTTCCGCTGGCCGCAGTATCGATCGCATTTGCCCATGTGAAATTTGACTGTAACTGCAGACCGTGAGAGAGACGCTTTTCAATACCGGCCTGCAAGGAGTTATAGGATGCTGTTCCCGAACTGAGATATGTCAGAATTGACGCAAATTGAGGATATTTAGTCCTCGCTCCGCTGGCAGCGTATACCCCGGGATTCTGGTCTATGACGACAACCTGATGATAGGACTCGCTGCCTACATAGGCGAGATGGAGGGCGAAATCCTCACCAAACTGCTGCTCTATAGCAACATTCCAGCTTTGCGTGATGCCATTCTTGTAGTTGTTGTCAAACACTGCTGGCACAGTTGTGGGGCCTGGGAAAACGCTATTCGCTGGCGGCCTTGTATCGACCGTGCTGAATGGCGGGAACGGGCTCACGCCACCGGTTCCGGGGAAGCTTGCCCACGGATCCTGGAAAGATATGGGCGTTATCGTTCCGTTTGCATTGGTCGTAGAGTTAAAAGAGTAAGTCGGGAGGAAGGGCGCAACTTCGGGGATGTGTCCATATGCTGAGTACGAAAGCGGGGCTTCGAACAAACCGAAGCTGGCGTGCACCGAGGTGTTCTTCAACCAGCTTGGTTGCCACGCAACGCCGATACGGGGTTCATAATATCCGTACGTGGTTGGCATAACGGCATCGTCAACCCCGGGGTCTCCCGGGAAGACGAGGCCGGTAGGTGCATTCGGAAAGACTCGGCTCTGAACGCCAGGATGGAAGGCCGAACCTTGACCTCCAGCAAGCGCCGGGGGCGTATTTGGATCCCACCGAATTCCAGCGGTTACGTTGACATTGGGGAGAAGGCGGTACTCGTCTTGCGCATAGAGACCAAACATCCATCCAGTCGTTCCCTGGACCACCCCAGCCCCCTGGTAAAATGAACTTACATAACCGAGAAGGTAGTCAGCCAACCCAAAGCCAGTTACACTACCGTCGAAGGAGATGAGTGGCTCCGTGGGGTACTGGGTGACTTGTTTTGCGTACTGATGGAAGATGTCTCCACCAAAAACCAGAGTGTGCTGACCAACCGCCCTGGTGACGGACTCGAGAATTCCGAACGTCGTTCGTAGCTCCTGAGAAGGCTCTGTGTAACCAGAAACGAACCCGTCTGTCACCGACAGTCCTTCGATATAACAGCTACCCGGAAGTTCGTTCACCTTGATGTAGCGCGACAAACACATCGGCTGTCCGCTCGAATCATTCACTTGACCGAAACTATGCGCAGACATCTGGTTCCAAAAGGCCGAAAACACATTTGCGGTTTTTGGATTGATGGACCAAGTATGTGACGCAACTTCGTTGTAGTACTCCATGGGCTCATTCATGATTTCGATGTACTGCGGAAGGCTCTGAACAGAGAGAATATTTCCGTTAACATCTCCGGAGGGTTGGTTGAAGTAATCGATAAAGCTACGAACATTCAGCCGCTGGTTCTGATTAATGACGTAGTCGAGTTTGCCAGTGTACTCGTCGAAGTTGTTTATGATATTTCCGGTCGCATAGGTGACCTGTCCTGTCGCGGGAACCTGACCCAGGGGCAAACCGGTCTCTGCAATGGTCACTGCCGCCGGACTAAATAGCGCAGGATTTACCTGGTTTGGCTTTCCGCCGACAGTTGCGAATGGGGCACCCAGCTCTGTTTGCACGGCGCTAAAGTCGCCGTTGAGCATCGCCGCTGTTGGAGTGTAGGCCACATTCGTCGCGCCATTGCTCATGGAGCGAGTGCCTTGATAATTAAAGAAATAGAAGAGCTTATCTCTAATAATTGGGCCGCCGATCTCGCCGCCAAATTGATTTCGCTTCAGCGTGTCCTTGGCATGAGAAAAATAGTTGCTCGCATTCAAGGCATCATTGCGGATGAATTCAAATAGACCGCCATGTATAGCATTCACTCCAGAACGAGTCTGAATGGTGACGACGGCGCCAGGTGCGAAGCCATAACGGGCGTCGAAATTATTTGAAATAACTCTGAACTCCTGAGTCGCATCCGCATTCGGAAAGGGTGCGGCAAGCTGTAAATAGGTATCCATGTTCGGCACGCCATCTAATAAATAGTAGGTACTTCCCTGGCGGCCACCATTGGCCGAAGCTCCCTGCTCCGTTGGGAATGAGAATCCGCTTTGTAGGGCACCGCCGCCTGTATTCAGCACATTTGTTGTGCCGGGCGCCAAGAGCACCAGACTTGATGGATCGCGCCCATTGAGCGGCAATTGAGTGATGGACTCTCCGTTGACGACCGTGCTGAGTTCGGCCGTGGTTGTGTTGATCAGAGCGGCTCCCGCAGTGACCTGCACTGTGCTCTCGACGTTACCAATCTGCAATGCGACATTCTGAGTGGCTACTTGTGCAACCGTCAATACGATCCCGGTCTGGAGGTACTTCTGAAATCCGTTGGAGACAACCCATATCGTGTACGTGCCCGGCGGAAGCTGCGACACTGAATAGCGTCCCTGAGCGTCAGATGTCGCTTGACGAGTGAGATTGGTGCCGATGTTTTTCACCGTTATGGTGGCCCCAGGGATACTCGCTCCAGTCGAATCTGTAATGTTGCCATTGAGCGTTGAAGCTGTCATTTGAGCGTAGATTATTTGATCTCCAGCAAACAACAGGCCGATAAGGAGGAGAAGAAAGCTAACTTTCTTGAGGCGGCTCTGTGTTCGAGACCGCCCCACCGGGCTTTGATTTTGTGCTTCTCTTGATGACATGCTGTTGAAACCTCCAAAATTGGGAACATTTTGCTAATTTTCCGGTATCGTTAACGGTAACCGAGAATATTGAACCGGGTTTTGGGCTCCCATCTGGCCTCAGCCGATTCGAAACAGGAAACCGGTTGCAGCAACCGATTGTGAAACGGTAAGCTCGGAAGTGCAATTGTGTCAAGGGCGCAGTTGCGCAGACCAACCTCGTTGTTGTTCAGACCAAGGCCAAGACAGCGGATTTTCTTAAGGTGTGGGGTTGATTTCAGTCAGTTAGCGTGTGCGAACGCGCTGAGTCAGCGTTTGACAACAACGGCGCATGTTTCAAATCTAAACTTAATCTCTCCGAGCGGAAATAGATAAGTCCATCAACGCAGATGAACTGGAAATGCAAGCTTTGACGATCCCACATCTGTTCTTGACAAGCCCTGCATTGGCTGCCTAAAGTGTGATTTACGGTAACGTAAACGATATCTAGCCTTCAAGAGTTCCGGAACGATTTCCCGGCTTCGGAGTCATTGTCAGCTGCGCTGTCGATACGTTATCGAGGAATGGAACATGGTGCAACGGAACACATTGGACGAGAACAGAGATATCGCGATCGAGGGTGCAGAGTTTTCGAAGCTGCAGCTACCTCCTGCGCCTGCGACTGAGACAGGTGCCGTCAAGGCCTGGGAAGAGCCGGTGCGGATCCGGTCTTACATGCCTGCAGCGCCGGACCCAAATCCTCTCTTCCTTGAAAAGCGCGTGTATCAGGGGAGCAGTGGTCGAGTATACCCTTTGCCCGTAATCGACCGGGTCGACACGGAACCTCGGGTTCACGAGTGGAAGGCAGCCCACCTCGAAAATGAGTTTATCCGGTTGATGATTATGCCGGAGATTGGGGGTCGCATCCAGGTAGGTTTGGACAGGGTCAACGGGTACGACTTCTTTTATCGCCAGAACGTGATTAAGCCCGCTCTCGTGGGTCTCGCGGGTCCATGGATCTCAGGTGGAGTGGAGTTCAATTGGCCGCAACATCACCGGCCCGCAACCTTCATGCCGGTTGAATTAGCGATCGAGCGCGACCCCGACGGGTCGGCAACGATCTGGTGCAGCGATCACGATCCTATACTGCGCATGAAGGGGATGCACGGCGTGTGCCTCCGTCCTGGCAAAGCCTGCGTCGAAGTCCGGGTCCGCCTCTACAATCGGACACAGGATACGCAGACATTTCTCTGGTGGTCGAACGTTGCGACGCATGTTCACGAGAGATATCAGTCCTTCTTCCCGACAGATGTGCGTTTCGTCGCGGACCATGCCAAGCGCGCGGTCACCGAATTCCCACACAGCAAGGGGCGATATTACGGTATCGACTACGGGCAGCGAGCTGTCGATGGAGTTCCCGAGGATGAGAAGCCTGCGCGGTTCCTTCCGGATGGCTCGTACCCAGCCAACGATCTCAGTTGGTACGCGAATATTCCGGTCCCAACGAGCTACATGATCGCGAATTCGAAAGGAGACTTTGCTGGCGGCTACGACCATGCGGCGGAGGCGGGCATGGTGCACGTAGCCAATCACCACTTCGCTTCCGGGAAAAAACAGTGGACCTGGGGAAATCACGAGTTCGGCTACGCGTGGGACCGAAGCCTCACCGACTCGGATGGACCCTACGTTGAGTTGATGGCAGGCGTCTACACCGACAACCAGCCCGACTTCTCGTTCCTTGCCCCCGGAGAGACGAAGTCTTTCAGTCAGTTCTGGTATCCGATCCGCGAGATCGGTGTACCTGACCTGGCAAATCGCGATGCCGCAGTCCGACTCGAGAGAGAGCCCGGCAAGGCGATCATCCACCTTCTCGTGACTCGCACGTTGCTCGATGCCGCGGTCTCTTTGCAAGCAAACGGCAAGGAGATTGCGAAGTGGTATGGAGAGTTGAGGCCGGAAAGCCCCCTGCATACGGAGTTGCCGATCACCGGCGATGAGCCGGAGATCGAACTCGTTTTGAAAACCGGCGCCGGTCAAGAAGAAGAAGAAGTGATTCTTCGCTATGCACCTGCGCAGATCGTCGCCGCGCCGCCTCCAGCGGTCGCCACGGAACCGGGGCTGCCGGAGGCCATCCAGTCCTGCGATGAGCTCTATCTCACTGGACTCCATCTGGAACAGTACCGGCACGCGACACGCAACCCAGAGCCATACTGGCTTGAGGCACTCCGCCGGGACGCAGGTGATAGCCGGTCGAACCACGCGCTCGGACGGTGGCATCTGAGACGCGGCGAGTTCGCGTTGGCAGAAAAGTATCTTCGCTCCGCCATCTCGCGCCTGACGGAGCGGAACCCCAATCCTTATGATGGCGAACCTCACTACAACTTGGGGTTGGCGCTGCGCTACCAGGGTAGAGCCTCTGAGGCTTATGAAGTCTTTTACAAGTCCACATGGAACGCAGGATGGCGGGGACCGGCCTATCACCGCCTCGCGGAGATCGACTGCTGCCGTCAGCGATGGACACAAGCTCTTGACCATATCGAGCGGTCTCTGCGTGCCGACACGGACAATCTGAATGCTCGCAATCTCAAAGCAGCGGTGCTGCAACGGCTGGGGCGAAGAGCGGAGGCAGAGAGGTGCATCGACGAGACGCGCGAACTCGATCCACTCGACCTCTGGAGCCGATATCTGGCTGACCAGACGGTGCCGAGGGTTGGTCAGCAGCGGCTGGACCTGGCGCTCGATCTCGTGCGCGCCAACCTCTTAGACGATGCTCTGGGAATCCTGAGGTCCGACCCAGCCGAGACGAAGGACGGCTCGTTTCCCATGCAGCTTTACGCGCTGGCGCACGTGTTTGCTCTGCTCGGATACGAAAGAGAAAGCTCGGAGACATACCGGTTGGCCGCCGCAGCTGATCCGGTCTACGTGTTTCCCAGCCGACTCGAGGAGATTCTTCTTCTCGAAGCCGCGATGAATCAGAATCCGGCCGATGCGCGAGCTCCATATTATTTGGGGAATCTGCTCTACGACAGAAGGCGTCACGAAGATGCCATCCGGCTATGGGAGCGAGCCGCGGAGCTTGACTCTCAGTTTCCGACAACCTGGCGCAACCTTGGCTTGGCGCATTACAACGTTCGCAGCGATGACGCGAAAGCGCGAAAGGCGTTCGTCTCTGCTCGGGAGTATGCTCCGGGAGATGCCCGCATCCTGTATGAACAGGATCAATTGTTGAAGCGCACCGGAGAGCCTCCTGAACTTCGGCTCGCAAGTCTTGCGCAGATGCAGGAGATGGTGGCGTCGCGAGACGATCTCTCTGTGGAACTGGCGACCCTCTATAACCAGGTTGGGCGGCCGCAGGATGCATTGACAGTACTGCTTTCCCGGCGGTTTCAGCCGTGGGAGGGAGGCGAAGGTCTGGTATTGACGCAGTTTGTCCGTGCCAACCTCCTGCTCGGCCAGAAGGCGTTGGCGGCGGATGATCCGCCCACTGCGATTTGCCGATTCGAGGCAGCCTGGAACCTGCCCGAGAGCATCGGCGAAGCCAAGCATTTGTTGATGAACCTCAGCATAATCGACTACTGGCTGGGAGTGGCCCATGCGGCAAATCAGGACAACGCCCTGGCGATCTTGCACTGGGAGCGTGCGGCAAAGCATCGTGGAGACTTCCAGCAAATGCAGGTTCATTCTATCTCGGACACAACGTACTGGAGCGGACAGGCTCTCCTCAGTCTTGGCAGGAACGACGAGGCAAAGAAGGTATTTCAGGAGATATTCGACTACTCTCTGGAGCTTGAACGGCAGACTCCGAAGATCGATTACTTCGCGACCTCTTTGCCCGCGATGTTGCTTTTCGAGGAGGATCTCGTTCTGCGACAAAAGATCTCCGCGAAGTTCCTTCGTGCACAGGCGCTGTTGGGGCTAGGCTCTCTTGCTGAAGGAACATTCATGCTGGAGGAGGTCCGTGCGCTTGACGCGAATCATTCCGGCGCCGCGGATCTGTTGTCAGCCATCGAACTGGCCGTGAGATAGCGATGCAAATTGTTCCAGTCTCACCGAATACGGACGTTTCAGCGGTCAAAGCCCAAACTACGGTCTATCTCTGGACGATCGCATTGGTGGCGGCGATGGGCGGACTGCTGTTTGGCTACGACTGGGTGGTGATCGGAGGGGCTCGCCAATTCTACGAGGCCTATTTTCAACTCACCTCGGAACAACTCATCGGCTGGGCGAATAGCTGTGCTCTCGTTGGTTGTTTTGCAGGCTCCTTCCTGGCCGGCTACGCCGGGGAGCGTTTTGGCCGCAAACGAGTCCTTCTCGTCTCGGCGGTCCTGTTTGCCGTCTCCTCGGGGTTGACGGGTTGGTCCTATTCTTTCTCCGCCTTTGTCGTTTGGCGGATTATGGGCGGTACTGCGATCGGGATGAGCTCCAATATCTCTCCGTTATATATCGCTGAGATCAGCCCTGCCTCGATACGCGGTCGACTGGTCAGTCTGAATCAGTTTGCGATTGTCCTTGGTATTCTTCTGGCGCAGATTACAAACTGGCAGATCGCCCGCCCAATTCCCGATCACATTAGTCATACCGTGTTCCTGCAGACGTGGAATGTTCAGTACGGTTGGCGTTGGATGTTCTGCGCCGTGGTTGTGCCGGCGGCCGTGTTTACCTTCACTTCGCTCTTGATCCCCGAAAGTCCACGGTGGCTGCTGAGAAAGGGCCGTGACGATTTGGCCTATGACGTTCTTACCAGGATTGGTGGCCGCTCCTATGCCCGGAGTGAACAGACCAGCATCAAGAGGACGTTGCAATCAGAGGCGGGCATGAAATCCTCCTGGAGAGAGCTCTGGCTGCCCGGGGTTCGAAAGATCGTGCTGATCGGTATAGCTCTCGCCGTACTTCAGCAGTGGACAGGCATCAACATACTCTTTAACTACGCCGCTGAGATCTATCGAAGCGCAGGCTACGGCGCAAATGACATCTTTCTCAACATCGTGATCACGGGAGCCATCAATCTCGTCTTCACGGTTGTCGCCATGTTGATCGTCGACCGGGTTGGACGACGTCCGATGATGCTGTTTGGTTGTGTAGGCATTGGGCTATCGCATCTTTTATCCGGGATTGCCTACCGCGAAGGATGGCATGGCAGCGCCGTCCTGGTTCTTACCCTCAGCGCGATCGCGTGCTACGCACTCACTTTGGCTCCCGTGACCTGGGTGCTGATCTCTGAGATATTTCCCAACAGAGTTCGATCCCAGGCTGTCTCTGTAGCGGTGGGCGCTTTATGGGTAGCCTCCTTCGCATTGACCTACTCTTTTCCGCTGATCAATCGAGCATTCGGTAGCTCCGGTACTTTTTGGGGGTACGGAGCGGTTTGCATGCTGGGCGCAGTGTTCATCTTCGTCTATGTGCCGGAGACGAAGGCCCGGACCCTCGAGGAGATCGAGCTCCAAACACTCTCCCTGGGCTAGCAGCTCGCCCTCGCAAGTCCCATTTCGTTCGATGTCGATTACAGAATCGATGCTGTGGAACGCAGTCTGGCAGGGAATGGGAAATAGATATCGCTTGTGAAGCGAGGCGTCGAGGTCGTGCCCCCGATCTAAGACCCTTCAGGGTCAGTGATGTCGTCCAAACGATCGGTGAAGAGTAGAAGGTTACTGCGGAAGATAATATGCGGCGCGAGACGAATCATGGGCGAGGTTTTCTTCTCTTCGAGCAGATAGGTGAGAAGGCTCTCGAATGCGACCTTTCCCTGCGTGAAAGGTCGCTGATAAAGAGTGGCAAGGATCTTTCCCGTCTCGATCAGAGGAACGAGTTCCTGGAAGAGATCGGTCGTGATCACCTGAAGTTTGCCAAGCAGTCCTTCTTCCTCAAGAGCCTTGAGGACCGGGATGCTGTTTGCCGTACTAATGTAGAGACCTTGCGGCTTCGTCTCTCCGTGCAACAGTGCCATCGTCTGGCGATAAGCTTCCTTGGGACGCTCATGAGACTCGACCGCCGGCAAAAGGCTAAGGTGCGGAGCAAGCATCGCCAGCGTGGCCGCGAATCCGCGAAGTTTTTCGGCGTGATCGAGGGTGGTAAGTTCCCCCGTGATGGTGGCGACATGGGTCTTGCGGGTAAGCTTATGCGCCAGAAGTTCGGCAGCCAAAGCACCGCTGGTGTACGCGTGGGCGGATACCAAACCGATGCGTCGGCTGGCGGGGGCATCGCTGGCAACGCAAAGCATTGCGGTGCCTTGTGCCGCCAGCCGGTGGATGATCGGATCAAGCTTTCTTGGGTTTCCGGGGGTGAAGATGATGCCGTCGCACTTATCCTTCAATTTCGCCTCGAGCATCTCGAGGTCTCCCTGCCCTAACCGCGGATACTCATGGAAGGTGACCTTCACGTCCATACCAACGGTAGCGTCCGCCGCGGAGCGTATCCCGGCACGCAAAGGGTCGAAGAAGTGAGAGATCTGCTTCGGAAGAACGACAGCGATCTCGATTCTGCGGTTGAGCTTCAATGCCACGGCAGCGAGATTCGGCCGATAGCCGATCTGCTCGGCCATATCGAGTACTCGCGCTTTGGTTTTCAAACTGACGCCCGGACGATTATGCAGAACTCGATCGACTGTGCCGATCGAAATACCGAGCGCTCGGGCGATTTCTTTGATTCCACCTCTTTTGGGCGTGTTGTTCATAGGGTTCGAGTCAAGACAAGAAGTACCAGAGTCATGGTACGGCCATTCCGCGCCCGACGCACAGTCTTCTTAGGCCGGGCCCAATTGTGCAGCTCTGGTGCAAATATTGAGGTACGCACGTTGAGGCTACAGGAGAGGCAGTGGTTTATGCAGCAAGGACTGCATTCCAGATCGCGGGCGCAGCTCAATCGGGTGTGGACGATGAAGTCGGATAAGCTGAAGCTCTACCGGCTAACGTAGACGCGAGAGCGAAGGCGAACCCCGAGCATAGTAGAAGGAGCCCTGCGACTCAGGCGAAGTTTTCTTCCCTACCCATCCACTTCGCGTCCTCACTACGGCGGGCATGCGCGGTGTCAGCTGCAGCCGTCGCATTCGTAATTCTCTCACTGGGGCCAAACAGCGCAGCATCATTGCTCGAAGAGGCTATTTTCGTCGCTGCAATCCGACTCTCATCGCGTGCCACCATACATGGTGAGAGCGCTGGGGCTCGAACCCAGGACCAACGCCTTAAAAGGGCGTTCATAAGGCTTTCAGGAGCCTAGCTTTCTCCAGATATGCAATCGCAGCTGGCTTGTCACGGCCAAACGACTTCCTGACATCTACACCTTGCTGCCGATATCGAACGTACCAGCTATCACTCCCATTCCTCTGGTACACGCCCTCAACTGTTGCCGCTTTTCTCGCCATAGATGGCACAATACCATGACTGTGCCACATCATTCGGTCTCCCCCTGCACACCTATACGCTAATTACCCTTATAAACATTGGTGGTTTAGATGTTTACTTAGAAGGGAATAATATGCGCGTATCGGTGCATAGTAGAGCAACGAGAGGAAGTCCTGACCCATGCAGAGATGAAAGCTGAGGTATCTGGCGTTACGGTTGGACACCTCTGTGATCTCCTGCTGAAGCACATCCAGAATCCCAGACAAGCCCATAAGTACCGCGACCAAGCGAACCCACCCAGACGGCTAGGGCAAATCAAGAAAGAGTTTGGGAACAGAATCGCCTCTGGGGTGAAGGCGCATGAGATATCCGATTGGCTGGAAAGCATGGACACTGCCCCTGCCACGCGCAACAGGCTCAAGACAACATTCTCGGCTGTATACCGGCACGGCGCACAGAAGGACAAGATAGCCGTGAATCCGGCCCGTGATGTGCCATCTGAAAAAGTGAGCGAGGGAGTAATCCGCGCTCTTTCGCTAGCCGACGAACAGAAGTTACGCAAGGTTCTTCGGGATGACGTTGATGCTTGTGGACCCACTAAGCCGACACTGAGGGAGAGAGCACAACACCATATCTACGAGTTGAGCGTTGCACTTGGAGCAGGATTGCGCCGAGGGGACGCTGCCAGCGCCTTGCTAGTGTGGTCCACGCTGAACTCGGCCACAATCGCCAGCCTGGAGTTCATCCTGTATGAGCCCGAGAGGCCGCCGCCACTCAGATAGAAGCAGCCGCAACCTCCGCCTGGCGGTGCGTTCGAATGCACCTCGTGGTAGGTCAGCGCCAGGTCGCCGGTGCGCGACATATTGGCGATGGCCTGTCCCATGGCCGAGCCAGCCATTCCAAGTAATAAACAGATCGCCAGTGCAATGGATCGCATTTCGTATCTTTCCTCGTGCACCTTGCTCAATTGGACGGTGCCGAGACGGTAGCCGAAAAGTTGCTGACGACCGCATTTTCGTAACTCCCGCCGGTCGCGGCAGTGAAGTACATATAGGCCACGGGCGGAACCGCAGCGCTGGCCGAGAACACCTGGGTGCCGTTCATGGTCACAGTTATCATGCCCTGCACAATGGAGATTGTGAAGTTATTCACCACGGTACTCGATGGCGGATTCGGGGCAGGGTTCACCGGATTGTTGATCGGCACGTCCGCCGGAGTGGCCAGCGGAGTGATGCTGGTGTTGACGCTGAGGTATGGGTTCTCCCATAGGGCATGCGCGGTACTTCCCAGGCCCAGATACCCGGGATATGGTGAAATGGGCGGATTGCCAATGATCGGATCGCCTACAAAGGTGGGGTCGCCGCCCTCACCGGGTTGATCGTAGAAGTCATCGAAGGCGAGGACGACTCCGGGGATGCCTTCGGCTCCCAGTCCCAGGCCGTCCGCTCCAATGCTCGTCGGCGTAGCGCCGAGCGATGGGTCACCCAGCACAAAGGCGAAGCCGTCCGCGGGAGGGTTACTGCCGCCGCTTGTGGTTATGGTGAAGCTGAACTGGATATTGCCGGTAGAGACCAGGTTGGGCCAGACAATTTCGCCGTGCTGAAAGGTTGTAGCCGAGACCAACTGGACGCTGCAGGGACCGGGCAGTACCTGAGCATTCCCGATCAGGTTCCAATCGCAGATGCCCGGGATCGTCCCTAAGGACCCCACGAAGAGCACAGCCGAATTGCTGGTCACGGACGCCGTTGTGCCATTGCTGACGACTACGTAGAAGACCGAGTCGTTGTCCGTGATCGCGGTGGACGGTTGTGTGTATGTCGCACTGGTCGCGCCTGGAATTGCTGTAAAGGTAGAGCTTCCGGGAGGCGCTTCGTACCATTGGTACGAAAGCGGCAGACTCGAAGTAGCTGTAACCGAGAACGTCGCGGGGTCTCCAGCATTGACGAAGTCATTGACAGGCTGCTTCGTAATCCTGATGCCGGCCCCGACAGCCAGCGTAGCCGTGACAGATACTGCCTGCCCATAGGGATTCGTGACGATGACGTAGTAGCCGTCCTGGTCATCGGTGATATTGGTTGCGGTCGCGGGCACGGTGTAACTAGTAGACGTAGCGCCTGAGATTTGAACAACGGTTCCAGCCGGACTGCCCGCGGGAATCTGGTACCACTGGTAGGTCAGCGTAGGCGAACCCGCCGCCGTCACCGTGAACGTCGCAGTGCCGCCCACCGCAACCGTCTGGCTGACCGGCTGCGACAGGATCGTCGGCGGGGAGTTGCCGCCTGTCACGGCCAGCAGAGCATCCGTGCTGGTCAGCGGAGTGACTCCGCAGGCATTCGACACGGTGACATAGAACTGAGAGCCATTCTGGTTGACCGTCTCCGCCGGTGTTGTATAGGTGCTCGACGTCGCGCCTGGGATCGAGGTTCCGCTCGAGCCGCCAGGAGCGATCACATACCACTGATAGCTGAATGGTGCCTCTCCAGCGGCTGCGACCGAGAAGGTCGCAGTCTGGCCTGTCAGGATGGACAGACTAACCGGGTTGGAGGTGATGCTCACTCCGACGACGACCTGGGCGATGTTTGAGGTCACACTGCCCGCAGGATTTGTAACCGTGACGGTATAGTTTCCGGCATTCGCCGTTGTGGCGCTGGCGATGAAGTAGCTGGAACTGGTGGCTCCCGGAATCGGCGCGCCGTTGAAGTTCCACTGATAACTCGCCGCATAGTTCGCGATCACCGAGAGCGTAGCCGAGGAGTTGACGCAGACGTTCTGGTTTACCGGCTGAGTGACGATCACCGGCGCGCTCACCGTCACAGTAGTAATGACGAAGACCGACGGCTCATCCACGCTGGTCGCTGTGATGGTATAGGTGCCGGCAGCGTTGGGCGAGGTCCACATGTTTCCGGAGAACGTGCCCGCAGAGGCAGTCCACGTAAGGTTATCTGTGGCACCACCGCTTGCAGTGGCATTGAAGCCCCTCTCGCCCGGAGCCACGGTCGCGTTCGCGGGTGTGATGGGCGAGATCGTTACGCTGGTTGGCGTGACTGTGCAGGACGTGGAGGCGACTGCTCCTCCACTGCCAGTGACCGACAGCGTGTACGTTTTAGCTGAGGTCAGCGTCGGTGTTATATATGAGCTGCCGCTGACGGCTGACGTCGTGATATCGGTACTGCCAAGTCCTGCCGATCCGATGACAGCGGTTCCACCGGAAAAGATGGGGATGAGGGTCGAGGTCGAGTTGTAAGGCGGTGTTAGGGGATTGCAAGACAGCGAAGGGGCTATCGGGGTTGGATTAATCACTGTCAATGTGGCTGGATTGCTTGTGACAGTTCCCAGGGAGTTTGAGACGGTGACGGTGAAGAGCGAGCCGCTATCGCCGCTTACTGTTGCCGGAGTTGTGTAGGTGCTGGAAGTAGCACCGCTGATAGCGACGCCGCCTTTGAACCACTGGTACGTGAGAGTCGCGCTACCTGTGGCGGTCACGCTAAAGGTCGCCGTCTGTCCTACCGCTACCGTTTGGTTCGCGGGTTGAGTGATGATAAGAGGCGCGTTAGGATTTACTGTCGTCGAGCCAGCAGATACCGTCAAGGTGGCAGGTGAGCTGGTGACTGTTCCCGATGCATTGGTTACGGTTACTGTGAAGACGGAACCGCTATCTGTGCTCGTTGCTGCGGGGGTGGTGTAGGAGCTGGAGGTAGCGCCGGTGATGGCGGTGCCATTGTCGTACCACTGATAAGTGAGCGGACCAGTGCCTGTGGCAGTTACATTGAAGGTCGCAGTTTGTCCTACTGTTACCGTCTGGCTTACTGGTTGGCTGGTGATGACAGGGGGTTGGCCGGTTAATCCGCCCCAGCCTCCACCGCACGCAGTCATGATCAGCAAAGCAAATGTTGCTGCTAAAGCGCCGGCAGCTCTGCCACCCCAATGGGGCTTCATGTAGCCATTTCTCTGAGTGGCGGCTCGGTAGGCCCACGCTGAGCGTGGCGACGCTTTTGCCGGAGTTGGGAGAACGCCGTCAGGTGCGGTCTTCACGGTCTTCATCTCCGCATTTAGCGGATGGCGGACCGTGGAAAGCAAGCGAGCGACACGAAAACGCAAAAAAGCGGCTACTTTAATCATCAGGTGAGCTCCAAGGCACAGAAACACAGCAGGATGGCACCGTGGTCCGATGTTCTGGAGTATGGCGCCGTGGTCCGATGTTCTGGAGCATCGCTTGTTGATGGATGCTTAGAAAGATACAACTTCGGTTACTTGAATTCCGCGTTACCGGACAGCCATGCCCTAAAGCTAGCTGACAACCCAGCTTCGCTCACTCCCCCTTTCGTGGTATCCGCGATTTCAGAAAGGGTCTAAATATGAGGCGCTTGGGAAGACAACGTGCTCTTGCTCCGGGACGGGAAGAACTAGAACACCTCATATTCATGAGGCTGTGCGTCGCCAAAATGCTATTCGCTGCGAATGAGAGCTATTCTTAACCGTTAAGAACGACGGAAGGTTGCTGGCAGATGATCCTGGATGGAGTTTTGGCGCACCGGCTCTTACAACTTCGACATCGATGCCTTCACGCACAAGTTCATGCTCGATGTTACGGACACGCAAAATTCCGCTGGAGCTTTTTCTGATGTCTCACCCAACATCCTAGGCCCGGGCGGTCCTGGAGCGCCAGGCTGGGGTGACGCCGGCATCTTCATCCCCTATGCCGCCTGGCTTCAGTATGGAGATGTAACTTTGGTAGAGCGCTCTTGGCCTGCCATGCAGCGCTGGATGGACTTCATCGCAGCCAACAACCCCGACTATCTCAGGAAAAAGCTGTGGGCAACAACTATGCTGATTGGCTCGCGCCGGATCAACATACACCTTCTGACCTAATCGGAACCGCTTACTGGGCGCTTGTCGCAAGAGAGATGGTCGAAATGTCAAAGGCGCTTAATCGGCTAGCAGAGCCGACAAATACCAACAACAATACGATCACATCGCCGCAACCTATCTTGCAGCCTACGTGAAGCCGGATGGTAGTGTTGAGGGCAACACCCAGACCGCCTATCTCGCCACCATCTTTACCGGAATCGCACCCGCTACTTGGTCCCTAATATGGTCGAGCGGATCGCCAAAGATATAGAAGCTTCATTACATCCATACCACTGTTGACGCTCCTCCTAAAAAGCAAATCTCCGGTTCCGTTCCCGCCGTTGGGTGACAATCAGATATTCTGGCGCATAGGAGCAGTGATCCTCGCGGGATGTTCCCTGATGCTGCCGTACTATTTCTTTTCCCCGAGACGTAAAAGCGTGACGGCGGGCGTGATTATCGCACTACTTATCCTCTCCATTTCGGTGTATATGCGATTCCAAGACAGTTATGTCGTAACCATACCCTTCACAGGTGGACCGAAGAGTTACTCGAGCTACGTGATTCGCGGATCAACGCGCAATCCGGATCTTACCGCGGAGGAAGCCAAGCTCAGCGACATAGATCTGATAGAGCATGTCGGGCTTCATGACACAGATCTAGAGCGGGCATATACCAAAGGCTCTTTGCAGCGACACGCTTAAAATTGTTTTGGAGTTACACATCGGTCTTGATGTTGGTTCAAATGATGTTCGGGGTCTTTGGGATGGAACCGGATGAGCCAAAGCTAAAATCAGCGTAAGTTTGTTCGATGTGTTATCCGCTGTGGATTTCTCAAAAAGGGGCGGGCGGGTGTGACCGCAGCTGGGAAGCAGGATTACATGACTAATCACTGCTCCCAGAGAGGGCTCAGGCGCAAGACACTGGCGTCGGACCCATATCCCGTTTGCACCGCACATAGCGGGAACTCCCAGAAGATGCGTCTATATCTTTCTCCGGGAGTGATCTGGTAACGTGTTTTCTGCCATGGATACCTTTCAGGCGAAAACTGTCTTTCTGTCGTACGCGCACCAAGACGGCGTGGAATTGGTTCAGCGTCTGCACGACGATCTCTCTGGAAAGGGTTATTCGGTTTGGCTCGACACACAACGACTCACAGGCGGCGATCGCTGGTCGAATGAAATCGAACACGCCATCGATAATGCAGACATCGTTATTGCGCTCCTGTCTCACGGATCGTATGTATCCGAGATCTGCCGCGGCGAGCAACTCCGTTCCTTGCGAAAGGGAAAATGCGTCATTCCGCTGAAGGTGCAGGATGACTGCGACGTCCCAATCTACCTCGAGGCGAAGCAATGGCTGAACTTCAGCGCTTGCAATTTGTATGACCGCGAGCATCTGAAACTGATTGCTGCGATGGAGAACCGTGTCGGCGCAGTTCTCAAACCTGAATACCGAACGACCTTCAACAACGCTCCTGGCTTACCTGAAAACCTGGTGAGGCGCCCTGAAACGCTGCAGGTCTTGCGCAATCATCTGTTTGCCCAGGGAACGCACCGCAACATCGCATTGACGGCTTTGCACGGGATGGGCGGCATCGGCAAGACGGTCCTCGCACAGGAGCTATGTCATGACGATGTGGTCCAGCAAGCATTTCCGGATGGCGTCTTTTGGTTCACGATTGGCCAGGAATCGAGCGTTGATTTCGGCTCACGCATGAAGGGAGTACCAGGACTTAATCGCCTCCTGGGGGAATACGAAGGCGAAGAGGCATGCATTAACCAGTATCGCGACGTTCTGCAGAAGAGAGCGGTGTTGATCGTCCTGGATGATGTATGGAACGCGAACGACGTGAAGCGGTTCTATGCCGAATCACCTCGATCGCGACTGTTGTTCACCACCCGCGATGCTTCAATTGCAGCGTCGTTTGGGGCACGTGAGTTTAAGGTCGAACTTCTCACGGTAGCACAATCGGAAGAGGTTCTGACTCTTTGGTCTGGATGGAAGGCGAAACCACTGCCGTCGGCAGCCAAGGAGATCGTTCAGGAATGCGGGCGTCTTCCCCTTGCCCTGTCGATGATTGGCGCTTCGCTTCGCGGCGAACCATCTGCTTCGTGGACGGGCGTTGCCGACCACCTTCGACAGGCTGACCTCAGCTTAATAGAAGGCGAGGTCGCGACTTACCAGCACACAAGTTTTCTACGAGCGATTGAGGTGAGCCTCGAAGCGCTCGAGGTGAAAAGCCCACAGGATAAAGAGCGGTATCTGGCGCTCGCAGTATTGCCGGAGGACATGGAAGCTCCGATTCAAATACTGAGGGTGTTGTGGGGTCTCGACGAGTTTGAAACACGCAGAGTTGCAAAGCGGCTTGTTGAATTGTCATTGGCGCAACGGGATTCAGGAGAGAAAGGCATCCGTCTCCACGACCTTCAGCTTGATTATCTGCGCCGACAGCACGATGACCAGAAAGCTCTTGCGCTGATTGTCGGGGCGATGCGGCTGTCGGCGCACGTCATCGACAAAGACCCGACGCAATTCAGCTCGCAAATTATTGGAAGGTTGCTGCTGCATCAATATGTTCCGACGATAGGGCAGTTTATCGTCAAAACAGCCGATCGGACGGGTAAACCCTGGCTTCGTCCACTCCAAGCGGCGCTGAATATGCCGGGAACTTCGTTACAGCGCACTCTTGCTGGCCACTCGAACGTGGTCACGGCGGTGGCGCTAACGGAAAACGGGAGGCTGGCTGTCTCAGCTTCATGGGACAAAACACTGAAGGTGTGGGATGTGGTCAGCGGGCGCGAGCTGCACACTCTCACTGGGCACACCGGACCCCTTTACGCGGTTGCGCTGACGGCTGACGGAACGGTCGCGGTCTCGGCTTCGGGAGACACGCTGAAAGTATGGGATGTGGACAGTGGACGTGAGCTGCACACTGTCGCGGGCCATACAGGGATTGACAGTGCGATCGCGTTGTCCGCGGACGGTAGACTTGCGGTCTCGGCGTCCGGAGGCCATACCCTGAAAGTATGGGATGTGGTCAGCGGGCGCGAGTTGCGCACCCTCGCGTGCAATTCAAAGGGAGTCAGTGCGATCGCGCTGACCGCGGACGGGAGGCTGGCGGTCTCAGCTTCCGATGACCATACCCTAACGGTATGGGAGGTGAGTAGCGCGCGGAAGTTGCACACTTTGGCTGGCCATACAGAAGAAGTGAGGGCAGTGGCAATTACGGCGGACGGAAGATTGGCGGTTTCAGCTTCATTCGACAACACACTGAAGGTTTGGGATTTGGTTCGTGGGCGCGAGTTGCACACGCTCGCGGGTCATTCAGGCCGGGTCCTTGCGGTGGTGGTGACGCCAGACGGGCGAAAAGCGGTATCGGCCTCGGATGACGCTACATTGAAGGTATGGGAGGTGACCAGCGGCCGCGAGCTTCGCACTTTGGTGGGCCATACGCATCAAGTCCATGCGGTGGCTCTTGCGGCAGGTGGGCAGCTTGCGGTTTCAGCTTCATGGGACAACACACTGAAGGTGTGGGATGTGGATAGTGGCGGTGAACTGCAGAACCTTGCGGGCCACTCAAGCTCGGTCAATGCGGTGGCACTGACTCCTGACGGGAGACGTGCAGTCTCGGCGTCGTGGGACACCACCCTGAAAGTATGGGAGTTGGGGCGTGAGCGCGGGATACCGACTCTAGCTGGCCACACTGACGTCGTCCAAGCGGTTACGCTAACGACGGACGAGAAGCTAGCGGTCTCAGCTTCCCGTGACAAGACGCTGAAGGTCTGGGATGTGGACAACGGTCGCGAGCTGCATACCCTAGTTGGCCACACGGACTACGTTCAGGCAGTTGCGGTAACAACGGGCGAAAGACTGGCAGTCTCGGCTTCCGATGACATGACGCTGAAGATCTGGGATTTAGACAGCGGCCGCGAACTGCATACCCTAGCTGGCCACACGGACGCCGTCAAGGCGGTTGCGCTGAGTGCAGACGGGAAGCTGGCGGTCTCGGCTTCAAGAGATAATACCCTGAAAGTATGGGAGGTGAGAGGCGGGCGCGAACTGCGCACCCTCGTGGGCCATACAGGCGGAGTCTATGCGGTCGCGCTGACCACGGACGGGAGGCTGGCGGTTTCAGCCTCCGAAGACCATACCCTGAAGATTTGGGATGTGGACAGTGGCCGCGAACTGCGCACTCTCGCGGGCCACACGGACGCCGTTAAGGCGGTTGCCCTGAGTGCAGACGGGAAGCTGGCGGTCTCGGCTTCGCAAGACAAGACCGTGAAAGTTTGGGATGTGGACAGCGGCCGCCAGTTGCGCAGCCTGGATGGCCACGTAGCCTCAATCAATGCGGTGGTGCTGACCGCAGACGGGAGGCTGGCGGTCTCAGCTTCCGATGACTGGACACTGAGAGTCTGGGACGTGGCCGGCGGCCGTCAGCTGCATACTTTGTTGCATCAGTCTCGAGTCAGTTCGGTGGCCCTGGCCGCGGATGGAAAGATGATAGCTTCTGCTTCGTCGGACAACACGTTGAAGGTGTGGGACGTTAGTAGTGGATTGCTACTCACAACGTTCACCTGTGATGGCAGCGTGCTCTGCTGTACATTTTCCCGTTCAAATCATATCGCAGCGGGCGATATGGGTGGTCACGTCCACCTAATACGGACCGAACTCTAAAATCTCGAAAAGCGAAGCTGCCCATCACCTTGGATGGCTGGAACTATACGGTCAGACCGTGTCGGCTGTTGCAAAGAGATTCTAGATGGCGATGATCATCTCAAGTTCGGGCCGCCTCCGTGACTAATTTCGTGACCATCCGGTCCTAATCGACCGGAGAGCAGATTGCCTGTCAGAGCGCATCAAAATGGCACGACAGCGGGCGCAAAACCCGGAGACCGTGCCTTAGGCTCTCCTCAATCGCGGGCGGTTGCTAGAGCGATCCTTGCGCGGAGGCTTGCCGAACGGAAGAAGGTTGACTTCATCATTGTCAGTACCATCCCGCGCCCCCATTGGTGACGGTATACGGATTGGCGAATGGAGCGAAGGCGATGACGGCACGCTCACGCGTACCACTTTCCTTCCGCCTGGGATGACTTTGGAAGAGGCGTAGAAGATAGTAACTGGACGCCAGCCGGATAGAATTTCACTTGAAAAGCTAGACTTTCAACTCCGAACGCCTATTCTGGATCTGTGATTCACATAAAGGGAGAATTACCGCCGGTTTTGGTCTTTAGGGGGCCTTCCGTTAGTGTCCGGCTTTGAGCCGTAGCTTTCCAGTTGCGATGCGCCTGCTGATCGCGTCGAGCGACTCTTTTGCACTGCGATTTTGGATACGGCAACGCCAAAGGCGACCGCCGAGGAGGAAACGATGGCATCAAAGAAGTCGCGGGGTCGTCGTCGAATCATGGGCAAGGGCCCGTTCATTTATAGCGATTTCCGAGATAATCACGTAATTTGGCCCGGCAGGGAGCACCATCTCGACGAATTCCTCGGGCAGTCCTTCAAGGGCATAAATCACAAAAGAAATAACGCGCTGAGTTCTAATAGCGAGGATTCCCTTACATGGTCATGCTTCGACATTCTTAAGAACGTAAGCCAAAATCGCCGAGCGTTGGCACTCGAAGAGTTGTGGGAACTTGCCTACGGCGACGTGGCCGCTCCGGTTGGGTTCGGTTCATCAACGATTCACATCGGTAAAACTTACGGGAAGGGTAAGGAGATCACTGAGGTTGATTTAAGTTTTGAAGGAGATGGTTTTCTAGTTCTGGTGGAAGCCAAGCTCTATTCACCCATGAGCCCAGCCGATCCGGCCAATAACAAGCCCCACAATCAGATCGCACGGAAGTTAACCATCGGCTTACGTGCGGCAGAAGCAATGGGTAAGGACTTTTACTTCATCCTGCTCGATATCGCCCCGCCGGATTGCCTAGCACAGCTAAACCCGGGAGTAAGCCTGGAGGAAGCCTGCCGGAAGACGTCGGGCTTCGGCGGTAAATGGCTCACATCCTACTGGTTTTCTCGTTACAAACACGGGTATCGAGGAAGTATGAAGCCGCTCAGAGAACTTCTCTTGAGTGGGAGTCTGGATGCCAGCAATGTAGACCAAATTGCGGCCCGAATGGGCTGGCTAACGTGGGCGGAGGTCTGTAGGGTAGTTCTCCGCTCCGTAATACCCATCTGTTAAGCCGTCGCCGATCCAAAATGGTAAAGCCTCCTTCTGATGAAAATCTTTAGAGCCTGTTGGATACTTCCTGAAAATTTCGAATGTCGTTATTGGGCCGAGCCCTCATCATTCGGAGACTATTGCGGCCATTAGGATGGCGCTAGACGAGGAGATCGCGGTTGAAGGAAGCTCAATTCCGTACCGCGACAGGTGAAGGTCTTAATCTTCTTACGAAGCGATGACATCTTTCAGACAATCTAATCGGCTTCAATCGTTACCATGAAGAGCAATCGATCTGGGACAACTTATCAATTGCGGGTTAGCCTCCCCGCGCGGTCGGGACTTCTGCAATAAACCAAATAGGTGGGCGATGCGCCGCATGGAGTTCTTCGAAATTCACGATCAACCTTGGTTTCCAGCCGATCTACGAAATCTTGTAACGGATGGGCTTCAATCGTTCTGGAGGTTGGGCAATTCCTATAAGCCGATCGTTCCACCATTACGAGATGCACTCGCCAATGCCGGGACGAAAGAAATACTCGATCTTTGTTCTGGCGGAGGCGGGCCCTGGTTTCAACTAGTACGCGACCTCGAGAAAGAAAATTATAGGATCTGTGTCTGCCTGACGGACGTGTATCCAAATCAGCAGGCATTCCAGAAGGCAACTTCTGGTTCCAATTCAATCGACTTTGATAGTAGGTCAGTATCTGCTATCGAAGTTCTGCCGGAAATTCACGGTTTTAGGACAATCTTTTCGTCTTTTCACCACTTTCCCCCAGACGATGCGCAGAGAATCCTCTGTAGTGCGATGGAAAGTGGGAGAGGCATCGCTATCTTTGAAACCGCGCGCCGGAACCTAAAGACAATGTCAGTGGTCTGTTTTCTTCCTTTTCTCATCCTATTACTCACACCGTGGATCCGCCCCTTCCGTTGGTCTCGCTTACTCTTGACTTACCTAATCCCTATCGTGCCCTTTGTTCTTTGCATTAACGGATTGATGTCTTGCTTGCGCAGCTATTCCTACCAAGAACTGAGTGAGATGGTGGGCAACCTGACGGATAAAAGCTATTGCTGGAAAGTGGGGTCCCAAGACGACGGCTTCTTGCCAATAACCCTTTTGATCGGCTACCCAATGCCAAAGTTGGCCAAACCACGGTCGTCTTCACCTCAAACACTCCGTTGAGTCCGATATCGAATTCGTCGAAATGCATTCCGTGCATCCGTTTGCTCCCGACCGACAGAGAAATTAATGTGCGGTTGACTGTATCCAATGCACTAGGAGACCTCCTTCACGACTTGCGAACGGTGGCCAGGAAGGTTGGTAAGCTGGGGTCGCTCTTCAAACGAACTTGGATCGAGGATAGACAATGCGTATTCGTGCTCTGATTCTTGCAGTTGCTATGATGGTGAGTGGTGGTATGCAGATGCGGGCGCAGATGAGTGGGCCCCCGCCGTCGCCGCCGGTGGGTACAAAGGAAGACCCCGCGAAAGCGGTGGACGGTTTGCTCTCCATGATGGAGTTCCAGGTAGTGGGCGCGGCGAAGGCTATGCCAGCCGATAAGTACAGTTTCGCGCCGAAGCAAGGCATCTTTGCTG
>Ga0209624_10000827_pt1 | contig 26355 bp, 21 predicted proteins | sample JacPinW_OM2H0_O1_FD_188565 | JGI IMG/M metagenome (GOLD analysis project Ga0209624, IMG submission 188565) | Forest soil microbial communities from Algoma, Ontario, Canada - Jack Pine, Ontario site 1_JW_OM2H0_O1 (SPAdes) (version 2) | ecosystem: Environmental > Terrestrial > Soil > Boreal...
GGCCAAATGGCTCGATGGCCAAATGACCCAATCGCCGAATCCTCCCTGCTCGTTCACCGTCTTTCGTCACCTTATCCGCCGATTACGCCGATGTTACCCTTCATCTCGTTAGTCCTCCCCACATAGCTCTGTCCCGGAGATTCCCGATGCGCCGCACTGTTTCTATGAAGACTTGCGTCGTCTTAACCTTTGCGCTGTGCCTTGCCGCGCCTCTGTTTGCGCACCACGTCCAGAAAGGGCAAACCAGCAGCATGCCCATTACGACGTCTTCGGCCAAGGCTCGCGAACTTTACATCAAAGGCATGGAGGATTACGAGAATCTGTACCTCGAGCGCTGCAACGACGACTGGCGCGCGGCCGTGAAAGAAGATCCCAGTCTCGCTGTCGCCTGGGCATGGATCGCCTTCAATAGCGGCAATCCGCAGGAAGTCGCTGACGCGCGCGCGAGAGCGAAGGCGCTCGCGCCCAAGACAACTCCCGGCGAGCAGTTGATGGTCTCGTGGATTTCCAAAGTCCAGGAAGACGACTACATCGGCGGGATCACCGCCATGAACGACATGCTCGAGATGTACCCCCGCGACAAGCATCTTCTTTATCAGGCAGGGAACTGGCTGATGCTCGAAGATGGCAACGAGCAGGCGGAACGAATCATGGTGAAGGCGCTGGCCATCGACAAGAACTTCCCAGCGGCGCTGAACGACCTGGCTTATCTGGACGCCCGCAACCGGCAATTCGCCAAGGCCCTCGCCGCCATGGATCGCTACGTTGCTCTGCTTCCCAAGGAACCCAATCCGCAGGATTCCTACGGAGAGCTTCTTCGCATGGCGGGGAACTTCGAAGGCTCGCTCGTGCACTATCGAGCTGCGCTCAAGATCGATCCCGACTTCGTCACTTCGCAGCTTGGACTCGGTGATACCTACGCTCTGATGGGAAATCAGGAGCAGGCGCGTATCGAATACGACAAGGCCATTCGTTTTGCGCACACGGAAGCAGACCGTCTCACGTACGGCATGCAGAAGGCGATGACCTACGTTCGCGACGGCAACTTCGCCGAAGCGGATAAAGATTTCCTCGCCATCGCAGAAGACGCGCACGCCAAGGAGCAGGACCTGCAGGAAGCGCAGGCGCTTCGTCACATGGCGGAATATCAGCCGGATGACGCGGTCGCCCTCAAGCATCTGAAGCTGGCCGAGGAATCGCTCAGCCACCGTCCTACGATCTCAGCCTCTGACCGCGACGAAGAACTGTCGCGCATCCTGCGCAATCGCGCGGTTCGCGCTGTCCTCGCGGGAAACCAGCCGTTGGCCGACAAGACTGTGCAGCAACTCGAAGCCCTGGCCAATGGTAGCCGCAATCACGTGATTCAGAGTTCGTATCAGGGAGCTGCCGGCACGCTGCTCTTCAACCAGAAGAAGTACACCGATGCGATCTCGCACTTGGAAGAGGACAGCGACAATCCGTTCACGCTGCAGTTGCTCGTGCAGGCTTACTACCAGACCGAGCAGACCGACAAGCTGCACGAAACCGAAGCCAAGCTTCGCGGCACTAACGTGCCGACCATGGAGCAGGCCTTGGTCGTCCCAGCGGCACGCGCCAAGCGTCCCAACATCTAGTCCCAATTCGGTTCCGGGCTTCCGAAAGAAGCCCGGGATTTCTACTCCATCCCGCTCTTTTGGTGTACAGTACGTAGGCCACTACGGGCTTACATGTCAGCTGAGAACGAGCGCCGCTCCGGAACCAGAATCGCGACCCGCGTCCCTACGCGCGTGCGCACCGCACATGGCGCGGAGCAGACCGCCCAGACCCGCGACGTCAGCGCCAACGGAGTCTTTCTCTACACCAACTCCAAGATGGAGAAGGGGACGGATGTTGAGCTGGTTCTAATCCTTCCTCCTGAACTGACTGCAGGAGAGAAGTGCTGGGTCTGTTGCCAGGCGACGATCGTCCGCGTGGAAGAAGGCCCGGAGTTCGGAATCGCCGCCCAGATCCGCCGCATGGACATCCTTCCCGAAGTGGCCGTCTGACGCGCCATCCAGTCCAGTAGGTCCATTTTGGTCCACCGGGCGCCCACGGTTCCCAAATTTACCTAAAACTCCTCCCGCCTCGGGACTTCCGATAAAAATTCTCTATGAAATTGTGAAAAAGGGCTTTCCATTGCATGAGCGATGGTGCAATAATGGCGGCCTTCAAATTGCTCTGGCCAATTCTAGGTTCCAGGCGGGCCCGTTTATATGTTGATCGATAAACTCGTGGCTGGTGTGGTGGAAGTGCAGACTGCCATCGGACCACGTTATGTAATGCCATCATTCTTGCAGCGTGTCTACCTGTTGTGGATGTTTCGCAACTTTCCCATTCTTCCGCACGCCGTGTTGAGCGGACGGCAACAGCGTCTGATTGACCGGATGTGCAGCGAGCAGAGTTTTGCTTCAATGGCTTACGCGGACGGATTGGAAGCGCCGGTGATTGGAACGATCGAGCGTCGTCCGGCGATTCCGCAACCGCTACCTCCGCGTCGCCCTGCGGCCAGCGAATCAAGCAGCATGGCTGCGGAAGTTCGCCAACGCCCTTAACGAGCGCGCCGACTCACACGAGCAGAAAGTGCGAACTCCAGCCGTGCGCGAGAACCGTGCGTGCTCGCTTGTGGACCATCCGACATAGTGAGCGACGGTATCCCCAGGTGCAATGGGACGCCGCGTCCGAGCGCTCAGATCCTGCAATTCGAGGTACAATCGGCGGTTGCATTTTTGCCCAGGTTGCAGATGCGCTGTACATTCTCCACAAAGGGTTGCGAAAGGCTCGTGATTTCGGAGCTCTCCAAGACCGCGAATTCTCGCTTTACACAAGCTGAGCGGGGCTGGGGAAAGGCGCTGTTTGTGCAATCGTGCCTGCCAGCAATTTTCCTGATCGTTTTCTGGCTATCAGCTGCGGGTGCATTCCTGGGGCAGTCTACATCTCCCTCCGTACCCGTTTTCACCAGCACCGAGCAAATTCGCCGTCTCACTCCTGAACAAGCCGCCGCCGGACACCCGATCCGCATTCGCGGCGTTGTTACCAACAGCGTTCCAGAGCCGGACTTCTTTGTTCAAGATAAGACTGCCGGCATATACGTGGAAGGAAATACCTCGCAACGATTCACTCATCACGTGGGTGACATTGTAGAGGTCAAGGGAATAACCGGACCGGGAAAGTTCGCACCTGTGATTCGAGAATTTGAAACGCGGGTTATAGGCGAGGGGACCATGCCAAAAGCGAGGGTCTATGCATTCGCTGAACTTGCGGACGGTCAACTGGACAGTCAGTGGGTGCAAGTGCGGGGAATCGTCACATCGGCGTCGATCGACCGTGTTTCCTGGCCAGAGACCGTCCTCGCCTTGCGCGTGGTATCGGGCGCGGGCGAATTCAGCGCTCGCGTGCCTGTCGAGCACGAACGGGATTTTTCCTATCTGGTCGACAGCGAAGTTTTAATCGAAGGCGTGTGCGGTAGCCGGTATACCAGTCAACGACAACTCAGCGGAATTCTTTTCTACGTCCCCCAACTGAGCTATATAAGGGTGCAATCGCTGGCTCCTGAAGTACCTTTTTCTGCCTTACTGCGTTTCGCTCCCGGAATAGGCACACGGCATCGAGTTCGAGTTCACGGAGTGGTCGCTTACCAGCAACTCGGCAGCTCATTGTTTTTGCAATCCGGGAAGGATGGTCTGCGCGTTCTTACGCAACAAGAGACTGTTCTTCAGCCCGGGGATGAAGCGGACGTGCTTGGTTTCCCTGAGATGGGAGAATCGGCTCCAGTTCTGGCAGATGTCGTCTTTCGACGGGTAGGTCACTCCGCGCCGCCTGAGGCCATACCCCTCGCCCTCGATTCTCCATGGGAACAATATGACGGCGCACTGGTTTCAGTCGAATCCACGCTCCTAGATCGGCATTCACAACCGGGCGAGCTCCACATGCTACTGGGCACGCGCGAATTCGTGTTCGAAGCAACACTGCCGTCCTCTCAGACTGGCGTGCTGTCCTCGATTCCGATGAACAGCGACCTGAGAATCGTAGGGATTTGCCTCGTGCGCAGCGGGGGCCTGTGGTCGGTTCCGCAGTCGTTCCGCATTCTGGTTCGATCTGCGAATGACGTCGTCGTCCTGCGGATCCCGTCCTGGTGGAACTTCCGGACCACAACTGGGACCGTCCGGATTATCCGGAGATGGTATTAGGGGACGCCAAGGCCAGCAGGTTTGTGGACGGAACGGCGTGGCACCACTACGGCGGCGAGCCCAGCGCGATGACGAAGGTCCACGAGGAGTTTCCACATAAGGATGAGTGGATAACCGAGGCAGGTGGCGGAGCGTGGCAGAAGGGCTACCGTGGAAATGGAAACGTTCTCGCCGAAGAGGCTGCGGAGCTTATCGCGGCCACGCGGAACTGGTCGCGGGCGTACATAATGTGGACGCTGGCCACCGATCAGAACCATGGTCCGCATCTTGGCGGCTGCGACGTGTGCCGCGGACTTGTCACAATTGATACGTCTGACCCCAATCATCCTGTTAAACGCGAACTTGACTATTATGTGCTGGGTCACGCTTCCAAGTTCCTATATCCAGGCGCAGTACGCATTGCCTCGGACGGGCCCGCAGGCACCGATATCAAAGATGTTGCTTTCCTAAACGTTGATGGGACTGTTGTACTTTACGCGCTGAACGCCGGGGCAGACAGTTTGCAGCTCGCCGTGAGAATCCATGAGAAGCAGATGTACACCGTCATTCCAGGCGGTGCGCTAGCAACACTTGTCTGGAAATGATTTACCCGCTCCTGAAGTTTCTAGTGACACCTTTTTGGATCGTTTGGCGAATAACGGCCGACCTGCCGACTCCGTGCCGGCTCACACCACAAGGATCGATCCAGTTCAGGGCGGACACGAGGACGACTCACCAAATGTGAATCGCTCTGACACGAGGGGGGCCGGAACGGCCCTGGATCACCTGGGTCTCGAGCACGATCTCTATGTTTTTCGTCTGCCAGTCCTTGGGGGCCTGCGCCAATATTTCTTGCATCCGATGTTCGTCGACGAGAAATTCACCCGCCGCCACAGTTCCCCCGCGACCGATTCCGGCTACCACCACCGCATACTGATCGGTATCAGGGGCAACGAAGCGGGCAACGATGGCGTAGTCTTTGTAGTCTTCCGTCTTCTGCTGCAAGCGGTCGAGCAGCCATTCTCGCTTCTCGGGGTGCTGGCGATCTTCGATCCAGAGTTGCGACATCGTGGGATCATTCACGAAATGGAAGCGCAGCGCTGAGGTCAGTCGCAGAGTCCAGGTATTGTCGAAGGCGCCGATAAAAACGGAGGGGTTGCGGCGGAGGTCCGTGAGGCTGGTTGTGGACTCCCCGAGGACGCGATAGTTCTTGCTGTACGAGCGCAAGACACCGGCAATATTCACAAGAGGATTCAGGTCATCAATGATCACGGTGACCATGGTATCGGGAAGAGTGATCTCTTTTTGCGGGTCACCAGCATCGCGCAGCCGAATGTTTGCATACTGCACCTGGTCAGCTATACAGAACAGGGCAGGATCGGGGGACTTCACAAAGGGCGCCCAGAACTCTCGCAAGATGGTCGGCCGGGATCCTCGCCACCAGATGCCGGCCGCGGCAATCGCCACCAAGATCGCCAGGATGAGGAGAAGCGCTTTTGTGGAGATCCATTGATGCAAAGCAGACTTAGGCTTCTGGGACTCCGTCGCAGTCACGGTCAGAGCGGTAACCGAGGAGCCGTTCGCCGGCGCGGTAGAGCTTACTGCCAGTCCGTTGGGGTAACCGGGCCAGGAGAACTGGGGCGCATAGGAACCGGAGGGCAGGAAAAGCCGAATTTCCTGGCTGTGCTTGGGATCGTGATAGTACTGTTCAATGCGTTTGCGGATTTCTGCGGCAGTAACGCGAACGATCGGATCAGTATTGGTGTCGTAATCCGGCGGACGGTCAAAGACCTCGATGCCGAGGATTCGTTCCTTCAGATCATGTCCCTGGCCTTCCAGCGTGCGCCCGACTACGAACCTCAAGAACTGGGCATAACGCCTGCTGGAATGAAAAAGAGGGGAGATCAGTAGCCGTTCCAGCTGTTGCTGAACTGCTCCTTTTTCTGGTTCGCTGGACGGAGTCCAGCTCTCGATAACGGGCTCTGGGATCAAGCGACTCCGGCCTTCCGATAGGTGTCGATACGCGGCACTCAAACAAGATTCTGTCGCGAGCGAACTCTGTTTGGGGATACTACTGCGGCTCAACGAGCGAGTTCAACCGTAAAACACAAAGCGAACCATCTTTTCTCCCCTTTCTTAACGGTTCCGGAAACATCTGAAACCAAAGGAGAAAAGCAGCCACTAAATCGATTATCTCTCTTATCCCCTGCTTCTTACCTGTAAACGCTTGCTACTTGCTCCTCGCGTGCCCCACTATCGCGCCTTGGTTTCACATTTGTTGTCCCAGATAAAGCCAAACGTGGCGGTCTAGTCCGCGTGAGCCCGGCCGCAACCCGCCGGGGAACCAGCACTGGAGGGTACCAATGTTGAGTAAAGTGCGTCGGCAGGTATGCTTCGTATTCATGGTTCTGCTTGCGTTCTTAGCTGGCAGCTACCTTGAGGCTCAAAATCAGCAGGTGGCCTCAACTCTGAGCGGCGCGATTACTGACCCCACCGGCCTAGCATTGAAAGATGCAAAGGTGACCCTCACCAGCTCGCAAAACGGGATCAGCCGCAACTATGTCACTCAAGAGGACGGTCTGTACTCATTTACCCTGCTCCCTCCGGCCGTTTACACTTTGGAAGTCAGTGTCTCTGGCTTCAGAGACTATAAGCAGCATGGCCTTTCGCTAGAACCAGGTCAGACCGCACGTCAGGATGTGCGGCTGGCGGTAGGGGCGACGTCCGAAACCATCGAAGTTACCGCTCAAGCTCCGCTTCTGAATGCGGACAACGCGAACATCTCCTCTGACATTTCAGCCAGACAGTTGGCGGAAACGCCGTTGAACCTTCGCAACATCATAAGCCTCGCTGAGCTGAATTCTTCGGTGAGCAATACCGCCGAGGAACAGGTCGTAGGAGCTCCGGGCATCTCGGGCAGCGCCGACCAGGATGTTTCGTTTCTCAACTTTGGGGGCACGTTCTTTGGGACCGCACAATACCTGCTCGATGGCACCTGGGACACGCGAGTGGACTGGGGAGGCGTGCTTTACGTTCCCTCGGTAGATGCCGTCCAGGAATTCAAAATCCAGACCAATGCATTTACCGCGCAATACGGATGGAGCAGCGGCAATGTTATTAACGTCGTCACCAAGTCAGGGACGAATCAGTTCCACGGCGACGCTTGGGAGTTTTACCGAAACAGCGCTTATGACGCTCGATACTATTTCAATAATGGCAGCCAGCCGGCCTTCCATCGAAATCAGTTCGGGGCTACATTCGGCGGCCCCATCATCAAGAACAAGCTGTACTTTTTCACCTACTACGAAGGTCTGAGGCAGGCGACGCCTGCCACGTTGTTGGCCACCATGCCAACAAGCAACGAAAGAACGGGGATCTTTACTGATCTGCTGGGTTCCCAGACTGGGACGGATTATCTTGGACGCCCGATCTACAGCGGCGAAATTTACAATCCATTCAGCACTCGTCAAGTCACCTGTGGGGGCACCGACGGTGTAACCGGTAACACAGTCACCTGTCCTGCTGGAGCGACGACCGAGTACATTCGCGATCCTGTTTCCGGGAATATCGCAACCGGTCTGGGGGGCACGAACGTTATTCCTGCCGGCCTGATGGATTCGATCTCCAGCAAGGTTGCAGGCGGCAATTTCTGGCCGAGCCCGACCACCTCCGCCCTCATCAACAACTTCACTGCGGCTTCCTCCGCAGCAGCGCACTCTAACGAGTACTCGGGGCGCATTGACTACAACTTATCTGTGAATGACCGCCTCTTCGGACGCTGGTCGCAGAAGTACGAGCAAAAAATCAATTTCCCCACGTACTACGGCGCTTCTGATCCAGGCGGCCCAGGCGTCGTTGCTCCGAACAACCGTTACAGCGTTGATGTCGGGTACACCCACATTTTCAACCCGACATTGACTATGAACGCGAATCTTGGCGTGAATCGCCACGTAGAGCAATCGGTAACGCAGAGTTTTGGGTATAAGGCTTCGGCACTGGGCCTGCCATCGTTCATAGACGGAATTGCGCCGAGCTTTCCTGAATTTCAGCCACAGAGCTATGCGCCTTTAGGGGCGCAAGCCGGGTTGGACAACTACATGGTTCCGCAAACCATGTGGACCGGTTCCGTGGATTTCACCAAGATCCGGGGCAAGCACCAACTGTCATTCGGATTCATGGATGTCTGGGCCCGCATCGACGGCGGCCACTACGCGAACACCGTTCTGCAGTTCCAGACCACGTCTACCGCCGGACCTGATCCTCAGAATGCAACGGCCGGAACGGGCGACGGTTTTGCTTCCTTCCTGATGGGTGTGGGCAGCGGAACCGATCAGACGGGTTACAACAAATTTCCTGCAACCGACAAGAACATGCTTGGCTGGTATCTGCAGGATGATTGGAAGATCGCTCCGAAGCTCACGATCAACCTCGGTCTGCGCTATGAAATCCAAACTTCCCCAACGGAAAGGACGAATGCGCAGGAATACTTCGACTTCAATGCAGTAAATCCGATCAGCACAGCGGTAGGTACAAACTATCCGGGCGAGCTTGTGTTCAACAGCAGCGGCAACCGTGGACTCTATAATACTCAGCACCAGAACTTTGCCCCAAGAATTGGTGCGGCGTACAGGCTCCGTGACAAACTGGTAGTGCGCGCCGGATATGGCGTCTTTTTCGTACCCAACTACTACGGTCAAGGTCCGAACATCGGCTACTCGCAGGGGACACCGTGGGTCACAAGTCTTAACAGTGGACTCAACCCGTTTACCACTCTCAGCGGAAACTCAGCCCTGAACTGCAGCAATGGTGGGACGTCGACGCCTTGCCAAAGTGCGTTCCCGACCGGCCAGGTTCCGGCAACGGGAAATTCACTAGGTGGATTGACGGATGTTGGTTTCGGCTTGAATCCGGTAGTTGATAATATCCGCCACTCGGCATATGTGCAGCAGTGGATGGCGGGTGCTCAATACTCGCTTTCGAACAATGACCTGATCGACATCAGTTATGTTGGAAACCACGGCGTCCACGTATTGTCTCAATACCTGGAGTGGGACGAGATTCCCGCTTCGGATCTCGCCCTCGGCAGCCAACTGCTCAACCCGGTCACCAATCCATTCTTTGGACACATCACCTCCAGCGGTTGCGGCTTGGATCAGCCTACGGTGGCGATGGGCCAGTTGCTACGCCGCTTCCCCGAATACTGCAGCGTGACCGAGGCACCCCCTGCGGTAGGCGGCTCCACATATAACGCACTACAGGCCACTTACACGCACCGTTGGCATTCAGGGCTTGATCTGAATGTGTCCTACACCTACTCCAGATTCATGGACGACGTGCAGGGCGCAGCCGGCTGGGCTTTCCCCGGCAGCGGAAGCTCGGTGCGAAACTCGTACAACCTTGCGGCCGAGCACTCGGTGGACGTGACCGACACTCCCCACAGCCTAGTGGTCAACTACAACTACGAACTCCCGTTCGGCACCGGCAAATTGATCGGCGGCGGTTGGAGCCGGCCATTGAATGCAATCCTTGGTGGATGGCAATGGAACGGGATTCTAACCGCAAAATCCGGATTGCCGCTGTCCATCAATCCGGCGACAAACAATACAGGTGGATTCGGATTTAATCAGAGACCCGATCTTGTCGCGGGAGTCAATCCGGTTCCGCAGAATCAATCGATCACAAATTGGATCAATCCAGCCGCGTTTGCACAGCCTGCGGCCTACACGTTTGGCGATGCTCCGCGATTCCTGTCGAATCTGAGAGCGCCCAAATTCTTCAACTACGACACGGGCATCGAAAAATGGTGGGGCCTAGGCGAGACGAGAAAGCTGCAGTTCCGCTTCGAAATGTTCAACGCGTTTAATCATCCGGACTTCTTCGAGCCAGACACCAATCTGGGCGACAGCAATTTCGGAACTATCACGTCGGCCTATCCCGCAAGAAGCGTCCAGTTCGGCGGGAAATTCTACTGGTAGCTCCCAAGCTCGATAGCCAGCCCAACCCTTCAGCGATGCCTGGCGGATTCTATTCCGCCGGGCACTCTGAACCGACATGGATAAATCGTCCCTCCCCCGGGTATCGATGCCAATGAGAAAGCTATTCCAAAGCATTTTCTTGCTCAGATTCACGTTTATCCTGGGCATGTTCCTGCAGATTCCGCTCGTGAACGCGGCGGTTGCCCCCGACAGCTACAATCCGGTTGCTGATCCTCGGGCGGTGCTACGGGCCGGCTCGGCGCGGTTCACGGTTCTTACTCCTCAGCTCATCCGCATGGAGTGGTCTAAGGACGGGAACTTTGAAGATCATGCCTCTTTCGCCTTCGTGAATCGTGCGCTTCCGGTTCCGCAATTCACAAGGCAGATTGGCCCCGGCAATCGGTTGATCCTGAAGACCAGTGCATTGACGGTGGTCTACGATCCAAGGGATAGCGACGGCAAGTTCACCCCTGACGACCTTACCGTTTCTTTCAGTCTTAACGGGAAAGAAGTCGTATGGAAGCCGGGGACAGAAGACGTCGGCAATCTTCTCGGCACCACCCGTACACTCGATACAGCACGCGGTGGAGTGAAATTGGAGCCCGGCCTGATATCGCGTGACGGCTGGACACTGGTGGATGACAGCGCCCGCCCGCTCTTCGATTCGACTGACTTCAGCTTTCGCGCGGGCGAGCAGAGCGAGTGGCCCTGGGTGATGCTGCGTCCCGCCGGCGAGCGACAAGACTGGTATTTTTTCGGCTACGGGCACGATTACAAAGGGGCCCTTCATGACTTCACTCAAGTCGCGGGCAAGATCCCGCTGCCGCCACGATTCGCCTTCGGCGCGTGGTGGTCGCGCTACTGGTCTTACAGCGATCAGGAATTCGAACAGCTGCTTCAACAATTCCAGACCCACGACATTCCTCTGAGCGTGCTGGTGATGGATATCGACTGGCATCCCACCTTCAACGAAGTCGCAGGGAATAACAAGCTGGATGCGTCGGGTCACCGTCTCGGCTGGACAGGCTATTCCTGGAACAAATTCCTATTCCCCGATCCGGCGAGCTTTCTGTCGAGTGTTCATGAACAAGGGCTGAAGACCACGCTCAATATTCATCCGGCATCCGGCATTCAACCTTGGGAAGACAACTATCCTGCCATGGCACGCTCGATGGGAATCGATCCAGCGAGCAAGCAATATGTGCCGTTCGACATCACAGACAGGAAATTCGCGGACAATTACCTGAAGTATGTGATCCATCCCCTCGAGCAACAGGGGATCGATTTCTTCTGGCTCGATTGGCAGCAGGAGGATGCGACAAAACTTCCCGGCGTGAATCCAACTTTCTGGCTGAACTACGTGTTCTTCACCGACCAGGAACGCGAGAAGAAACGGGCGCTGCTATTCCATCGTTGGGGCGGGCTGGGCAACCATCGTTACCAGATCGGCTTTTCGGGTGACACGATTTCCGTCTGGGACTCGCTCGCATTTCAACCCTATTTCACGGCAACGGCAGCGAACGTCGGATATACGTATTGGAGCCATGACATTGGCGGCCATCAGCCGGGTGGCATTGAACCCGAGCTTTACTTGCGCTGGATTCAGTGGGGAATTTTCAGTCCAATCCTGCGCACTCACACCACGAAGAATCCGGAAGCGGAAAGGCGAATCTGGGCGTATCCCGAGCCCTACTCGGACCTGATGCGGCAATGTTTCGTGCGTCGCAATGCGATGCAGCCCTACATCTACACCGAAGCCAGAAAGACTCACGATACCGGGGTCGGATTCCTGCGGCCACTCTACTATGACTGGCCGGAAGCTTCCGAAGCCTACGACGCAAAGAACGAATACATGTTCGGTGACAGCATCCTCGCCGATCCGATAACACAACCGGTGGCAAAGGACTCCCAACTCGCCCAAACCAGCATCTGGCTTCCTCCCGGAGACTGGATCGAGTGGGATACCGGAGCACGTCTGCAAGGCCCGGCAACGGTGCTGCGTAGTTTTTCACTCAGCCAGATTCCCGTGTACGTGAAGGCGGGGAGCATTATTCCGATGCAACCGGCGACGCATTCCTCAAAAAAGTCGACAGAGCCAGTGATTCTTAGTGTCTTCCCGATGAACAATGGGCAGGTCTCGACGTATCGTCTCTACGAAGACGCGGGGGACACGCCGGGATACGAACATGGAGAGAGCGCGTGGACTCCGATTCGCGCATCGTTGAATGGCGATGGGACATTATTGAATATCAGCGTTGAGCCCGTCGAAGGCCGCTACCCGGGAATGCCAACCGAGCGCGCTTATGAACTGCGCGTTCCTGGAAGCTGGCCTCCCTCGGCAGTGAGCGTAAACGGTGAGCCGTTGCCTTTTGCAAAGCAAAAGGGCACAATCGGCTGGCGCTTTGAGGGCGATACTCTGACGACGATTGTGACGACTCCGCGTGTTTCCGCGAGTAGCATGCTGAAAATTTCGCTGCGCATTGGGCTGGATATGACGCGCAATCGCTCACTTCTCGATGGATTCGCGGGCAAGCTGGCGCGCTTACGCGAAACGTACGATTTGCTGAACGCGAATTGGCCCGTAGCGTGGTCTCCAGACGAGTTGGTGAGCGCCATGCAAACCGGTGACCGCATCGCTTATTTCCCAAAAACTGCGCTCGATGAAATCGGTGGGTTACAAAAGAAACTCACTGCTTTGCCAGAGTTGATCGAGGCGCTACACGCAACCGAATCCTCCCCTGCGTTCGCAACAACAAACGAATCCAGCTCAGACCATTCTCAAAATAAGCTCGTACACTACAACTCGGTCATTAACACTGCGCTCGCGCATATTGCGAGCATCAGTGAAACGCAGCCACGGGCAAGCAGGGAAGTGAGGACGGCGGCGGAGCCGTAGCCGGAGTGCAAAACGTTGTTTGCAAACGCGGTATCCTGCTCGCGCTGGTGGCTCTCCCTGTCTTTGCCCAACTTGCAACTCGCGCCCCTCAATTCCAGCTCACGCCGCTCCACGGTGTCGATTTCGTCCTGCGCAATTCGCCCACTCCGCGCAAGTACTTGATTGAGACTATGCCCGGCGGCGTGGCCCTGCTTGATTACAACAACGACGGCCTGCTCGACATTTTTCTGGTGAATGCAGGCCATGTGCCGAACCCACTCCGCAGTCCGGCTCACTTCGGGCGGGACAACTCTGCATACTGGAACCGTCTTTACCGTCAAAACAAAGACGGCACGTTCACCGACGTCACTGTGCAAGCCGGCCTGCAGCACGCTGGAGACACGAACTATGGAATGGGAGTTGCTGTCGGGGACTACGACAACGATGGTTTTCCTGATATTTATGTCACCAACTATGGGAAGAACATCCTCTACCACAACAATGGCGACGGCACTTTCACCGATGTTACGGCGAAGGCGGGAGTGGCGGCAGGCGGATGGTCCGTATCGGCAGGATTCTTTGACTACGACAACGATGGGAAACTGGATTTGTTTGTGACCCGCTACCTCGACTGGACTCCGGAAACGAGCAAGACTTGTGGCCGGATCGAAGAGCCGATGTATTGTCCTCCGGGCGAATTCGGCTCTATGACTAACATTCTTTATCACAACCGCGGGGACGGCACGTTTGAGGACGTAAGTGTGGCTTCCGGAATCGCTGAAAAAAAGGGGCGTGGATTGGGCGTCGCCTTTGCCGACTATGATGGAGACGGCTTCACAGATGTGTTCGTCACTAATGATGCACTTGAGCAGTTTCTCTTTCACAACAACGGAAATGGCACATTCAGTGAAGTTGCGTTTGACTCGGGCGCGGCCCTGAACAACTCCGGTAAAATGCCCTCGGGAATGGGCGTCGCTTTCCAGGACTACGATAACGACGGCCTTCCTGACCTGCTTATCACGCAATTGCCCCACGAGTCGTACGTCTTGTTTCACAATGACGGAAACAAATCATTCAGTGCGCAGGAACTGGAAACCGGATTCGGCGCGCTCTCTGAAACCTCATCCGGGTGGGGAGTTGGTCTCGAGGATTTTGACAACGATGGCTGGAAGGATGCGTTCATAGTGCAGGGCCACGTTTTCGATAACGTGCACTCGTACGACAACTCTCTCCGGTATCGCGACGTCCCTTTACTTGCCTTGAACAATCGGGGTCACTTCGAGAGAGGGAATGTTGGGCCTACTCCGGCTGTAGCCGGCCGCGGCGCCGCTTTCGGCGATCTCAATAATGATGGCTGGCTCGACGCAGTTACGACCTCACTCGGGGACGGGCCGCAATTCTATTTGAATCGCGCCGGCAAATCGCACTGGCTGACGGTTATGCTTCGCGGGACGAGTAGCAACCGCGACGGATATGGGGCTCGCGTTCAAGTCAATGGTCAAGTGAGATTCGCGACCGCCTCGGGAAGTTATCTTTCCTCGAGCGACAAGCGTGTGCACTTTGGCTTGGGAGACAGCCGCAAGGCGGAAATTGAAATTCGATGGCCGTCAGGAATTCGTCAGACCTTGCGAGATGTGTCAGCAGATCAGTTTCTTACCATCAAGGAGCCCGAGCGGAAATGATCCAGGCGCTTCTCTTCCTGCATCTTTTTCTTCAGCCGCAGGCGACCGCGCCGCAGGCGGCAGATCAAGCGAAGGTGTTGCTACAGTCGGGCATCGATGCGGAAAACCGCAATGACCTCGACCATGCTTTGATCGAATTTCGCAAAGCTGCAGATTGGGATCCCTCGTCGTCGGAAGTTCTTCTCCGTCTCGGCGACGCCTACATGAAGAAACAAGACGCTGCCGATGCCATTCCGCCTCTCAAGCGTGGCGCCGAGCTCAGCCCCGACTCGGTTCCCATTCAGCAGTTGTTGGGTTACGCGCTATTGACACAAGGCTATGCCGCTGAGGCGATTCCTCATCTCGAGATTGCCCGTGATCCGGGCGCCTTGGGAATCGCACAACTGGAGAACGACGAGCCTGCCAAGGCGATGGTGAACCTGCAATCTGCGTTGGAAAGCGATCCCGACAATCCTGATCTTCTTTTTTATCTGAGCCGCGCGGAAACGGCTGCGGGTTCGCAAGTAACCGACAAACTATTAGCGGCGTTCCCAAACTCTGCGCGAGCACACCAGGCTCGTGGCGAGGGTTACTACCAGATGAAGATGATTCTAGAGGCGGTAAAGGAATACGAGCAGGCAATCGCAATCCGACCCGATTTGCCGGGCCTGCACCTCGAACTTGGGGAAATCTATGCCGGGCGGGCCGAGTGGCCGAAGGCAGAAGAACAATTTCGCGCGGAGACGAGGTTGCATCCGGGCAGCGCAGAGGCCGCCTTTCGACTGGGCGACGTGCTGGTGCAGGAAGGAAAAATGAAGGAGGCCGCTGACGAACTGCGGCGTTCCGATTCGCTTCGTCCCAATATGCCGGAAACACTCTATGCGATCGGACGCGCCTTGGCCACCGTGGATGCGATCGCGGCTGAGCAGGCGCTTACCAGAGTGCTTAAGATCGAGCAAAATACGCCGATCGCTGCACAGGCTGACCTGCTTCTTGCCTCAATCCACAGAAAGCAGGGTAAGTCCGCTCTGGCCGGCCGCGAAATGGAAGACTATCGTCGAATCCAAGGCTTGAGGGGGCAGTAGATTCGTCGCTCGTCGATGTTATTCTGCGTCGTCTCACCTTTGTGCTGACCGATCGTGCGGAACGCGCTGATTAATGAACATCGCAAAGAGCAGTGGAGCTTCTCGAGAGTCATCAATTATCTCAACGAAAGTGGCGACGATTTAGCGCCAACCGAGGGCCGGGGCGACTGTAGTCAGAATAGCCTCCATGACATGCGCATTGTAGGCGACACCCAGTTGATTTGGAACGGTTAGCAGCAGCGTGTCGGCCTCGGCGATCGCCTCGTCTTTCCTAAGCTGCTCGATGAGAATATCTGGCTCAGCGGCGTAGCTGCGCCCGAAGATCGCCCTCGTGTTTTCGTCAAGGAACCCGATCTTGTCTTCTTCCTGAGGTCCTCGTCCGAAATAGCCGCGATCACGGTCATCCATCAACGCAAAAATACTGCGGCTAACGGAAATGCGCGGAGTACGCGTGTGACCAGCTTGCTTCCAGGCTGCTCGAAAGGCGCGAATCTGGGCGGCTTGTTGGATGTGGAGCGGCTCACCGGTCTCGTCGAATTTGAGGGTTGAGGTCTGCAGGTTCATTCCCCGCTTCGCGGCCCATGCCGCTGTCGCATTGGAAGCGGACCCCCACCAGATTCGATCACGCAATCCTTCAGAGTATGGCTCAAGACGTAGCAGTCCCGGCGGATTCGGAAACATTGGACGCGGATTCGGCTGAGCGAAGCCCTTGCCGCGCAGCAACTCAAGAAATTCTTCGGCGTGTCGCCGTCCCATGTCTGTATCGTCCTCGCCTTTCATCGGACGATAACCAAAATAGCGCCAACCATCGATGACTTGCTCAGGGGAACCGCGGCTGATTCCCAACTGCAGCCGTCCGCCGGCGATCAAATCCGCAGCCCCAGCGTCCTCCGCCATGTAATGGGGATTCTCATACCGCATGTCGATCACTGCTGTGCCAATTTCGATCTTTCGTGTTTTCGCGCCAACCGCCGCGAGTAGCGGAAACGGCGATGCAAGTTGCTGCGCGAAGTGATGAACACGGAAGTAGGCTCCGTCCATTCCCAAGCGCTCGGCCTCCACGGCGAGATCGATGGACTGCAGGAGCGCATCAGCCGCCGATTGCGTTCGTGACTGCGGTGAAGCTGTCCAATGACCGAATGAGAGGAACCCAATTTTCTTCATGCAATTCCATCGTCCGTTCCGGCCAGGAGCTATGGCCATTTCTAAAGTAAACGTAGCGCACCGTTGCAGTTTTGCCATTGTAAAGAAATGGCTTTGGCTCTGACCGCGGAGAGACCGTGTGGTTTCAGAATATCCCCGTACGACGCCCTTCAAAACAGTGCGGCATAGGCCGTTCAATTCAATCCCAAGCTCTTCTGAAAGTCGGAAAACAGCCGCACTTCTCAGAATAATGCGACCTTTGGCGGAATGGGATCATCAACCTTGGGGTAGTGCCGGCCCGCAACCCACCGAGTTGGTGGCATCGGAAAAGGGCATGAACAATACAGCACCTGTCATCGCGCGTGAAACTGGCCGCCATCACTATGAGGCTGTGATGCGCATCAGTGAAGCGATCGCGGCTTGCCGTGAACCCGAAGAACTGGCTAGTACTCTCGCGGATGAAATTGGCGACTTTCTTCACTTCGACCACCTCTACTTGACTGTATTCAGGGAGAACTCCAGGGAAATCGAATATCTCGTTTGGGGTAAGGGTTCTTTGCCATTCCCGGACCTGCCAATAGAAGAGTTACCCATGTGGCACGCGATGGTGAGCGGGGATCCGCAGCATACTGCCGATTGGGATACCGAGGAGCGTTTTCCGCAATTCAGGGAGTGGGCCCAGAAAATGGGGCTTGGCTCGGGAGTCCGGGTACCGTTGGCGACGCCGCATCGACGACTAGGTGTTTTCGGAATCAGCCGCAACACCGTGAATCCGTTCAGCGAGGAAGACATATGTTTCCTGCAGCTGGTCGGGCGTGTCGTCGCATTCGCGCTTGATGATGGCCTAAATCTGAGGCGCGCGCAGAGTGCGGGCGCGAGCCTACAAAGTCAAAACGAGCGCCTCCAACTGCTTCTGAACCTGACCAATCGAATTACCTCGAATCTTAAGCTTCGGGAACTGTTACGAGCCGCCGCAGCTAACATTCGCGAGGTCATGCAGTGTGATGCGGTCGCGGTTTCACTGGTAAATTCGGCTTCAGGCACCTCCAGGTTATATGTCCTTGATTTTCCTCAGGGCAAAGGGTTCATTAAGGAGGAGCGGGTCATCACAATAGCCGGCGCCGCCAAGCGCGCTCTGGAGACCTTAAAACCAGCAGTCGTCAACAAGGCCGATCGTTCCGAACTTCCCGCTGAAATCTACGATCAATTGGTCGCCGAAGGCCTGAAGAGCTGTTGTCTGTTTCCGCTGATTAATCGGGGTCGAGCGCTCGGAATCCTGACTATTGCACGGACTAATGAGGCTCCTTTCACTTCATACGACGTCGAATTTCTGACACAAGCTGCGGGGCAGATTGCAATCGCGATCGAAAATGCATTGGCATACCACGAAATCTCGGAGCTTAAAGACAAGCTCGCTCAGGAGAAGCTGTATCTCGAAGAAGAAATCCGCAGCGAGATGAACTTCGAGAACATCGTTGGAAACAGCGCGACATTAAAGCACGTTCTCGAACTGGTTGAGACCGTCGCTCCAAACGACTCGACAGTTCTGCTGCTTGGCGAAACCGGCACGGGCAAGGAATTAATCGCTCGCGCCATCCACGACCGCAGCCGCCGCATGGATCGCACGTTTGTAAAGATGAACTGTGCTGCGATTCCAACAGGGCTACTGGAGAGCGAACTATTCGGGCATGAAAAAGGAGCGTTCACCGGTGCCATCGCGCAGAAAGTGGGGCGGCTTGACTTAGCCGATCAGGGAACCCTCTTCCTGGATGAAGTAGGGGACATCCCGATCGAGATTCAACCAAAATTACTGCGCGCTCTGCAGGAACGAGAGTTCGAGCGTCTGGGCAGCACACATACCCGCAAAGTGAACATACGGCTGGTGGCGGCGACCAATCGCGATCTGGAAGAGATGATTGCCAAAAAGGAATTCCGCAGTGATTTGTACTATCGCCTCAACGTATTTCCGATCCGCATACCGCCTTTGCGGGAACGCAAGGAAGATCTTCCTCTGCTGGTGAGCTACTTTGTCCAAAAGTTTGCGAAGCAAATGCAGAAGAAAATCGAGAGTATCTCACCGGCCGTCATGAAAGGGCTGACAGCATGGGAATGGCCCGGTAACATCCGGGAGCTCGAAAATTTCATCGAGCGTGCTGTGATCCTGACTCGCGGCAAATCTCTTGAAGCGCCGCTGGGAGAACTTCGCAGATCCAAGGCTCAGGAGCGCGCTGTTACGATGCAGGGTTCCGGCAGGGAAGACATTGCACGAATCGTAAAAGAAACCCTCGACGTTCTCAATGGGAACAAGAGTGCCACCGATGGAAGGGCTCAAAAGCAGCGCGAGGAAATTGTGCGCGCACTTGGCGAAAGCAAGGGTCGCGTTGGCGGTGCCGACGGAGCTGCTGCACGCATGGGCATCAATCGGACTACGCTTCTGTCACGGATGAAGAAACTCGGCATCGACCCCGGTCAGTACGCTTAACCCGGTTCCCGATCGGGAAGTTTTCTTCCGATAACCTTGACAAGTAGATTGATGCCCTGCGGCTATCATCATTGCACAGCTTAGAAGCGGAAGACGATGCCGGCCGAGGGCTGCGCCGTATGCGTCCAAGCGTTGGTATTCAAGCTGGGGAGATTGAAATCGGGCGCCTTATACACGTAGCCGCGATACTCTGCCCGTAAGGAAAGGTGTCTGGTGAAGGCGTAATCAGCGCCGGCGCCATAGACGAAGGCACCCTTGGCTTCCCATGTTGCGCCCGCAAAACTGCCACCACCGTTGCCGGTAGGATCAAACATGAGGGCTCCGCCGCCCGCAAGAGCGTACGGTTGTAACCTGAGAAAACCGGGCAGTTTCACCACGGCTTCGCCGGTGACTTGGTGAACGTTGGACTGCACACGCCCCAGTCCGCTGCCGAAGTAGGTCTGTGTATCCCGGTCATAGCCGTAGTTGCCTTCGGCAGCAAGCCAACGATTGATGTTGTAACGATAGCCAATCAGAAATCCGCCTGTGTTGGTGACGTGGTCTTGAATGCCGTTGCCTTCGCTGTCTTTTGTGAAAAACCCTGTGCCCTGTATGCTGATTTCTGATCGAGTTTCTTGCGCGATGGCAGTCGTGGGATGTAACGCTGCAACGCCGACAGCGCTTGCCAGCGCCAGCTTTATGAAGTTTCTAAATTGCATGTGTTCTCCTTTTTGTGCCGTTCTGCGACGCACCTTGTCCGCGTTTCTCGGCCGCTATCATCGCGGTTGCGATGTTCATTGCAGCCAGAAGTAGGACTTCTTGTAGCGTGAACCCGCGACTTGTGATTTTCCACATAACCGCTTCACAACGTGATTCGAAGCGTCGCATCTCAGTTCAGGGCAACTTCTGTACCAAACGGAGCTGTTCATACCACCGAGCAAAATGAGCCTATTGGCGCAAGTTCCCAGACGCAGCACTGTCGAAAGTTGAAAGTGTCACGCGCTCATCAACACTGGAGGCACCTGCAGGCAAGAATGGGAGCTGTCGGAGGAGCCGTCAGCCGTCACTGCATCGGTTGCACGCCGGTACTCCCTCGCAGGAGAGAGGGGGATCAATCTCCCCATGCCAGTCGTGGTGCCGGATTGGTGTTTGGAAATTTTGCGATTGGCACGGCTGAACGAATTTGCGCAAGCCTCGCCCAAGAGTTTCTTTTTGGCAAGTTCACCCGAAGGGGTGGTCACATGAAGTAAACGCACCATAACGAGACTCTCCCACGTTGTCGCGAGCACCAGGGGCCTGCTGGTGACTTGCGACTCTCCCTTTACTCCCGCCCATGATCCTGCCGTTCGGGCCCGGCTTCATTGCCCGGGCTCCTGCCTCTCATATGACCCATTTCGAGGGGGACGCAGAAGTCAGAGACGCCTTCGACAGTCTCAACTCTCGACAACAAGTCTAAAAATCAACATTGCAATTCTTGCACTTAGAGTGCGGGAGGTTTGGCAACCTCCTTGCCTGTGTCCGTACGTTAGGGAAAAGACCCATGCTGAAGATCTCGATCATTGAAGGCCACACCGAGCGGCGATTGATCGTGGAGGGCAAGCTGGTCGGGCCGTGGGCGGCAGAGCTAAGGAGTGCATGCGAAAGCGGGAATGCGGATCTTTTCGGCCGCAAACTCATTATCGATATGAGGCATGTAACGGCAATTAGTCAGGAAGGCGAGAACGTGTTGTTTGAATTGATCCAGAAGGGTGTCAAATTTCGCTGCCGCGGTGTGTTTACGAAACACGTTTTGAAGCAGGTCGCCCGCCGCGCAAACGGCAACCCTGGGAAGGCGGAGAAATGAGAGAGCAGGCCCGCCATCAAGTTCGCAGAAACGAGCCAGATCCGTACGCGACTCGCGAGGACTTTATCAAGGTTTTTCACGAGGACACGAATGGACTCTATCAGCTTTCGTTTCTGCTTACCGGAGATCACGAAAAGGCAGAAAGGTGCTTTGTAGCCGGGATCGAGGATTGTGTTAAAGAGAACCGCGTGTTTCTGGAGTGGGCACGTTCATGGGCGAAGCGCATTGTCGTCGCAAACGCAATTCGTGAGGTGAAGCCGCGCCCGAACCTGCCTAGCTCTCCAACATCTCCGACCGTTTTGCCGCACGGCGAGCAGTCAAGTGGTTCAGGGCATTTCGACCTGGAAAAGGTACTAGAGCTTAGAGATTTCGAGCGGTTTGTTTTCGTGATGTCGGTGCTGGAGAACTATTCACTCCACGAATGCGCCGTCCTTCTCGGTTGCTCTGTCTTGGAGATCCGGCAAGCTCGCTTCCATGCTCTTGAAGATCTGGCTGCCTCAGGCCAAGTGGTTTCTTTCGCACCGTAGTTTTTGACTTAATGTTGGCTGCAAATCATGAGGAAGATAGGTTGATGATCTGTGTGATTGGTTCCAATCAACGCCGGTTGGGCTTACACAGCAAGTCCGTCGCCCCTGGGGCAGAAGACCTAAAGGAAGGACAATAGCGTGCCAAACACCAATGCATACGTGGGGGCTGATGGACCGTTCGAAATCCCAAGCAGAGAGCAAACAACTCAGGCTTTTGGGCACATTTTGTCGAGCCGCATTGCGTCACTGTACAGAAAGGCCTATCGAATGTTGGGAAATGCTGCGGACGCGGAGGACGCCGTTCAGGATGCTCTTCTCGCTGCCTATGCGCACCTGGATCAGTTCAAGGGGCAATCAGAGATGTCCACCTGGGTAACCGCCATAGTGCACAATTGTGTCCTACTGCAACTCCGGAAGCGGCGACGTCACGACTACTTGTCTCTCGATGAGCCAACCGGGGAATTTCAGACACATTCGCTATCGGAGCAACTAGCAGATCACCGACCTAATCCCGAGGATGAATGTGAACATTCTGAGTTACGCACACGCTTGATCCATTTGCATAGCCAACTCTCGCCCACTCTGCGCAGAACACTTCGGCTGCGCGATATTGACGGCTTATCGATCCGCGAAACTGCGCGGATTTTGAAAGTACCTTGCGGTACCGTGAAAGCTCAGTCGGCACGTGCCCGACAAAAACTCAAGGGGTTGATGCAACGCGCGCTCAGGCCGCGATCTCGAAGTCTGCGGAAGAACCAACTGGAACGCGAGTAGCAAACTCCAATGCCCAATAAGAACGTCTTATGCTGACAAATCCCGAGCCAGATCGGAATATCGAGGAGCTGAACGATGACGAAGTCTATGCTGCCATTTGCTACCTTGAGCCGGCCCCAAAGAGCCCAGGTAAGCAGAGCGGCGATATCGCCAGAACCAAGGAGAATGACGATAACGGCACTGTGATCTGCGTCTGTTTATACATTGCAGTGTTAGTTTGTCTCGTGGTCTTCTGGCTGTACTTGAGATGATGCTGGATTCTGACAAGTTCCAAAAAAGAGATTGATTGGTGGATCTTGGGCCGGCCTCCAATCGGCACACCGACCTTTGCGCTTCTGAGCCGTATACGTTCGAGTTCCTCACCCAAGGCTCTCGTGAGCACCGATTTTCTTTCTGTATAGGTCTGCCCAAAGCGAATGTCTGTCGGCACGTCTCAACATGTTCGACAGTCATCTGCACTCGCAAAGTACTTCTTAATCCACTCCTTGAATTTCAATCACTTACTCTAATACGAACTTTGGCACGCGCCGTGCCTTGTCTCACAGTGACTGGAACGCAAACTCCAGTTGGAGTTCGGAGATATGGCACACGCACAAGCTGTTTCACTTACGTCCCCAGCATTTCGTTCTGTTCCTTTTGTTGAATTGCGACAGACTCTGCCCAGTCAGATCGCGATCATCTCGCCATTCGTCGATCAACTGATGCATTTCATCGCGAGATTCCGAACTTCTGACGGGAGCGAACTGAACATTGAAACCGCGCTCCATGAGGCGCTGGCAAACGCCATCGTGCACGGCAACCAAGAGGATCCTCGCAAGATCGTCTGCATCGCGTGCCGCTGCACCACGGACGGAGAGGTCTTCCTTACGGTTCAAGACGAGGGGCAAGGATTCGACATGGCCGCGGTGCTAGATCCGACAACACCAGCGAATCGGCTCCTCCCGCACGGGCGCGGGATCTATCTGATGAAAACGTTAATGGACGACGTTGGTTTCGAGCAGGGCGGCGCAGTTGTGCATATGCACAAAGCGCCCAACGCGAGACCAGCGGCAGGAAGATAAAAAGCACAATCCGACGACTCGCAAAAGTGTGCCCGCGGATACCAAGGATATGTGCAGCACCGATGTGTTGCTATTTGATTGAGTGAGGGTGCAGAAACTACGTTGCGGGCTGGGCCAATGGCGAAAAAGCTCCACAAAATTGGAAAGCCATGCCGCGAAGATAGTGATCTTCTCTCTAAGTTGAACTACTGTCATGGTCCACTTCGTCCTTAGTCGCGCTTTTAGCGACTCGCAGCTAGGCAGCGGCGGAGCGATCCATGCGTTGCCTGAGCTCATCCTAATTGGTACCGCAATAGCACTTGTTCTCAATGTGTTGCTTTCCTGGCTTTCTCGGCACAGAGAGCGCTCAAATGTGCGGCACTACTCGGCGCACATTGCGCGCGGTGGCCCTTTTCCTCCTCCACCAATTCTTCAAGTGAACCTGCGAGAAGTACAAGACCGCAGTGAACACATTTCGATTCGAGGAAGAACGTCTGATTCTCAACGATTGGATTGCGTGTAAAGTCGTACCTTCTAATTTCATGAGGGCAATTCCTTGGACTGATTGTGTTTCCGAAGTTCGAGCCCAGAGCGTGGCGCTTGGCCCAAATCGCATGGTTCGCCTTCGGTCGAAACTTGTGGGCATCCGTATTGCCAAACTGCACTGTCCAAGCCCAGCACTTATTGCAATCTTGCCAGACACTTACAGCGAAGCCTCCGCAGGTTCTGGTTGCAATATCGAACGTCGACTGTCGACCTCGTCTCGACAGTGCTGACTTTCGAAAGATCTCCTGCTTATCGGTCATGAAACTCGTCACTTTGCGCTGGAAATGTCGAAACCCTTTCGACAACCTCGACTGTTTATAGCGCCGCTTTCCATCCGGCAGTGAAATCTCATTGCTTTACGGATTCGTACGTTTGGTATGTGGATTGCCCTCATAGCGTGTGTGAGGAGAGGACGCATGTTCACAATTGTCAGCTCTAGCGGTGTGGTGGCCCCATCTACGGGCAGTGATATGAGGTGGATATCTCTAAGTTTGCTTGGTGCAGTGTTACTACTGAACGCAGTTGGCTGCAGCAACAGTAAGGTGCGGGCCGCCGCTCCGCCTCCGCCACCGGTGGTCGAAGTTGCACCAGTCACACAAAAAGATGTTCCGGTTCAAGGCGAGTGGGTAGGAACTCTCGAGGGGTACGTCAATGCGCAAATTCAGCCTCAGGTGAGCGGTTACTTGATTCGCCAGGATTATCGCGAAGGAGGCTTCGTTAGAAAAGGTCAGCTCCTGTTCGAGATTGATGCCCGTCCATTTCAGGCCGTGCTCGATCAAGCCAAAGGACAACTGGCGCAAGCCGAGGCGCAGGAGGCGAATGCCGAGCTGAACGTGAAGCGTGACGTTCCCGAAGCGGAAGCTCATGCCATTCCCCAGAGCCAACTGGATACCGACACCCAAGCACTCCTCGCGGCGAAGGCCTCCGTCGAGGCCGATCAGGCGGCAGTAGAACAAGCCACGATAAACCTTGGCTATACAAAGGTCACTTCTCTCATCGACGGAATCGCCGGCATCAACACCGTGCAGGTCGGCAACCTGGTGGGGCCTTCAACGGTCCTCACCGCGGTCTCTCAGGTAAGTCCGATCAAAGTTTATTTCCCCATCAGCGAACAGGAATATTTGCGCATGGCGGATGGCGGCGGTCCGGGGAGTGTCGACTTCATTACGCACGCTTCACGAATCCCGTTGCAGCTGACCCTGGCCGATGGGAATGCCTACCCGCATCCCGGCAAGATCATCTTCGCCGATCGCCAAGTAAATACGCAGACCGGGACGATTCAAATCGTCGGCGAGTTTCCGAACTCCAGAAATCTGTTGCGGCCCGGCCAGTACGCGCGCGTAGAGGCTCCGACAGGAAACATCGCGGGAGCACTGCTGGTGCCGCAGGCAGCGGTGAATCAGCAGCAAGGTACCTACCAGGTGACGGTCATCGGCGCTGACAATCGGGCGCAACTCCGGACGGTAAAAGTGGGCCCGACCGTCGGCACGTTCTGGACGATCACCTCCGGCGTAAATCCAGGAGAACGTGTAGCCGTTGTTGGCGGGGACAAAGTCAAAGACGGCCAACCAGTGAATCCCACTCCTTACAAAGAAAAGGAAATGGAGGCCCGTTAAGCCATGGCGCACTTTTTTATTCGACGGCCCATTGTCGCGATCGTGATTGCACTCCTCACGGTCATCGTCGGCGCAATCTCGATCGCGACCTTGCCGGTAGCCCAGTTTCCACAGATTGCTCCGCCTGAAATCAGGTTGCAAGCCAACTATCCCGGTGCAGACGCGCTAACCCTGGAGCAAGCGGTCGCCACACCCATCGAACAGCAGGTCAACGGTGTGGACAACATGTCTTACATGTACTCCCTAAACGTTACCGCCAATCAATCGACGACATTGTTCGCCGATTTCGATGTCAAGACCGATCCCAACATGGATCTGCTGCTCACCCAGTCGCGCCAGCAACTGGCCAACGGTCAGTTGCCGCCGGTGGTGAACAATTACGGGATCAGCCTCAAAAAGTCGACCACCGCTCCGCTCATGCTGATCGCCTTGTACTCGCCGCATGGGTCTCGCGATGCGACTTACTTGGCTAACTACGCCTACATCAACCTCAACGATCCGATTGCTCGCTTGTACGGCGTCGGTCAAACACAGGTCTTTGGCGCCGGCCAGTATGCCATCAGGTTATGGGTGAAGCCCGACCAAATGGCCAAACTCGGAATCACCGTCCCGGACATTTCTAACG
>Ga0209624_10000828_pt1 | contig 26234 bp, 22 predicted proteins | sample JacPinW_OM2H0_O1_FD_188565 | JGI IMG/M metagenome (GOLD analysis project Ga0209624, IMG submission 188565) | Forest soil microbial communities from Algoma, Ontario, Canada - Jack Pine, Ontario site 1_JW_OM2H0_O1 (SPAdes) (version 2) | ecosystem: Environmental > Terrestrial > Soil > Boreal...
GTGAAGCGTGGGAGCGCGGTTCAGCAGCACCGGATGCTCGCGGATCACGTCCTCGAGAATGTCCCAAACCGTTGCTTCCTGGGCCTCGACCAGTTCCTTGGCCTGCTTGATCGTGGTGCAGTGTCCAGCGGCTTCCAGGCGATGATAAATGAACGGCTTGAACAGCTCGAGCGCCATCTTTTTCGGCAAACCGCACTGGTGCAGTTTCAGCTCCGGTCCCACGACGATTACCGAGCGGCCGGAATAGTCCACGCGCTTGCCGAGCAGGTTCTGGCGGAATCGGCCCTGCTTGCCCTTGAGCGTATCGGACAGCGACTTCAGCGGGCGGTTGTTGGTCCCGCGGAGCACGCGGCCGCGGCGTCCGTTGTCAAACAGCGCGTCAACGGCTTCCTGCAGCATGCGCTTTTCGTTGCGGACGATTACATCGGGAGCGTGCAGCTCCATCAGTTTCTTCAGGCGGTTGTTGCGGTTGATCACGCGCCGGTACAGGTCGTTCAGGTCCGAAGTCGCAAACCGGCCGCCATCCAGGGGCACAAGCGGACGCAGTTCGGGCGGCAGCACGGGAATGACGTCCAGAATCATCCATTCCGGCTTGTTGCCGCTCTTGCGGAACGCCTCGAGAACCTTCAGCCGCTTGGCGAACTTGATCCGCTTCTGTAGGCTCGGATCGATCTTCATCTTTTCGCGGAGCTCGGTTGAAAGCTTGTCCACGTCCACGCGGCGCAGAAGTTCCTTGATCGCTTCCGCCCCCATGCGCACGTCGCACTTGCCCGGGAATTCCCGCTGGAGTTCCCGCCACTTCTCTTCCGGCAGGATTTCCTTCTCCTTGATTCCGGGCACTTCGCCGGGATCCACGCAAACGAAGGTTTCAAAGTAAAGAATGTGCTCCAGGTCGCGCATGGTGATATCAAGCAAGTAGCCGATGCGGCTCGGCAGCCCCTTGAAGAACCACACGTGGGAGCAGGGAGAGGCGAGCTCGATATGTCCCAGGCGCTCGCGGCGAACCTTGCTGAGCGTCACTTCCACGCCGCACTTGTCGCAAATCACGCCGCGGTGCTTCATGCGCTTGTACTTGCCGCACAAACACTCCCAGTCGGTGACGGGGCCGAAAATCTTGGCGCAGAACAGGCCGTCGCGCTCCGGTTTGAAGGTGCGGTAGTTGATGGTCTCAGGCTTGGTTACTTCGCCGTGGGACCAGGACCGGATTTTCTCCGGGCTCGCAAGGCTGATACGAATCGAATCAAAATCTGCGATCTGGCTGGCACGGTCATAAGGGCTCGATCGATACAAGGGATGATCCTCCCGTCCCGGTTTACCCGGGACAAATACTTTTGAAAAACAAGATAATCAGACGCGCTCCGGATTTCTCCGGAGCGCGCAATTAGTCCGCTGCTTCTGCCTTCTCAAGTTGCGGCTTCTGGCGTTTCATCAATTCCACATCCAGGCACAGCGACTGCAACTCGCGCACCAGAACGTTGAACGATTCAGGCACGCCCGGCTCGATACCCGGCTCGCCCTTTACGATGGCCTCGTAAATCTTGGCTCGGCCATAGACGTCGTCGGATTTCGCGGTCAGCAGTTCCTGCAGGATGTGTGCCGCACCATACGCCTCGAGAGCCCAGACTTCCATTTCCCCGAAGCGTTGGCCTCCGAACTGCGCCTTTCCGCCGAGCGGCTGCTGCGTGATCAGCGAATAGGGCCCGATCGAACGAGCGTGAATCTTGTCGTCAACCAGGTGGGACAGCTTGAGCATGTAGATGTAGCCGACGGTGACGTTTTGCGCGAATTCGTCGCCGGTCATGCCGTCAAACAGCGTGATCTTGCCGCTCTGCGGCAGCTCGGTGAACTGCAGCAGGTGGCGAATGTCCCCTTCGCGTGCGCCGTCAAACACCGGAGTCGCGAACGGAACGCCCTCGCGGAAGCTATGCGCAAGGTCGAGGATCGCCTCGTCGTCCAGGTCCACAATCGTCTTCCAGACCGAGGTGGGCCCAAAGGCGTCCTTGAAATACTTGCGCACCGACTCGACGCGTGCTTCAGAATCCAGCAGCTTCCCGATGCGCTCGCCGAGTTCCTTCGAAGCCCAGCCAAGATGTGTTTCCAGTATCTGGCCGACGTTCATGCGGGAGGGAACGCCCAGCGGGTTGAGCACAATTTCAACCGGCGTGCCATCAGGCATGTAGGGCATGTCTTCCTGCGGAACGATCCGGGCGATAACACCCTTGTTCCCGTGCCGGCCGGCCATTTTGTCGCCGACAGACAGCTTGCGCTTCATGGCGATATAGGCCTTCACCAGCTTGATGACGCCCGGCGGAAGTTCATCGCCCTTCTTGAGCTTGGCGATGCGCTCGTCGGTGATCTTCCGCAGCACGTCGATCTGCCGCGAGGTCATTTCCTCGACCTCGTCGATTTTTTCGATCAGCAGCGGGTCCTTGTCGTTCAAACGCAGGCGCTTCAGGTTGCGGGTCGAGATTTTCTCCAGGATGTCGCGCGTCAGCTCGACGCCCTTGGTGAGCAGGCGCTTGTTGGTGCGTTCGTCGTGGAGGTCGGCGACCAGCTTCTGACCGCCGAGCAGATCGTTTAGGCGCTTCAGGCGCTCGTCGGTGAGAATGCGGATCTCGTCGGCGAGGTTCTTTTCCAGCTTCGCAACGTGCGCCGCTTCAATGGCCTTGTGGCGCTCGTCCTTCTCCGCTCCCTTGCGGCAGAAGATTTTGACGTCCACGATCGTTCCCTCAATGCCCGGCGGGCAGTAGAGCGAGGCGTCGCGAACGTCGCCGGCCTTCTCGCCGAAAATCGCGCGGAGAAGCTTTTCTTCCGGTGTCAGCGTTGTTTCACCCTTCGGCGTCACCTTGCCGACCAGGATGTCTCCCGGCTTCACCGTCGCCCCGATCCGGATCACGCCGCTTTCATCCAGGTTGCGGAGAAAACTCTCATTGATGTTGGGGATGTCTCGCGTGATTTCCTCGGGACCGAGCTTGGTATCACGCGCCTCGATTTCGTACTCTTCGATGTGAATCGAGGTGTAGTAGTCCTCTTTGACCAGTTTTTCGCTGACCAGAATCGCGTCCTCAAAGTTGTATCCGCGCCACGGCACGAAGGCCACCAGGACGTTGCGTCCCAGCGCGAGCTCGCCGCGGTCCGTGCAAGGACCGTCTGCAAGCACCTGGCCCTGTTTCACGCGGTCTCCGGCACGCACCAGAGGCTTCTGGCTGATGCAGGTGTTCTGGTTGGACCGCTTGAACTTGGTGAGCAGATAGATGTCGGATCCCACTTCTCGGCTCAGCACGCCGGACTGGTCCGATTCCACGCGCACGATCACGCGTTCGGAATCCACCTGGTCGACGATGCCGTCCCGGCGGCAGACAATCACGGCGCCGGAATCGCGCGCCGTAACCCGCTCCATCCCGGTGCCCACCAGCGGGGCTTCGCCCTTGATCAGCGGCACGGCCTGGCGCTGCATGTTCGAACCCATCAAGGCGCGGTTTGCGTCGTCGTTCTCAAGGAACGGAATCAAGCTCGCCGCAACCGACACCAGCTGCTTGGGCGAGACGTCGATGTAGTCGACTTCCTCGCGGCTCTTGAGCACGAAGTTGCCGGCCTGGCGGCAGTTCACCAGATCGGTTGTGATCCGCAGTTTATCGTCAAGCGACGCATTGGCCTGCGCAACCACGTAGCGATCCTCTTCCCAGGCGGAGAGGTAGAAGCAGTGCGGCTCAACGACAATCCGCTTTCGCTTCAGTTCTTCGTTGGTCTCCTCGACCTTGTCCTTTTCGACGATCTCACCCGCCTTGAATTCGCTGTCGCCGGAATTGACCACCTGCACGAAGTCGATTACGCGGCCGCCTTTCACCTTGCGGTACGGCGACTCGATGAAGCCGAATTCGTTGATGCGCGCGTAGCAGGACAGCGAGCTGATCAGTCCGATATTCGGCCCTTCCGGCGTCTCAATCGGGCAGATGCGTCCGTAGTGCGTGGGGTGAACGTCGCGAACCTCAAACCCTGCGCGCTCTCTGGAAAGGCCGCCCGGCCCAAGAGCCGAAAGACGGCGCTTGTGGGTGATTTCACTCAACGGATTGGTCTGGTCCATGAACTGGGACAGCTGCGAACTGCCGAAAAACTCGCGAATCGCGGCCATCACGGGCTTGGCGTTCACCAGGTCATGCGGCATGGCCGTGGACATTTCCTGGTACACGGACATTTTTTCCTTGATCGCCCGCTCCATGCGGACCAGGCCGATGCGGAACTGGTTTTCCAACAGCTCGCCCACCGCGCGAACGCGCCGATTGCCGAGATGGTCGATGTCGTCAACCGAACCGACGTTCTTGCGTAGTTTCAACAGGTACTTGATCGCGGCTACGAAATCCGAGGGATCAAGCGTGCGCTTCTCAAGCGGGGTTTCAAGACCCAGCTTGATGTTGAATTTCAGCCTGCCCACTTTGCTGAAATCATACTTGCGCGCGTCGAAAAACATCCCGTTGAACAGCGCCGTCGCCGTCTCTAGTGTCGGCGGATCGCCCGGGCGCAGCTTGCGGTAGATTTCAATCAGCGCTTCCTTCGGCGTATGGATCGTGTCCTTTTCAAGCGTGCGTGACACGATGATTCCGACATCGTCGCGGTCCGGGAAGCACACATCGACTTCCGTGATTCCCGCCTCTCCGATCGCCGTCCACATTTCAGGCGTCAGGGCCTTGTTCGCCTCAAGCAGCACCTCTCCGGTCTGCCGGTTCACCAGCTCCCCTACGGTGACTGCACCCTCAAGGTCAGCGACGCCGATCTCGACCTGGGTGACGCGCGCCTTCACCAGTTCCTTGTAGAGCGCCTCGGTGATGCGTTTGTGGGCGCCGACCAGGGGTTCACCCGACTTCGGGTGCTTGATTTCCCGCGTGAGCTTGCGGTCCATCAGCCCTTCTGAGGCGTTCCAGAAAAGATCGCCGTCGCGCAGCGCAATCCGCTCGACCTGGAAGAACGTGCGCAGCACATCTTCATTGGACTTGATGCCCAGAGCCCGCAGGAAAATCGAGCCCAGGAATTTGCGTTTGCGGTCGATGCGGACGTAGAGAATGTTCTTGGTGTCATACTCGAATTCCACCCAAGAGCCGCGGTAGGGAATGATTTTCCCCAGGAAATAGCTGCGGTTGTTGGCGGTCTCGAAGAAAACGCCCGGCGAGCGGTGCAACTGGCTGACAATGACGCGCTCGGTACCGTTGATGATGAACGTGCCGTTCTCGGTCATCAGCGGAATATCGCCGAAGAAAACTTCCTGTTCTTTGATGTCGCGAATCGACTTCGCGCCGGTGTCAGGATCCTTGTCGTAAATGGTCAGCCGGATGGTGACCTTGAGCGGCGCCGAATACGTCATGCCGCGCTCTTGGCATTCGTTCACGTCGTACTTCAGCTGGAGCGTGACCGGATCGCCGCACTTGTTGCAGAACGTCGGCGTGTTCTTGTTGAACGTGCCGCACTTGGTGCACAGCACATCGCCGGTCTTGTAGGGATTGGTAACCACCGACGCGCCGCAATTGCGGCAGGTGGCGCGCAGGTGGTGCAGCCCGCGCAGATGTCCGCACTTGCACTCCCAGTTGCCGATCGCGTAGTCCACGAAATCCAGCTGCGAGAGTCCGCGAAAATCCTGGATCGGGAAAACCGAAGAGAACACGGACTGCAAGCCCGTGTCTTCCCGCTCGCTTGGCAACAGATCCATCTGCAGGAAGCGCTGGTAGGACTTCTTCTGAACATCAATCAGGTTCGGAATCTGGACCGTCGTCTTGATTTTGGCGAAGTCCAGGCGTTCCCGTTCCCGCATGACGCGATTACCGTTACGATGACTCATGGACCGTCCCCTTCAGGGCTACGCCGGATGCGGCAGTGCGGATAGACACCCGCCCCGCCGGTCCGGGAAGGACAACATTTGAGGTTCTGGCATTACAAGGAGCGCGTACGTACGCGATTTCCTTTGCAGCCCGGCACTGGGCCGTTTGCAGGCTGCCACTACTTGATATCGACCTTGGCTCCGGCGTCTTCGAACTTCTTCTTGATGGTCGCCGCCTCGTCCTTGTTGATGCCCTCTTTCACCGTCTTCGGGGCACCGTCGACCAAATCCTTGGCTTCTTTCAAGCCCAGGCTGGTGACTTCGCGGACAGCCTTGATCACGTTGATTTTGTTCGCGCCGACTTCGGTGAGGACGACGGAAAACTCCGTCTTTTCCTCCGCCGCGCCGCCTGCAGCGCCTGCGCCAGCCGCTCCGCCCGCCATCATCACGGGCGCCGCAGCAGCCGCCGAGACTCCGAAGGCCTCTTCCATCTTCTTGACCAGGTCGGAAGCCTCGAGCAGCGTCAGACCCTTGATTTCTTCCAGTATTGTTTCCACTTTGCTAGCCATTGCCGTGTCTATCCTCCTCAAGATGAAAAACCAAAAAAGACAAAGAAACGATTTTACTGAGCTGCTTCGGGCGCGGGCGCTGTTTCAGGTGCCGCGCCGCCCCCTGCAAATTTGTTGGCCTTGACCGCTTCGCTGGTGACGACGGCAAGGTTGCGCGGAACCGCCGCAAGCACCGTCGCGACGCGTTGCGCCGGCGCGTTCAGCATGAACATGATCTTGCTGATCAACTCTTCCTTGCTCGGGAGCAGCGCGAGCTGGTTGATCTCCTGGATCGAAATAACGCGCCCTTCCACCCAACCGGCGCGAAACTGGAACGCAGGAACGTCTTTGGCGACCTTGGTCAGGATCTTGGCAAGCGCGACCGGGTCGGTTTTCGTATACGCAATCGAGTTGGTGCCCTTGAGACCCTTCAGGAGCCCCTCGGCAGGCGTGCCTTCTCCTGCCCGTTCGGCCACCGTGTTTTTCACGACCTTGTAGTGGCCGCCCACGGCTTCAACCGAACGCCGCAACTTGGTGTCCTGCTCGACCGTGATTCCCTGAAACGTAGAAAGAATGACGGTGGAGACCGTCGCGAGTTGCTCGCGAAGCTCGTTTGCTTCCGTCTTCTTTTCGGCCTTCTTCTTCATGCCGAACTCCCCTTTTTGGTTAGGCTGCAACCGCCGTCGCCGATTCCGCCTCGGTGTGGTCGATCAGGATCCCGGGACCCATCGTCGAAGTCAGCGTGATCTTCTTGATGTACTTGCCCTTTGCAGCCGACGGCTTGGCCTTCACAATGGCTCCCAGTAAGGCCTGTGCGTTTTCCGCCAGGTTCTTTGCCGGAAAACTGATCTTCCCGATGGGCGAATGGATCAGCCCGGTCTTATCCAGCCGGAATTCCACCTTGCCGGCCTTGATTTCCTGTATGGCCTTTGCGACTTCAAACGTCACCGTGCCGGTCTTCGGATTCGGCATCAGGCCGCGCGGCCCGAGCACCTTTCCCAGCCGCCCGGCGGATTTCATCATGTCCGGCGTTGCAATCACGGCGTCATAGTCCGTCCAGCCTTCGGTGATCTTCTGGACCATGTCCTCGCCGCCCACGAAATCGGCGCCGGCATCCTGCGCCTCTTTTACTTTTTCGCCGCTCGCGATCACCAGCACACGCTTGGACTTGCCCAGGCCGTGCGGCAGCACAACCGTTCCGCGCACCATCTGGTCCGATTGCTTGGAATCCACGCCCAGGTTCAGCACCAGTTCAACGGTTTCGTCGAACTTCACGAAGTGCGCCTTGCGCAGAAGCTCCGCGGCTTCTTCCAGTTTGTACGGACGCGCTTCGACCAGCTTCCGTGCGCGATCAATATTCTTTCCACCGACTCTTGCGCTGCGGCCCATTTTTATCTTCCCGCCTCTTCAGGGATTCCAGCACCCAAAGAAATCGTGCTGCCCACGTGCTACTCGGTCACTTCGATGCCCATGTTGCGGGCGGTGCCCATGATTGACCGGACGGCCGAATCCAGATTCGTGGTGTTCAGGTCCGGCAGTTTCAGTTTGGCGATCTCGACCACCTGTTTGTGAGAAAGCTTCGCGACCTTGTTGCGATTGGGTTCCGGCGACCCCTTCACAATTCCCGCGGCGCGCTTCAGAAGCTCGGACGCCGGGGGCGTCTTCAGAATAAAAGTGAACGTGCGGTCGCTGTAGATCGTCACCAGCACGGGAATGATCATTCCGTCCGGTTCTTTCGACGTCTTGGCGTTGAACTGCTTGCAGAAATCCATGATGTTCACGCCGTGCGGGCCAAGCGCGGTGCCCACCGGCGGCGCCGGCGTTGCCTTGGTAGCCGGCAACTGCAGCTTCACCATTGATTGAACTTTCTTGGCCATCTCGGTTCCTTAGGCTACTTTCTCGACTTGCGCGAAATCCAGCTCCACCGGGGTCGCCCGGCCAAAAATCGTCACCGAAACCTTCAGCGTGCTGCGGTCCGAGTTCACTTCCTCGACCTCGCCGGTAAAATTCGCAAACGGGCCTTCGCCGATGCGCACCTTCTCGCCGCGCTCAAACGACAGCTTCGGCTTGGGCTTTTCCGCCGTCGTGGTCGCCCGGTTCAAAATGTTCTGCACTTCTTCTTCGGTCAAAGGAGAGGGCATCTGTCCAGAGCCGACGAAGCCGGTCACCTTGGGCGTCGAGCGCACGACATGCCAGGTGTAGTCGTCCATGTCCATTTCGACCAGCACGTAGCCCGGATAACACATCCGCGGCGAGACCACCTTCTTGCCGCCGCGCACCTCGACCACCGATTCGGTCGGAATCACGACCTGGCCGATTTTGTCGGTGAGCCCGAACGCCTGCACGCGGCCCTCGAGGCTCTCCTTCACCTTCTTCTCAAATCCCGAGTAGGTGTGGACGATGTACCACTGCTTTGCGATGACGTCGTTCATCTCAGTTGTGCCGGAAATATCCATTCACGAGAATGTACAACCTGCCGAAAACCAAGTCCGTTATCCAGAAATAGACCCCGAAGAAAGCCACCGTCACGGTCACCACAATCGTTGTCGACCACACATCCAGGCGCGACGGCCAATTCACCTGCCGCATCTCCACACGCACGTCGTGCAGGAAACTCCGCGCGTGCTTCCAGTACTGGCTAATCTTCCCCACCGGCTCCATCAGCGAGAATCCGCTTACCCGGTGCTCCTGCTCTTCCCGATTTGTCTTCGCCGCATCCGCCATATCGCTACCTGATCCCGCCTGCCGTCTCCACCGCCAGAACTGGCAGGGGAGGAGGGATTCGAACCCCCACTCTCGGTTTTGGAGACCGATGGTCTACCGTTGAACCTACTCCCCTAAACTTCAAAGCCAAGGGTCTCAAAACCCACCCGGAGCCCACGGGTGCACCCGGCCCCCGCCGGACTTACTTCACCTCTTTGTGAGAGGTGTGCTTCCGGCACGTGTTGCAGAATTTCTGCGTCTCCAACCGGTCGGTATGTTTCTTCCGGTTCTTCGTGGTCGTGTAGTTCCGGTTCTTGCAATCGTTGCACTGCAATGTGATGATTTCTCGCATAGTCGTTTACTCGACGATCTCGGCGACGGCGCCTGCGCCAACCGTGTGGCCGCCTTCGCGGATCGCAAACCGCAATCCCTTTTCCAGCGCCACCGGCGTGATCAGCGTGATCTCCGCCGATACGTTGTCTCCCGGCATCACCATCTCCACTCCCGCCGGCAGCTTGACGTCTCCGGTCACGTCCGTCGTCCGAAAATAAAACTGCGGCCGGTATCCCGTGAAAAACGGCGTGTGCCTCCCGCCTTCTTCCTTCGTCAGCACGTACGCCTCGGCCTTGAACTTCGTGTGCGGTGTGATCGATCCCGGCTTCGCCAGTACCTGCCCCCGCTCCACTTCATCCTTCTCCGTGCCCCGCAACAGCAACCCCACGTTGTCTCCCGCCATCCCCTCGTCCAATAGCTTCCGGAACATCTCCACCCCCGTCACCGTCTTCTTCATCGTCGGCCGGAATCCCACGATTTCGATTTCCTCTCCTACCTTTACCTTCCCTCGCTCTATCCGTCCCGTCACCACCGTCCCGCGCCCGGAAATCGAAAATATGTCCTCGATCGGCATCGCAAACGGCTTGTCCACTTCCCGCGGCGGCAATGGTATGTGCTTGTCCACCGCTTCCATCAGCTCCAGAATCGACTTCTCCCACTTCTCGTCGCCTTCCAGCGCCTTCAGCGCCGATCCCTTGATCACCGGAATCGTGTCCCCTGGAAACTGATACGTCTTCAGCAACTCCCGTACTTCCAGCTCCACCAGCTCCAGCAGCTCGGGATCCTCCACCACGTCGCACTTGTTCAAAAACACCACGATCGACGGCACTCCCACCTGCCGCGCCAGCAAGATGTGCTCCCGCGTCTGCGGCATCGGCCCATCGGTTGCCGCCACCACCAGGATCGCTCCGTCCATCTGCGCCGCGCCCGTGATCATGTTCTTCACGTAGTCCGCGTGCCCTGGGCAATCGATGTGCGCATAGTGCCGGTTCGCCGTCTCGTACTCCACGTGCGATACCGCGATCGTGATCCCGCGCTCCCGCTCTTCTGGCGCGTTGTCGATTGAATCAAACGCCCGAAACGACACCTTCGGGTTGTTCTTCGACAATACCTTCGTGATCGCCGCCGTCAACGTCGTCTTGCCGTGGTCGATGTGTCCGATCGTCCCTACGTTCAGGTGCGGCTTACTGCGCTCGAATTTCTCCTTCGACATGTCTCTCTCCGCTCTAGTTTCGTTCCGTATTGAACTTGAAGTTCACGCCGGTCACTTCTTGCCCTTGTCGCCGTTCGTCCCGCCAATTATGTCTTCCGAGATGTTCGGCGGCGCCTGCTGGTAATGCGAAAAATGCATCGTGAAACTGCCGCGGCCCTGCGTGCGGCTCCGGATATCGGTCGCGTATCCGAACATCTCGGCGAGCGGGACCTGCACGTTGATAATCTCGCTGCCGGAACGCGATTCCCGTCCCTGCAATTGCCCCCGCCGCGAGTTGAGGTCGGAGATCACCGGACCCATGTAATCTTCCGGAACGACCACTTCGACGCGCATGATCGGCTCAAGCAACCGGGGGCTCGCTTTGCGGCAAGCTTCCTTGAACGCCATCGAACCCGCAATCTTGAACGCCATTTCCGAACTGTCGACGTCGTGATAGCTGCCGTCGATCACCATGACGGCGATGTCCACCATCTCGTAGCCGGCCAGAACGCCGCTGTCCATCGCCTCCTTAATTCCGTTTTCGATCGGAGGCACAAATTCCTTGGGGATCGATCCGCCCACCAGCTTGTCGATGAACAGCAGGCGATGTTCCTTGTCGAAGCGCCACTTGCCGCCCTTGCCCGCAACCTGCTTGGCAAGCTCGTCGAGTTCGTCGGTGGACATATCGTGCATGTCCTCGTGTCCAGATCCAGGCAGGGGCTGCACGATCAGTTTTACGTGGCCGTACTGGCCGCGACCGCCAGACTGCTTGATGTGCTTGTGTTCCCCTTCGGCGGCCTTGATGATCGTCTCGCGATAGGCCACTTGCGGCCGGCCTACGTTGGCCTGCACGCCGAATTCACGCATCATGCGATCGACGATGATCTCAAGGTGCAGCTCGCCCATTCCTTCAATCAGCACCTGACCGGTGTCATGGTCGGTGTGGACGCGGAACGTCGGATCTTCCTGGGCCAGTTTCGAGAGTGCAGTGCCCATTTTTTCCTGGTCGACCTTGGTTTTGGGTTCGATCGCAACGGAAATGACAGGAGCCGGGAAATCGATGTTCTCAAGGACAATCGGCTTTTCTTCGTCACACAACGTGTCGCCGGTGGTGACGTTCTTCAGGCCGACGCAAGCAGCGATGTCGCCTGCTTCAACCGATTCGATCTCTTCGCGTTTGTTGGCATGCATCCGTAGCAGCCGGCCCATGCGCTCGCGCACTTTTCTCGTCGAGTTGAAAACCGACTGCCCGGTCTTCAGCACGCCCGAATAGACACGGATATAGGTTACGTGTCCGACAAACGGATCGGTCATGATCTTGAACGCCAGCGCCGCAAAGGGCTGATCGTCCGCCGCGCGCCGCAGTTCCGCGTCGTTTCCATCCAGCGTCGTGCCCTCGATCGGGGGGACGTCCATCGGCGACGGCAGATAATCGATGACCGCATCGAGCAGGGACTGCACGCCTTTGTTCTTGAACGCGGAACCTGCGATCACCGGCACCAGCTTCAACGCGATGGTCGAACGCCGGAGCGAAGCGCGTAACTCGGCCGGCTCGAGCTTATGTTGTTCGAGATATTTGGTAAGAATGGCGTCGTCGTGCTCTGCGATGTACTCGACGACCTTTTCGCGATGTTCCTTGTAAAACTCAGGACTAAGCGCTGCGGCCGTCACGGCCTTTTCTATTTCTGGCCGGGTTTTGAGGAACTCCGCATCCCAGAGCTTTTCAAGCGGAAGCACTTCGAATTCCGCGCCCAGAGTTTCATCCTTCCAGATGACGGCGCGCTCCTCGATAAAGTCGATAATACCGATGAAATTGTCCTCGCGTCCGATGGGATAGGTGATCGGTACGGGGTGGGCCGAAAGCCGCTGGCGCATGGAACGGATCGAGTGATCAAAGTCGGCGCCGATGCGGTCCATCTTGTTGATGAACGCAATACGCGGTACGCGATACTTGTCCGCCTGTCGCCAAACTGTCTCAGACTGCGGCTGCACGCCTGCGACGGCATCAAATACCGCGACTGCGCCGTCGAGCACGCGAAGCGACCGTTCGACTTCTACTGTAAAGTCCACGTGTCCCGGCGTGTCGATAATGTTGATGCGAAAGGTCTTGTCGAAGCGCTTCCAGGAAGCGGTCGTCGCCGCAGAGGTGATCGTGATTCCGCGTTCGCGCTCCTGCTCCATCCAGTCCATTACCGTCGTGCCTTCGTGCACTTCGCCGATCTTGTACGTCACTCCGGTATAGAAAAGGATGCGCTCGGTGCAGGTCGTCTTCCCCGCATCGATGTGCGCCATGATCCCGATATTGCGGATCTGATCGAGTTGTACCTGGCGTGTCATTTGAAATGGATTCTCGCTACCAGCGATAGTGCGCGAAAGCCTTGTTGGCCTCCGCCATGCGGTGCACGTCCTCCTTCTTCTTTACTGCCCCGCCTCGTCCGTTCGCGGCGTCCATGATTTCCTCGGCCAACTTCTCGGTCATGGTCTTTCCCGAGCGCGTCCGCGAGTACAGCACCAGCCAGTGGATCGCAAGCGACTGCCGCCGGAAGGGATTTACCTCGACCGGAACCTGATAGTTCGCGCCGCCAACGCGCCGTGACTTCACTTCCAGCGTCGGCTTGCAGTTCTCGATCGCCTTCTTGAACAGCTTGAACGCATCGTCGTTTGTTTTCTTCGCGACTTGATCCATGGCGTGATAGAAAATCGTCTGGGCAGTCGAACGCTTGCCGTCGTACATCATGCTGGAAATAAACTTCTGCACCAGGTCGCTGTCATAGACCGGATCGCCGGGAATCTTGCGGCGAAGAACCCATCCTTTGCGTGGCATCTCTAGCTTCTCCCGACTTGCTTTCGCTCTTACTTCTGGGCCGCTTTGGGCCGCTTCGCGCCGTATTTCGAGCGCGCCTGCTTGCGATTTTCGACCCCCGCCGCGTCGAGGGTGCCGCGAATCACGTGGTAGCGAACGCCCGGCAGATCCTTCACGCGGCCGCCGCGGACCAGCACGATCGAGTGCTCCTGCAAATTGTGTCCGATTCCGGGGATGTACGTGGTCACCTCGGCGCTGTTTGTCAGCCGCGCGCGCGCCACTTTTCTCAGTGCGGAATTCGGTTTCTTGGGCGTCTGTGTATATACGCGAACGCATACTCCGCGTTTTTCCGGACATCCTTCAAGAGCCGGAGACTTGGTTTTCGTCCGGATCTTTTCACGCCCGTGGCGCACCAGTTGTGAAAACGTTGGCACTCGTCCCCCAGTGGTTCGTCGAACCTCGCGCGACACTTTTCCCAACAAGTCTCGCGCCGATTAATTTCCGCGCAGCCCAAACCGACCCGCGCAGAATTCTGCGGGTGAATGAACAGAAAAGGTCGCCAAACCTGAAGGAGCTACCAGGTACTCCGCGTTGACGCTTCACCCCAAGGAGTGAACTGCATCTTCTTACTGCGGAGAGGCTCGCACGGCTTTGCGGGGCTGGCGCCCCATTTCGGCCGCTCTTCACTCACCCCGTTCCTTATTTCTCTGTTCCGGGGCAGGAAGACTTCCCTTTCACCACCAGGCCCGAAGGCCTAAACACAACCGCAGGAGTATAGGCAAACCGGCAAATATTGTCAACACGATACCGCTTGGGAAATCAGCGCGCAAAGCCTTTTGCCACTTCGACATCAGTTGCGATCTCAACGAACGCAAGCACGCCGAACCGCGGCGCCTGGACCCAGGATCTTTGGATGCCGGTCAGCCTGTTTCGGTTCAGCCCGAAGCACCGCTCAACGTTGGGAAACCTGGACCGGTACCCGGCCAGTGAGCTGTCTACCATGATAACAACTCACTTAAGCCGAGTCAGGAGGCGAGACGGGTACTGGTACCCGATAAAATGCCCCCGATCTCGGCACGGCGCGGCAGATTGCAGCGGCGCCGTGCGGTTTGATCCTAATCAACTGTCTCGCCATCAGCCCTTTACGCGTATGGGTATCCAACCTAAACTTCGGGTCGCTGGTTCTGGAGCGGGGGTGGCACGAGTGAGCCGTTTGGGAATGATTCTGCTGTGCATGCTGAGCCTGCCCGGAGCGGCCTACCCACAGGCGCGCCCGTCTTCGGTTGCGGCGCCCCCGGTTCGCCCGTCGCAGGCGAAACCGCCTGAAAATGCGCACCCCTCGGAATACCCCAAAGAACCGTTCGTCATCGAGCGTTACGACACAACGGCACGCTTCGAGGACGACGGTACGGGCGAACAAACCCTCGCCGTGCGAATCCACGTGCAAAGCAATGCGGGAGCTCAGCAGTTGCATGAACTGGTCTTCCGATTCGATGCGGCGAACGAACAGATGGACGTTCGCCTCCTGCGGGTCCACAAAGAAAACGGCACAATCATTGACGGCGCCTCTGGCGCCGTAACCGACGCGGCTGCGCCCACCGTTCGCGACACCCCAGCCTATGCGAACGACAAGGAAAAGCACATCGAGGTCCCGCCACTCGCCGCAGGCGACTTGCTCGAGTATGAAATCGTGACTCGCCTTGTTTCTGCTTTCGCTCCCGGAGAATTCTGGTTTGCGCACACCTTCGTCAACAGCGCGATCGTCCGTGGCGAACGCCTGGAACTCAGCATTCCCGAGAACCGCAAAGTGATTCTCAAGTCCTCCGCCAGCTCGCCGTATGAAACCGCTCGCGCAAACGGACGGGTGATTTATCGGTGGAAACACACGAATCTCAGCGTGTTGTCCGACAACGCCTCGAAGGATCAGCCGGCGCAGCCGAAATCGAAATCTCCGGACGTCGAACTCACGACGTTCGCAAACTGGGAAGCGGTAGCCCGCTGGTATGCGAAACTCGAGCAAGGCCGGGACGAACCGACGCCCGAGATCCGCGCGAAAACGGAAGAATTGATTCAGGGCCAGGCCGGGCCAGTAGCCAAAGCGCAGGCGCTTTACGACTTTGTTGCCACAAATATCCGCAACGTGGAGCTCCCTCTTGGCCAGGCCGGCTGGCAGCCGCACTTGGCAGCCGAAGTCTTGGCGCAGAAGTACGGCGACTCCGCTGATGAACACATCCTACTGGCGGCGATGCTCAAGGCTGCGGGAATCTCATCCGATGCCGTCCTGATCCCTTACACCCGCAAGCTGGATCTCGCAGTGCCGTCACCGGCGCAATTCGACCATGTGATCACAGCGGCGCCGAACGTGACTGGGCTGATCTGGATGGACCCGACCACCGAAGTTGCGCCATTTCAGCTGCTCGCCTCTCCGCTGCGCGACAAACCAGCGTTGCTCGTCCCGATCGATGTCGCTGGGAAAATTGTCGAGACGCCCTCCGACCCGCCGTTTCTTTCAACACAGCGCGTAGACATCGATGGCCACGTCACTGACCTCGGCAAGCTCGAGGCGCGGGCGCACTACGCGATGCGCGGCGACGCGGAGTTGGTTTTGCGGCTTGCGTTTCACCGGACTCCACAACTGCAGTGGAACGATCTCGGACAGACAATTTTGTCGCTCGACGGCATTCGCGGGGAGGTGACCGCCGTTAAGCCGGGCGATCCCATGGCCACGCACGATCCATTCGAGCTCGACATTGAATTCGCGCAGCCGAATTTCCTGTTGTGGTCAAGCAAGCGGGCGAATACGCCTCTGCCTCTCCTGGCCATCGGGCTGCCGGATCCCCCCGAAGACGCCACAAAGCCGATCGACCTCGGCAGCCCACTCGATGTAACCGTGAAACTAAAGCTCGCCCTGCCTTCCATCTACGCTGCACTTCCGCCGGCCTCTGTCTCAATCGCGCGCGATTATGCAGAATTCAAATCCAGGTATCGTTTTGCCGACGGCGCAGTTACAGCTGAGCGCTCGCTTGATTTCAAAACGCGCACGCTGCCCGCCTCGCGCTCGGACGATTACCGCGAATTTGCGCGGGCCGTTAGTGCGGACGAAAATCGTTCGCTCGTCGTGACCAACACGACCCCCGGCGAGCCTGTCATACCTGTATCGGCTACCACCGACGATCTGGTTGAGGCCGGCCTGGCTTTCCTGAATGCGGGCGATGCCGGCGCGTCAATTCCGCTCTTCAACCGCTCTCTCGAGCTCGCACCGCAACACAAGCAGGCCTGGAACGACCTCGGACTCGCCTATCTGCGTACGGGAAAACTTGAGCAGGCAGCCGCTGCGTTCCAAAAGCAGCTCGTGATCAATCCGGCGGACGAACACGCAAACGATTATCTGGGCCTCGCGCTCCAGCGACAGGGCAATGATGCCCAGGCTGCCGCGGCGTTCCGAAAGCAGATCCAGCTGAACCCGCTCGATGCCGCCGCCCACGCAGCATTGGGAGAGATACTTCTCGCCGAGCACGAATACCCCCAGGCCGCTCAGGAACTGGACAAGGCCACCATTCTTTCGCCTGAGAACGCCGAGTTGCAGGTTAGCTTGGGCCGGGCCTATCTGAATACGGGTGACCAGCCAAAAGCGGTCGCCGCGTTTGAAAAAGGTGCAGCGCTGTCTCCCACGGCTCCGGTGTGGAACGACATTGCCTTCGATCTTGCCGACAGCAAATTCGATCTCGACAAAGCCCAGCAGTATGCCGAATCAGCAGTTCATGCAACCGCGGCGGCAGTCGGCAAAGTCGACTTGCAGCATGTGTCGCTCGGGCAGTTACGAGAGGTCGAAAGCCTCGCCGCCTGCTGGGACACGCTCGGCTGGGTTTACTTCCAGAAGGGCGATCTGGAAATCGCAGAACGGTATATCCGTGCTGCTTGGCTGCTCGACCAGAATGGCGAAATGGGTGATCATTTCGCCCAGATTTACGAAAGGCGCGGCGAGAAAGACCGCGCCATCGAGACATACGCCGAGGCGCTGGCTGCGCCGCACTCCAATCCCGAAACCCGCGCGCGACTTACACTCCTGCTTGGCGGCAATTCCAAGATCGATGATCTGGTCGCCAAAGCGGCTACGCATCTCGAGGCTCTTCGCACGATTTCTGCCGGCAAACTTCTTGACGAAAATGCCAAGGCCGATTTCTTCGTTGCCCTATCGGCCGGCGAAAATAAACCCCGCGTGGAGGACGTGCGGTTCATTTCCGGCGACGCCAAGATGCGTCTCCTGGCTGAAACTCTGCGCTCGCTCGACTACGGCCCAATGTTTCCTGACACTTTGTCCGTTACGCTCATCCGCCGCGCTACGCTTGCGTGTTCTGCAAAGGATGGCGGTTGCGTTCTGATTTTGAGCCGCGCCGAGGACGCACGCGCAACGAATTGACCCCAAGACTCTCGCCGTCGATCCTCACGAGCACTCTCTACACTTGCGCGCTTATCAATCGGCCGATGCGACCCATGACTCTCAACCTATCCGGGCGATCCTTGAAGTAGCGCGCGTTGATTTCGTCCGATCCCAGATCCTCGATCGACGAAAAGCCCATTCCTTCTAGGCGCTGGCCAAGTGCTGCGGGTGCAAAGAACGTGCGAAACGGCTCGCCCGCCCTCGCCACGCGTCGCGCGACCGCATCGAGCGCGATTCGCCCAAACAAGCCGAGTGAAGATCGCGGGACGGCGTAATCAAACGCAACTCCTCCTTGAGGCGGTGTGGAGGCAATGAGGCCGAAGGTCGACATGACGGCGTCTTCGGTCAGGTACATCGTGACGCCAAGCCAGGAAAAGAAAGCTGGCTTGGTCGAATCAAACCCCGCTAGCCTGAGACCTTCCTGCAGCGTCTGCCGCTCGAAATCCACCGGCACATAGGTCACCGAGGTTGGAACCGCAATGCGTGCCTCCTCCAACTGCTGGCGTTTCCATTCCTGCGTTGCCGGGTAGTCCACTTCGAACACGCGAAGAGCCGATTCTGCGTAGGGGTTTCGATACGCAAAGGTGTCAAGGCCAGCGCCGAGAACCACGTACTGCGTCGCGCCGCGCGCTATCGAGCGCGCCAGAGCATCTTCGGCGAACCGGCTGCGCGCCACCATGAACGCCCGGATACCGAGCGCGATGCGGTTATCTTCGGCGCCTCGCTCGCCTGCGAGCATTGCGGCGGCCTGGCGCCCGATGATCGGAAGCGCGATCGGATCATCCAGAACCTTGGGATGATCAAAGAGCTGATGCGCAGCGCGCCGCATGGCGACTCGCAATGCGGTTCTGCTCGGGCGTGCCTCGATCATGGTTCAATTAAACAATGAAAACGAAAGGGAAATCGAAGAAGGGATCACTGGGTGAACCAAGCACCGCTCGGGGGGCGACTCTCGACCCGTGCCAAGCCGTCAATTTAGTCCGAGGACTTCCTTCTCTTTCGCAGCTGAGAGATCTTCGATCTTCTTGGTCTCTGCGTGCGTGACTTTTTCGAGTTCGTCGAGCGTGCGCTTCTTGTCGTCCTCGCTGATCTTCTTCTCTTTCTCAAGCTTCTCGACAGCGTCTTTAATGTCGCGCCGCACGCTGCGAATCGCGGTGCGATGGTTTTCGAGCACCTTGTGAATGTGCTTGGCCAGATCCTTGCGGCGGTCTTCGGTGAGCGGTGGAATCGGAACGCGCACGACCTTCCCGTCGTTGGTCGGGTTCAGGCCAAGGTCGGCTGTGCGAATCGCCTTGTCAATCGGGGCAACGGCGCCCGGATCCCAAGGCGCGATCACGATGGTCATCGGGTCAGGGACGTTCAGGGTTCCAAGCTGGTTGATCGGCATTGGTGTGCCGTGGTAGTCCACCCGCACGCCATCGAGCACCGCAGAGTTTGCGCGCCCGGTCCGGACGCCGGCAAGCTCCTTGCGAAAATCCTCAACCGCCTTCTCCATGCGAACTTTCGCCTGGGCGAGAGCGTCCTTGCTTGAGCCAATCGTGCTCATCGAAAAATCAGCCTCCGCAGTCCAGTGATTTACGCCGTGACGGTCGAACCGACCCGTTCGCCCACCACCACGCGCTTCAGATTCCCCGGCACGTTCATGTCGAATACGACGATCGGCATCTTGTTGTCCATACAGAGCGAGATCGCCGTCGAGTCCATCACTGTGAGCCCCTTCTGCAGGACATCCAGATAGGTGATGCTCTCGAACTTTTTCGCCGTCTTTACTTTTTCGGGATCGGCGTCATAGATCCCATCCACGCGCGTCGCCTTCAAAATCACCTGGGCCTTGATTTCCATGGCGCGCAGTGCCGCCGCGGTGTCTGTCGAAAAATATGGATTGCCGGTGCCGCCGGCAAAGATCACCACGCGCATTTTCTCCAGATGGCGCGCGGCACGACGGCGGATGAAAGGCTCGGCCACCTGATTCATTTCGATCGCGCTCATCAGCCGCGTATGGCATCCGGCTTTTTCCAACGCGTCCTGCATCGCCAAGCCGTTGAGCACCGTCGCAAGCATTCCCATGTAGTCCCCGGTTGCGCGGTCGATGGTGAGTCCGTGCTGGCGCGCGCCGCGGAAAATGTTGCCTCCACCGACAATCAGCGCGACCTCAACCCCGAGATCGTGAACGGCCTTTACCTCACGGGCGATGCCTTGAATCGTTTCCGCATGGATGCCGAAAGCGTCCGGCCCGGACAGCGACTCGCCTGAGAGCTTCACCACGATGCGATTGAAGACGGGTTTCTTTCCGGCGGTTTCCGCGCCGTTTTGCTTCTGGGATTTTTTCATCGCGTCCGGATAAGCCCCTCTCCCGCGGGCATTCTAGCAGAGAATCGGCGGCCTGTGACGGCTCTCGTCGCGCGCCAATGGCATGCGCAAGTCCGATTGGCGGCCTTGGTTTTTGCGAGGAAGTCGACTTACGCCTTGGGTACGGGCACCCGCGCATCGGGCTCTTCAGGCGCTGGAGCGGGTTGCGCTGCGCCGTCGGTCTCGCCGACCTTGAATCGGGAGAAGCGCCGAATGGCAATGTTTTCGCCTACTTTGGCGATGGCCTGGTCCACCAGCTCTTTCACCGTCGTACCTTCATCCTTGATGAAATGCTGCTCGTAGAGACAGTTCTCTTCGTAGAATTTCTCGAGCTTGCCGGTAACAATCTTTTCGATCACTGCGTCGGGTTTACCGGTGGCCTTCGCCTCGTCGCGATAGGTGGCCCGCTTGCGCTCAAGCGTCTCCTGTGTCACGTCCTCCCGGCGCAGGAACAGCGGATCGAGCGCGGCGATGTGCATGGCTACGTCATGGCAGAGGCCTTGAAAAGCCTCGGTGCGCGCAACGAAGTCGCTCTCGCAATTGACCTCGACGAGCACACCGATCTTCCCACCCGCGTGAATGTAGCAGGAAACCAGTCCCTCCGATGTCGCCCGTTGCGCCTTCTTGGCGGCCGCGACCTGACCCTTCTTTCGCAGGACGGTAATAGCCTGTTCGATGTCGCCGGCTGCCTCGATCAGTGCCGCGCGGCAATCCGAAAAGCCTGCGCCCGTTTTGTCGCGCAGCTCCTTTACAAGCTGTGCGGATGGGCCGCCTTTTCCGGGTTCGGGTGCTGTCGCCATGGATATGCTCAATTCCTTTTCGTTTGAGTTTGATCGGTCCGGCTTGGCCAGACCCGGGGAGTGTACTGCCGCTCGGAAACTATTTCGCGGGAGTCTCTTCGTCGCTCGTCACCGGCGCCGCGGCGTCCTCGGCGGCAACGGGTTCGCCTTCGACGAAGTCGCCTTCCTGCTTCTCGTACTGTTCGTACGCGCTGGTGTCCACGTATTCGGGCCCTTCCTCGCCGCCTACGCCCTCGGCCGCCTTCTGGTCGGCGATCTGCGATTGCTCGAACGACTGCCGCCCCGCGACAACGGCATCGGAAATCTTGGACGTGAACAAGCGAATGGCGCGAAGAGCGTCGTCGTTGCCGGGAATGACCCAGTCAACCAGGTTCGGGTCGCAATTTGTGTCCACAATCGCGACGACCGGAATCCCCATCCGGCGGGCCTCACGCACTGCGATCACTTCGGCGTTCGGGTCGATCACGAACATGGTATCGGGAAGCGTGGTCATGTTTTCGACACCGGCGAAGTTCTGCAGCAGATGCTTCAGCTCGCGATCCAGGCGCGCACCTTCCTTCTTCGAAAATTGCGCCATGCGCCCGTCTTCGGACATCGCCTTCAACAGCTTGAATCGCTTGATCGACTTTTGCAGGGTGGCCCAGTTGGTGAGCGTGCCTCCGAGCCAGCGGTGGTTCACGTAGAACATTCCGCAGCGCTGGGCTTCTTCCGAAATCGCTTCCTGGGCCTGGCGTTTCGTTCCCAGGAACAAGACGCTCTTGCCTTGTCCCGCCTGTTCGGAGACGTAGCGTGCAGCCTCACGGAACAGCTTGAGGGTCTTTTGCAGATCAATAATGTGGATTCCGTTGCGCTCTCCGAAAATGTATTCCTTCATCTTCGGATTCCACCGCCGAGTCTGGTGGCCAAAATGAACGCCAGCCTCCAGAAGCTCCTTCATCGTAATTTCGACTCCCAAAATACCTCCTCATTGAAGGGATGCTTTCGATCCCGGCCATCCGGGACAGCATCCTTTTCTGCCGGATCCTTACCGGCCGCGAATTCAGACCAGCCCACGGGACCGGACCGATGGTGCTACGACTACCGCTTGCTGAACTGGAAGCGCCGACGCGCGCCTTTTTGTCCGTATTTCTTGCGTTCCTTCATGCGCGAATCGCGCGTCAGGAAACCGTTCTTGCGCAGCGCCGGACGCAATTCCGGATTCAGCTTCGCGAGCGCGCGAGCGATGCCCATGCGCACGGCTCCAGCCTGACCGCCTACGCCGCCGCCCTTGACCTGGGCCTTTACCTCGACCTGGTCGAGCATCTGGGTGAACTTCAGGGGCTCAACGGCTGCCGTGTGCCACGCCACGTTACGGAAATATTCCTCCACCGGTCTCCGGTTCACCGTGAACAGTGCCGGCCCGACCTTGATATACACGCGCGCCACGGCTTCCCGCCGGCGTCCGGTACCGTAGAAGTGTTTCTTTGCCGCTTCTGCAAGCGAATTCGACCCTGAACTCAAATTTCCTCCTGCTTCGATGAAATACAGAATCGCGCCTTCGATAGCTCCCGTTGCGGACTTCTCCGCGAGGCGCGTAAATTTCGAAACTCTATTCGCGAGGTTACAGCGCGAGCGGCTGAGGCTTCTGTCCGGCGTGGCGGGCGAGCGCTTCACTTCCGGCATAGACACGCAGCTTCTTGGCGCGACGCGCGCGGAGCTTGTTCTTCGGCAACATCCCAAGCACCGCTTCGCGGAGTACCTCTTCTGGACGGCGTTGCATCAGCGCCCGGATGGAAACTTCTTTCAGTCCCCCGGGATAGCCGCTGTGGTGCCGGTAAATCTTCTGATCCATTTTGTTTCCGGTCAGCTTTACTCGTTCGGCATTGATTACGACCACGTGATCGCCGCAGTCAAGAAACGGCGTATAGGTCGGTTTGTCCTTCCCGATCAACATCCGGGCGATGCGTGTCGCCAAGCGGCCGAGCACCTGCCCATTGGCGTCCACGACGAACCAATCTTTCCCGACTGTCAGTGCCTCAGCCTCTCGGCCCTTTGGAACATACGTACCCATGCCCTCGGTCACACCTTTCCGTCTAGAGACAATCGCTAAGTGTAGGCTACGTCCCACTTTCTGTCAACGAAGAGTCGTGGAGTTGCGGGACCGTCAAAAAAGTGGCGAGCGTTTATTACCCGATAACCGGCACGTAACAACGCTCGTCCACATTGCGCACCGGGCAGCATTCGATCTTCATCCCGCACGCCAGAGCGAGCGCGCCGCGACCGGATGACCTTGGCCCGTTTCTTCGCGGGCCCGCGTTGCTGGCTTGGGGAATTTGCGAGGCAGGCTAGGAAGCGAGGTTTCACTATGAGCTACGATCAGATTGGGGAGACCGCAGGTACCGTGTGGGAAGTCCTTTCAAAAGACGGGCCGCTGACGTTTGCCGCTCTGATGGAGACCGTCAACGTCCCGCAAAGCCTCTTGTTTATGGCGATTGGATGGCTTTCGCGCGAGGAAAAGCTGCGGTTTGAATCCGCCGGCGGCGACTACGTCGTTCGCCTGGCCTGATTCGTCCGGGCACAAAACACAGGAAGCGGGCAGCGAGCCGCACCGAGGCGACCCGCCCCTGGTTTGCGCGCGTGTGAGTTAGTCGGAGCTCGCTGTCGTTGCCGCGGTGCGAGGCGTCCGTGAGAACGCGGGCTTATCGACATCGTGGCTGTCGCTTGCGTCGCCGGCCTTGTCGATTTCGATTGAGCCCTTGAAGTAAGCCCCGTCCTCGATCATGATCCGGGCCGTCGTCAGGTCGCCGACCACCGAGCCGTCCTTCTTGATCTCGATGCGGTCGCGCGCCCGAAGATTGCCCTTTACATTGCCGTATACCACTACTTCGCGGGCGATTACGTCGGCCGTAACCTTAGCGCTTGCACCGATTGTTAGTTTGCGGTCTTCGAGTTGAACCAGCCCTTCGACGCTGCCGTCAATGGCCAGGTCTTCATTGCCGGTAATCTCGCCCTTCACGTGCAGGCTCGCGCCGAGGCGTGCTGTGCCGCTGCCGCTCGACGATGCCGGATACGACGAATCCATAGGTGCCATTGTTTTTGCCTCCCCAGAAATGGATGTTCCACCAGATACTGCGTTCGTTCTAGGCTGCTGCGGGAGCGGCGGCCTAGCGGGAGCGTCGGTTTTCTTGTCTCCCCACATTTACCCTCCTTGGGCCCAACTGCGCCGGGATAAGCTTACGGGATGCACACCGGGCTTATCAATCTAGTCCGGCACGAGAACGGCGCCAATCCCAAATTGGTACAGTTGTGTCGCTAGAGGCAACGCCTAATAGTCCACCATGAGCCCCGAGAATCGAAGCGGAATTGGTGGGACGGGGTAGAAGAGCAGCTGTTGACGAGCTGGGAAGTGATTTTCAGGAGGGACGTGGCACCAGCCACGATGATTCGATCGCCGCCTCTAATACTTGCGGAGCACTCCCACCACGCGACCCTGTATCTTCACATCTGTCGCGGCGGCCATAATCGGGGCCATGGATGAGTTCGCCGGCTGGAGGCGAATCTTCCCGCCCGGCTCGCGATAGAAACGCTTCACGGTCGCTTCATCTTCGCCGATCAAAGCGACGACAATTTCACCAGGATTAGCTACCTGCGTCTGCTCGACCACAATGTAATCGCCGTCAAGGATGTGATCCTCACGCATCGACTCACCCTTCACCTGCAACACAAACGTATTCTGCCCGCGCGCAAAATCCGCGAGCGAAATCGTTTCGCGGTCCTCCACGGCTTCCAGGGGACGCCCTGCAGCAATCCGTCCAGCGAGCGGTAGCTCGACGACATGGCGGTCCAGTATTTCCTCGCGCACCTGCTTGGGCAACTGAGTTACTTCAATCGAGCGACTCTGGTTGTAGCCTCGACGGATGAAACCCTTCTTTTCGAGCGTCGACAGATGCTTGTGCACCGTCGCAAGCGAGGTCAGCTTGAGCGCGTGCGCGATCTCCTCGAAGCTCGGCGAGTAGCCGTTCTTATTGATGAAGCCCACCAGGTAGTTCAGTACTTCTTTCTGCCGTTTTGTAAGCGCCATTGCAGACCCCTCACACGCTCTATCTTCGTGTTGCCCACTATAGGCGAATCAAAAGCGAAAGTCAATGGTACTCGAGGACAGGTGGCGGTTCACACTGGTCTCGACCGTAGGGCCAGGGATCGAGTACCGGCATCCAGTACTTCGAGTGGGGCGGTTAGTCGGTGTGGACTAGAATAAAGACATTCTCGAACCCCAGGGGTGAAACCGGTAGTGAGCCGCCGACTCCTAGCGATCCTGTTTCTTTGTGCTGCGATTGGAATTTCGCTCGCGCTGTCGGTGAGAAGTCTCGATGTCAGGCTCACTGCCAAGGATTTGCTTCGCGAAGCTGTTCGTGATCGAGGTCCGCTCGATCAGATCTTTGCGCAGCAGGCTGGGCAGGGATACTACGCCGACGCGCTGGTGACGGCCCGCCAGTTCGCGTCGGGACGTCCCAGATTTGGGAACGAACTACCGGGGCTGACCGAATATTTGATCGAGACGCGCGCAGGAAATGGCGACATTCAAGGCGCCAAGGAAATGGTAAAGCAGTTTGGCGGCTCACTGTTGGGTTCCCGGGGGCCGGAGACGACTCTGCAGATTGCCAAGATCCAGGTTGACCGGGGCGACCTGCGTGGCGCGCTCGAGACATGCCCTACACCTGAGGACGCCGACAAGGTGAGAGAGGAATTTGGGAGCCGCCAGATCGCAAACGGTGATTTGGATGGCGCGCTCAAGACTGCGGAGCAAGTTAGCGACCGCTCGGCCTATGATCTGTTTTACGAGGTCGGTCGAGCACTGAGGCAGCCAGGCGAGCCCCAGCGATTGCACGAGCTTGCTTCCCGTATGACCGACAGGAAACGAGCCGCTGAGTTCCTGGACGCGGCCCGATTCACTGTTTCGCCCTCCGTCGAAGTTCGAACCATGCAGGAAACTCCCTGTGATGTCGCATGGTTCGATGGGGATGCCGGGAAATTTGCCGACGCCTATCGGCTGGTCGAGCAAAACAGATGCCGGTTCTCCGACATCGCGATGAAGCAATTTGCAGTCAATGCCGCCGAAGCGGAGCGGGAGTTGCGCAGGAGCCCGGATACAGCCGAGGTAAGCAATGGACTGGCCGAGATGTCCAAAGCAGCGGCGAGGAAAGGCGACCCTGCCAATGCCATTCGTCTACTCGACTCCGCGCGGCAGGTGAGCGGCAAGCAAGACTTTTGCCCCGACTG
>Ga0209624_10000829_pt1 | contig 26232 bp, 18 predicted proteins | sample JacPinW_OM2H0_O1_FD_188565 | JGI IMG/M metagenome (GOLD analysis project Ga0209624, IMG submission 188565) | Forest soil microbial communities from Algoma, Ontario, Canada - Jack Pine, Ontario site 1_JW_OM2H0_O1 (SPAdes) (version 2) | ecosystem: Environmental > Terrestrial > Soil > Boreal...
CGCCCCGGACATGGAGGACGTCAGGAAGTATTTCCGGGCGCTCCGAAACGCCCAACGCGACATTGATCTTCGCCCCGATCTCTACACTCATTACTACCGCAAGGAATTTCCCGTGCGCTTCCACGACCTGATGGACACGCGCCGCTGGGGCCCGGGCGAGCGCCTGGTCTTCGAGCCCTATACGAAGGACGTTTTCGACAAATCGTTCGCATGGATTTCCGAGCACGGCATCTTCCCGGAAGGCGGCATGGGCTCAGGCAGCTACGAGCAGTCCTGTGTCACGCTGGCTTTGAAATAGCGGGCGGCGCCGCAAGCACTACGCCGGGGAACCACAGAAACCCATTGCCTGCGCCCCCGGATTTGGATCCCGCGCCGGTCGGCCAGGCGCTTTCGCGGTGAATTTCTTCGGTTCTGCTAGGATTCTGTCTTGACCATGGAGCGCGAAAAACTCGAAGCGGACGTCCTGATCATCGGAGCGGGACCTGCTGGCCTGTCCTGCGCACTGCACCTTGCCAACCTGATCGAGCAGCACACAGGCGCCAACAAATCTCCTGCGCTTTCAGCTGAAAATATCTACGTTCTGGAGAAGGCGCGCGAAATCGGGGCGCATCAGCTGTCGGGCGCGATCATGGATCCGCGGGCGCTCGCAGAACTTGTTCCCGATTTTGAAAAAACCGCGCCGCTCGATACGCCGGTGACGGGCGATGCTGCGTACTATTTCACCAAAAAGGGCTCGTTCAAGCTGCCGATCACTCCTCCGCCTCTGCAAAACCACGGCAACTACGTCGTTTCGCTCAACAAACTTGTGAAATGGCTCGGAGGACTGGTTGAGAAAAAGGGCGTCAACCTGTTTACGCAGTTCGCGGGCAAGGAACTGCTCTACGAGAAAAACGGAATCGCCGGCGTACTGACCGAAGACAAAGGCGTGGACAAGAACGGCAAGCCCAAGGACAACTTTACGCCGGGCTACGAGCTTCGCGCGAAAGTCACCGTGCTTGCCGAGGGGCCGCGCGGTTCGCTCACGAAGGATCTGGTGAGCCGCCTCAAGCTTGACGGCCTGAATCCACAGGTCTACGGCATCGGCCTCAAGGAGTTATGGGACGTCCAGCCGGGCCGCATTGAGACCGGCTATGTGGCGCACATGCTTGGCTGGCCGCTCACGCCGGACCTCTATGGCGGCGGCTGGATCTACGGCCTGCGCGACAATCGCGTTTCGGTCGGCCTGGTGGTCGGCCTTGAATACCGCAATCCGTTGTTTGATCCGCACGAAGTGTTTCAGAAATTCAAGACGCATCCGTTCGTCAGCAAAATTCTGGGTGGCGGCAAACTCGTCCGCTACGGTGCCAAAACGGTCCCCTACGGCGGTTGGTATTCGATGCCGCGCAACTACGTTGACGGCGGGCTGATTGCCGGCGATTCGGCGAGTCTGCTGAATTCGCAGCGTCTGAAGGGAATCCATACGGCGATCAAGAGCGGCATGCTCGCCGCTGAGGCGATTTACGAAGCACTCTGCGCCGGAGATACTTCGGCTGCCAAACTCTCGGCGTACCAGCAGAAAATCGATCGGAGCTGGCTCAAGAAGGAATTGTGGAACGTCCGGAATTTCCACCAGGGATTCCACGGCGGCCTGTGGAGGGGGCTATTCAACGCGGGATTGCAATTCCTCACCGGAGGGCGCGGGCTGGTCGATCCCATGCGCACCGAGGCGGGCTACAAGGAATACGAAAATCTCCACCGTGACTTGACGCTCGTCGATCAATCCACGCGGTACAAGGGCGACGGAAAGCTTACGTTTGACCGGCTGACCGATGTCTATCACTCCGGCACGCGCCACGACGAGGACCAGCCGTGCCATCTGATCGTCCTTGAACCGAATATCTGCGGCGACCGCTGCGTCAGGGAGTTCGGCAATCCGTGCCAGTATTTCTGTCCCGCGGCGGTTTATGAAATGGTTACCGACAAGGGCGCCCCGAAACTGAAAATCAACGCTGCAAACTGCGTCCACTGCAAGACCTGCGATATTGGCGATCCCTACCAAATCATTCAGTGGGTTCCGCCGGAGGGCGGCGGTGGTCCGAACTACGAAGGTATGTGATGACCCATTGCTGAAGCCGCGTGAGAGCCTCGGCCCGTTCTTGCACTTGCGGGTTCGTGAGTCCCGCGGTTTCAATTGACATCCGCGTCAAAGACCCCGGTTTCCACTTTTCCTTTTCGCTTTACCTGTACGAAAATTCGATACAAGCCTGCCTTCGGGAATCCGTAGGGGAACGACACTTCGGCGGACGCCGGACGTGTTGAGTTGCCGGCCGCCATTTCGCCCGCCATACCAGGCATGGCCATCGCAGCCATGCTCGTTCCGGGCGCCGCAGGAGTTTTCGCGGAGTCTTGAGCGGACGCGACGCCCGAACTCGCTTGGGCCAGCGCAAGCGCGGCCATCGATACCGAACCGTCGGGATGGACGTGCGCGAAGACGCTGAAATCAGAAGCGATGAATTCGGCATGGCCGGCCATTCCCATATACGGCTCCAGGTCTGTTACCGGTTTTCCTGAGGTATCGTCGACGCGGAAGCGGAACCAGAGCAGGTGATTCGAGCGAACGGGTCCAGGATCGCGCTCCCAAATCATCCGTGCGCCGCCGGAGAGCGGCGCGACGAGCTGACCAGCGCTTCGCCTGGTCAGCGATGGCGCCGTTGCCTCGGAGTCATCCCCGGCGAGTGGTTCGCCCCTTGTCTGGGGGATGTCGATTTCCTGGACCATCGTGTCGGGAAAACCCGAGGAACGCACGATATCGGCAAAGACCTTGTAGTGGCCGGCGGCTATCTCAGGCAAGTCGTCCACAAATCTCGCGGGGTCGGTCGCGTCTTGCTGAGGGTGTAGATGGTACATGCGGTCCATGTCCGGTGCGCGTACCAGAAAAAGATGCATCAGATGCCCGTGGTCGGGCACGAGCGCGCCCATCCCGGTATCCTGGCGCCGGGGATGCCAACCCGATTCAGCGATGTGCAGACTCATCTGGTCCCTGGCGAGCGAGATGTCAAGTGAGGGGGGCCGATAGATCTTTCTGCTGGTGTTGGCGGCTGCCACGTCGGTCCACCACCGGTCCCCGACGGCGAGCGCTGCGATGGCGATGGCAAGGGTTGCTGCCATGACTTTGCGCGCTCCGCGCTTCTGTTCTGGTCCGGGCCGCTCACCCGGCTGAAGCGTGCCTTCGCGTCTGGCGGCTCCAAAGATCGCAACGATTGCTGCGACGAGCAAGGCGAGCAAACCCAGCAACACTGCGCCGAGGCTCTTGGGCATGGGGAGATTGCTACGCGCAAAAGCGGGCACCGGAATGGCAATCGTGCCAGGTCCTTGCGCGCCGTCAACCTGGACACGCACCTGCCACGAACCGGAATCCATCAGCCAGATCGATCCGGAAAAAAACTGCGGATCGCCCGCGGCAGACTGGAGCTTATCGGGCGGCGGCGGATACTTGGAACCGTCCCCGTTGATATACAGGGGCGTGACCATGACGTCGCGCGGGCTCGGGGGGTCGCTGCGAATTTCGATCTGTGCCACGCCCGGTATCATCGGCGGCGTGCGAATCGTCGCAACCAGGTGGTAGGGTCCGGCATTTCCCTGAAAATACACATCCGGACTGCCGATATGCGCAAGACACGCCGGAGCAAGCTCGAGAGACGAAAGCAAAGCGATGAGCACGGCTTTTTTCATGTCCGTCTAGCGCCTCAGACGCTTCAGCGCGTCAGCAATCACAATTCCGATGCGCGACGAAACAATCGCTGACATCCAGGCGATACCGAAACCGGAGAGCAGGGCAGATCGCGTCGGATCCAATTTCCGAAATTCGTAGATCAGGTAGTAGCGGGACGGCGGAAAAAAATATGGCAGGTTGTTCTGTCCGAAAATCCGGTTGCGCGCCAGCGGCGAGATTAAGAAATCCGCAAACGGCCAATGCACGGCGATCAATCCTGCAAGAAAAATAGTTCCAGCGATCGCCGCCTGAAACCACCGGCTGCGTCCGGAGGTTCTCTGGAATGCGAAATCGAGCAACGCTGCCGGTGCGACCAGGAGCATCGGGAATCCAAGGGGAAGCATATGGGTTACGTTGGTCAGGACCGGCCCAAGTTTCGGCGATGCGGGAAAGAGCGGGAAAATCCACAGTCCGGCGCACATCCACGCCGTATAGACCCCGGCAATGATCGTCGATCCCCAGCGATGCCCGGACGCGCGGCCGAAGGCGACCAGGATCAAGGGCACCCCAATCGTCATCACGCGGTAGAACAGGGCGCTGTGCATCATCGACGCGTCGGAATACTCATAGAGCAACATCATGTGGATTACGAGCTGCAGGCCCGCGAGATACAGCAAAAGGTGAGCCAGCTTTGTCTTGGCGATTCCATCGGCCCGGTTCATTGCGGACACGAGCATAAGTGTCGCGCCGAGAACCACGCCGTTGATGCCCGTGCCGAGGACAAAATGAGGCGGGCTCAGAATCTGGACGTCAAGACCGAATGACGCATGCCACCAGTTGTCGAAAGGAACCGACGTCAGCATCAGCACTCCACCCCACGCCGTGAAAAACGCGCCGAGCGGCCCGCGGAAACCCCAGACCCGCACCGACGCATCACGCAGTGCCGGGTCGTACGCAAATGTGGTAGAGAAAATCAGATAGGTGCAGGTGACCGCAGCCAGCAGGCCGCCAAAGTGGACCGCCAGATGGGCCGGAGTCCAGAATGTGTCGCGGCCAATGGTCATGTGCCAGGAGATATCCCAGTACAAGCCAAAGGTGATGGAGGTTACGGCGGCCGTACCGGACCAAACCTGCCAGGGAACTGCCGCTGCGCGGCTTGCGATCCCCGCAGGTTCCGCGCGGGACGTGATATCGAGCGGAATGCTTTGCGCCATAAACGATGCTCAGTTGAGTCAGGAACAGAAAATCGCCGATATCGTAATAACGGACGGCTAATTAAGATCGATGCGCGTCCGCGCTGCGCGCGTTGCATCCAGATGGTGACTCAGGAACGCGACCCTAATCCTGCTCCCCGCCTCCGGCGAAAGCTCGTCTGAGCGAGGCCCAAAAGCCGCCCTTTCTTCTTGCGGGTTTTGCCGCCGGAGTGTGATCTGATCCGGATTGCGCCTGCGAACCTGGACCTGCTTCTCCCAGTGCGTGTTGCATCGCCTGTGCAAACTCGGGCGCGTTCACATGGCCCGAGAATTCCCATTCCGGCGAGACCTGTGCTTCGCGGATCAGCAGGACCATGTCCTGGGCCGGATCGGGCGGCCGTGTCGGCGAACCGGCAATGAAACTGAGCGGTGGAAGAACGGCTGTGTACACCGGGTTCGAACCGGGCGGCGAGGCCGGCGTGCTTTGTTTTGCCGGCAGAACGATCGGATGCGTTTCGTTCGCTTCCGCGAGTCTGCTGTATTGAACATTCGGCTTCGTCTCGGGTTCGACAGCCGGCTCGACTGCCACAGAAGCGGGCGGCGGATCAGAATGCGGAACGATCGTTGTCGCGTAGTCCGGCGGCGGGGCTTGCGGCGGTCGTGTCGGAATCGGCCCGGCACGTACGCACTGACAGCTTCCGGGAGTTCCTGCAACCGGTAAGAGCCTGCCGGCATTCAGGAAAAATTCTCCAGCCTGCGGAACGATTAACTTCTCGCCGGTGAACTGATGCTCCAGTTGAATCGCACCGCTGCTCGCGACCACGCAGAGCGAGTCATCCAGGCTGAGTCCTACGGTCACGTCGCGCGATCCGCCAGCGATATCGAGCGGCGTGCCGATGATCGTGGGTGTGAAAATGCGCAACGCCGTTTTCCCGGGCAATTCGACGCGCACCCGGCCAAAATCGAGCGCAAGCGTAATCGAGTCACTTGACAGCAAAACCGTAAACTTCGCGGGGCCGCAGATGTCCACCTGTCCTCCGGCGAACAGTGTCAGGAGCGCCTGCCCGGAATGCACGGTGACGACCGTGCCGTTTGAGACGGCAAGACTCGGACCGACGGTCGGCGCCGGGCCGTTCGCGGCCGTTGTGCTTTCGCAGGAAATGTCCTGTCCCTCCACACGTCCGATCGCCCCGGGTGGCGCGTCTTGTGCGCGCGCCGCGAGGGGCAACATCAGTAAACTTCCGGCGAGAAAACAAAGAAGCACACCGCGCGCAGCGCAGAACACACGCCGGGAGACCGGCACGATTTGGAATTGGGGGAACATCCAGACCACCTATACTATACCGCAGTGAACGACGCCTCGAAATCCGCAGCTCCTGCGACCGCAAGTGCCGGCGGTATCCCGATGCCGCGGCTTTCGCGCTGGCGAAGGATGCAGATCCCGGTGATCGCGTGGGCAGCCTACTGGATCATTCGCCTGATTGGCCCGACCTTGCGTGTGGAAATAGTCGGCATACAGAACGCAATACAGATCCGCGCCGAGGGCGAGCCGGGAATCGGCGTGTTCTGGCATCGCTGCATTCTTTCGGCTGCGTGGATTTGGCGGCAGCGCGGAATCGTGGTTCTAAACACGGTCAATTTCGACGGCCAGTGGACCCGGCGCGTGATCGAGCGCCTGGGATTCGGCACCGCTCAGGGCAGCTCATCGCGTGGTGCGCTTGAAGGGTTGGCGGCGATGGCGCAAAGCCTGGAGGCGGGCCGACATGTCGGCTTCACCATTGACGGCCCGCGCGGGCCGCGCTATGTCGCAAAGCCTGGTCCGGTAATCCTCGCGCGCCGAACGGGGCGGCCGATTTCCGTGTTTCACATCGGCGTCGAGCGAGCGCATACTTTTGAGAAATCGTGGGATCTGTTTCAGATTCCGTACCCGTTTTCGCGCGCGGTGATGTTTGTCGCGCCAGTGATTCGTGTTCCCGCGACCGCGGATGCCGACGGGATGAAATCAAAGCAGGATGAGATGCAGGCCGCACTGGAGCGCGTCCGGGACACCGCGGAATCCTGGTTTGGACTGACCGAGCAGGAACGCGACCGCCTGCGTGACCAGTGGGGCGAGACAAGTCCCTAGCTGTCGCCGAGTTTCACCGGGATATCCATTTTCTTGCCGTCGCGAACAATGGTCAGCGTAACCGTATCGCCGGGCCATGCGCGGTTCAGCAGCAGATTCAAGTCCATCTGACTGGTAAGCTCTTTGCCGTTTACGGCCACCAGAACATCGCCGCCGATGCGCAACTCCTGCAATCCCGCGAGCACCGAGCGAGTACCTCCGCGAACGCCCGCCTGCGCCGCGGGGCCTCCGGGAACTACGCGCTCAATCAGAATTCCCTGCTGAACGCCCAAGTGCAGGGCGTCGGCGAGATTGGGCCAGATCGCCCGTCCTTCGGCGCCGAGCGACGCGTGACGCACGTGGCCGGTCGAGATCAGATCCTCGGCCGCCCGGCGGGCGGTGTTGATCGGAATCGCAAATCCGATTCCAGCGGTTGTTCCGGTGGGCGCGTAGATTGCGCTATTGATTCCGATGACTTCTCCGCGGCTGTTCAACAGCGGGCCGCCGGAATTTCCTCGGTTGATGGCTGCATCGGTCTGGATCGCTTCGTCGATAAAGGTGCTCTCGCTGGTTTGCACCGTACGGCCGAGCGAGCTGACCACGCCGGTCGTGAGCGTGCTTTGAAATCCGAAGGGGTTGCCGATCGCGAGCACGCGCTGGCCCACCAGCAGATTGCGGGAATCCCCTAGCGGCAGAGTTGCGATTTTCCGCCCCTTGGGATCGATCTGGAGCAGGGCGATGTCGTTGCGCGTGTCCGCTCCGATGTACTTGGCTTTGTAACGCGATTGGTCGCCGAGCGTAACCTCAATGGTCTCCGCCCCCTGGACGACGTGATAGTTCGTCAAGATGTGCCCGTCGGTGTCAATGACAAAGCCCGAGCCAGCGCCTTCCACCGGTACGGCGTCGAAGAAGAAATCGTACTGAACCGCGCGCGTCACGATATTGGCGATCGCTGGCGAAGCCTGCCTATAGATGCGAACGTTTTGCGCCTCGGTGGGATCAAGCGCGGTGGGGCCTTCATCCGCCGGCAGCCCGGCGGGCAGGGCGTGAACCGACAGGGGATTGTGCTGCCCATAGCGTGAGCCGGCCCAGTATGCGCCGAGCCCAATAATCAGTCCGAGTGCCAGGAGCCGGATCGCGCCTCTGTACTTTCCCGATTTTTCCATCGCTGTACTTCCTTCTGCCGATAGATACGGAACCGCGTCAGCAAATGTTTCTTCCCGAATGGGCCTGCTGCTTCAATTTCTCAACAGTCAGCTTCACCTGCCGCTTCGTTTCCTCAATCGTAATCGAGCAATCGATGACTTCATCAGCCAGCCGCCGCTTCTCGTCAATGGGCATCTGCGCGGCGATGCGCAGTTTAGCATCCTCGATTGATAGACCGCGTTGCTTTAGGCGGTCAAGCTGCTGCTCGGGACGGCACCAGCAAACCACGACGCGATCAAGATTCTTTTTCGCTCCGGCCTCGAGAATCAGCGCCGCGTCCTCAAAGGCCATATCCGGACCTCCCGCGCGGTCCAGGGCCGCAAACCAATTGCTTACGACACTCTGGATGCGGGGGTGAAGGATCTGGTTGAGCCGCGCGCGCTTGTGAGCGTCGGAAAACACGACCGCTCCGAGCTTCGGGCGGTCCACGGCTCCGCCCCTGCCGAGAATTGCGTCGCCGAATTCGCGCACGGCTTCATTGTAGGCGTCCTGTCCGGGTTCCAGCAGCTCGCGCGCAATCGTGTCGGCATCGAGCACCGGGTACTCGTCATCGCGCAGCAGACCAGCTACGGTAGATTTTCCGGAAGCAATGCCGCCAGTGAGGCCGACGCGCAGCATCAGGGACGGGAAGCTGCGCCCACCGGGGCGCGCGCGCCGCGGCGCATGCGCGCCGCTTTGACCGTGTTGCTCATGAGCATGGCGATGGTGAGCGGTCCGACGCCGCCGGGCACCGGCGTATAGGCGCCGGCGATCTCAACGACATCAGGGTGAACGTCTCCAACCAGGATCGAGCCCTTGGCGCGATACGACTCCAGCTTCGCGGGAAACTTCGCGAAGATGCGCTCGGCTTCGCCGGGGTCCTTCACTACGACCTGGCCGACGTCAATGACTGTGGCGCCGGGGCGGATGAAATCCGGGGTCACCATCGCCGCTTTGCCGATGGCTGCGACCACGATATCGGCGCGGCGTGCGATGTCGCGCAGGTCCTTGGTCTTGGAATGGCACAGAGTGACCGTGGCATTTGCGTGCATAAGCTGGAGCGCCTGCGGTTTGCCGACAATATCGCTGCGCCCGATGACCACGGCGTTGGCGCCTTCGATCGGAATGTTGCTGCGACGAAGAATTTCCATGACGCCGGCTGGCGTGCAGGCGAGCAGCGTGGGGCGTCCCGCGACGAGATTGCCGACGTTGACGGGATGAAAGCCATCCACGTCCTTCGCAGGGCTCACTGCTTCGAGAATTTTCTTGGAGTCTACTTGCTTGGGCAGCGGCATCTGCACCAGAATGCCGTCCACGTCGTCGCGCTCGTTCAGCTCGTTGACGATGGCGAGGAGCTCGGTGGTTGAGATCGTCGCCGGCGGCGTGATGTGGAAGCTCCCAAGCCCGAGCTTCTCGCATGCCGCGATTTTGCTGTTTACATACAGCCTCGACGCAGGATCGTCTCCGACGAGTACGGCCGCAAGACCCGGGCGGATCCCGGCGTTTGCGAGGTCGGCGATTTCGGCCCGCAGTTCGGCATAGATCTGATCTCGAATTGCGTTGCCGTTCAGGATACGCGCGGCCATAAGGGTGCTCCTTGTTTGGCGTTGCGATGGAATCGAACGCGCCATGATAGCACACGCGATTTGTCCGTGTTTACATCCTAGGTCAAACCCCGGCGCCTCGAGCGGTGACGTGCCGACGCACTCCGGATGGGCAGCAGCACGCATACCTGGAGCAGGGGATTACGTGACCGCGAGCCCGTGCTCGAAACGGGCGTTGTACAATGATGCGTGCCCTTGACGAATCGGCAGGAGAACTGCGGGTGATGTGCACAGACGGCTCCGAGAGAAAACAGCTGGAGCGCGCGATGCGCCTCGCCGGTCGCCTGCCGCCGGGACAATCCGCTACGCTCAAATGGCCGGTCTTGCACGAGGGTGCGGTGCCGCGATTTGATCCGCGCACGTGGGATTTCCGGATCGCGGGGCTGGTCGAGAGACCTGTCCGACTCACGTGGGACGATTTCACGCGGTTGCCCACGGAGGAGATCACCGCCGACATGCACTGTGTTACGCGCTGGAGCCGGTTCGACGTGCGGTGGGAAGGTGTGAGGTTCCAGGAAGTGATGAAGCTGGCCGGAGCGCGCCCAGAAGCGAAATATGTGATGGTGGTAGCCGAACAAGGCTACACGTCGAATGTGCCGCTGGAAGATCTGATGCGGCCGGCAACTCTGTTCGCAGTGAAGCATAATAGCGAGCTTCTTCCGGCCGAACACGGCTACCCGGTGCGCCTGGTGGTGCCGCACCTGTATGCGTGGAAAAGCGTGAAATGGGTTCGCGGACTGGAATTCATGGCGCAGGACGCACCCGGCTTCTGGGAAGAAAACGGCTACAACATGCACGGCGATCCGTTTAAAGAACAGCGCTTCAGCGGCTAGCCGGTTGCGGAAATTGCTTTTGTCGGTCCCCTCGGCGCGGAGTAGAATCCGGACCGTCGCGGTGGCTCAACAAGACTTTGCGGTTATACTCTGTGAGAATTCATGGCGCTAGCCCCAGGCACAAAGCTCGGACCGTACGAAATCAAATCGCTGGTAGGCGCAGGCGGCATGGGCGAGGTTTACCGCGCTCGAGACACGCGCCTATCGCGCGACGTTGCGCTGAAGATTCTCCCGGAATCTTTCGCGCGGGATGCGGACCGCCTGCGCCGCTTCGAGCAGGAGACGCAAGCAGTCGCGGCCCTGAATCATCCGAACATTCTTGCGATCTACGACGTCGGCCACCACAACAGCGCTCCGTTCCTGGTTTCCGAACTGCTGGAGGGAGAAAGCCTCCGCACCGTGCTGAATCGCGGTCCGATCCCGCAGCGCAAGGTCGTCGAGTACGCCGTGCAAATCGCAAATGGCCTGGCGTCTGCTCACGACAGGGGCATCGTGCACCGGGACCTCAAGCCCGAGAACCTGTTTGTGTGCCGCGACGGTCGCGTCAAGATTCTCGATTTTGGCCTCGCCAAGCTCGCTGGAACGGCGGGGATCGAGCCGGACGGCGCGACCATGACGGGCTCGCATACGGCCGCGGGCGTTGTCCTGGGCACGGCGAGCTACATGGCCCCCGAGCAGGTGCGCGGCGAGTCCGTCGATGCACGCACCGACATGTTTGCCTTCGGCGCCGTTCTCTTTGAGGTGCTGTCAGGCAAACGGGCATTTCAGCGCGACACCCCTCCGGAAACGATGACGGCGATCCTGCGAGACGACGTGCCGGAGGTTACCAACGTCGAGCCTCCGATTCCTCCGGCTCTTGATCGCATCGTCCGCCGCTGCCTTGAAAAGAGTCCCGACCACCGTTTCCAGTCCGCGAAGGATCTGGCATTCGGTCTGGAATCGCTCTCGCAAGTCTCCGCGACCAGCAACACTGGCGCGCAGGCTGCAGTTGTAGAGGCGAAGTCCGACCCCCGGCTAAAGCTCGGTTTGGCTGCTGGAGGAATCGTGCTGGCAGCGGCCTTACTCGGCCTGGGCTGGTGGACCGGGCGCGCCGCGGGAGTCATCGCGCCGCCCGAGTACCATGAGATCACGTTCCGGACGGGCTCGGTTGGCAACGTCCGGTTTACTCCCGATGGCAGCATTGTTTACAGTGCCGCATGGGAAGGTGGCGGCGACCAGCTCTATATTGCTCGCGCGGGCGACAATGGCTCGACCGAATTGGGGTTAAAGGACGCGGAGCTTCTATCGGTTTCAAAAAACGGTGAGCTCGCCATCCGGCTTAATTCGCTTGCCCTTGGAGGATATGCGAAGACAGGAACTCTGGCGCGGGTGCCCCTGGGCGGCGGCTCGCCGCGCGAGGTGTTGGAAAATGTCCAGGACGCGGAGTGGGCTGCCGACGGCGAGAACATGGCCATCGTCCGGTATGTTCCGGAGAGTTCGCACTGGCGTCTGGAATATCCCTCCGGAAAGGTGTTGCTGGATACGATCAACTGGATCAGCCATCCCCGGATTTCGCCGGACGGAAAATCGGTGGCCTTCGCCGACCACGAAAATCCTGCAGGCGACGACCAGGGTTCGGTGGCGGTGATGGACCCCGATGGGCACGAGAAGAAACTTTCGACAGGGTGGTCTTCGGTCGAGGGCATCCAGTGGTCGCCTTCAGGCGATGAAGTCTGGTTTTCAGCCTCCGACAGCGGAGCAGCGAACCAGCTCCGCGCTGTGACGCTCGGTGGCAAGGTGCGGACCATCGCCAATGTCCCCGGGGGGATGTGGCTTGAAGACCTGCACAATGACCGCGCGTTGATGATCACCCATCAGCAGCGCATCGACCTTCGCGGAATGCCGCCGAACGGAAACCAAGAACGCGACCTCGGGTGGCTCGGATGGTCCGGGCTCCGAGACATCAGCCGCGATGGCACGAAGATATTGTTCGAGGAAGAAGCCGAGGGCGGCGGACCGAACTACACCGTGTACTTGCGCGACACCGACGGGGCGCCTCCGGTCCGGATCGGCGAAGGCGTCGGCGCGGCGATTTCTCCGGATGGTAAATGGGCAATCACCAGACCGCTCAAGACCGGTCAATTGACACTGGTTCCCACCGGTGCGGGCCAGAGCAGGCAGTTGACCCACGACGATATCAGCTATGGCATGGTCCGGTATTTGCCGGATGGCAAACACCTGCTTGCAGCAGGAATCGAGCCGGGCCATGGGGCTCGTGATTACCTGATTGACGTAGGCACGGGCAACTCGACGGCTGTGACACCAGAAGGCGTCGGCGGGGTCCTGGTATCGCCCGACGGGCGTAGCGTTGCGGTGACGGGACCCGACGGCAAAATAGGAATCTGGACGTTCGGTGAGAGCACCGTGCGCCCCATCCCGGGCCTGGATTCCTCGGAATTTGTGGAAGGATGGACCCCGGACGGGCAGTCTTTGTATATGTCATCGCGTCAAGGGGGAAGAAAGACCGCCAAGGTGTATCGCGTGAACATTGCTACCGGGAAAATGGAATTCTGGAAGGAATTCGGAGCGGATCTGCCGGCGGGAACGGCGAGCGTCGGTCGTGTGCAGCTTTCCAGCGGCACGAACGCATACGCGTACTCCTACGACCAGACTCTCTCGGAAACATATTTGGTGAAGGGATTCAAGTAACCGTCGTCCGTTAGACGGAGTCCCAACCTCGTGAAATAAAAACGCCCCGGAAAAATTCCCGGGGCGCTTTCATTTTCCGATTTCGCGTTTCGGCCGGCTTCAAGCTCCCCTAATAGATGTCGTACTGCTCCCAATGCAGCGTGGGATCGGCCTGAATGATTACCGTTTTCTTTGTCCATTGTTCGAGCTCATCGATCAGTGAAGACTCGCGCGTCTTGAGAGCTTTGCCGATTTCCGGATGGACGCGCAGCGTGATGCTGCCGGAACTCAACTCCGGAGCCATCTTGTGCGCCTCGGTTTGAATTTCGTAGCAGAGCGTGGGTATCGATTTCACCATTCCCGAGCCGGTGCAATACGGGCAGGGCTGCGAGAGCATCCGCTCAAGCGCCTGCTTGGTGCGCTTGCGGGTGATGGCAACCAGGCCGAACTCGTTGAAGCGGAGAACCTTGGACGGAGCACGATCGCCGCGAAGGGCGTCTTCCAGGGCGGCCATGACCTTGTCGCGGTTGCGCCTCTCCTCCATGTCGATGAAGTCGATCACGATGATGCCGCCAAGGTCACGCAGACGCATCTGGCGGACAATCTCTTTCGCGGCTTCGGCGTTGGTGCGGACGATCGTGTCTTCCAGGCGATTGGATCCCTTGCCGACGAATTTTCCCGTGTTGACGTCGATGGCCACCAGCGCCTCGGTGTGGTTGATGACGATATAGCCGCCCGATTTGAGCCAGACCTTCGGACGCAGGCCTTTGTCGATTTCCTGCTGGATGCCGAACTCCTCAAAGACCGGATTTTCCTTGGTGTAAAGCTTCACGCGACCGACCAGTGCCGGCTGGAAGCGGCTCATGAAGTCCACGACTTTTGTGTATTCTTCCTCGGAGTCAACCCAGATCGCGGTGTAGTCCGAACTCATATGATCGCGCAGCAGCCGCTGCACAAGGTTGAGATCGCGGTGCAGGATTGACGGAGCTTTTTTCTGCTCCGAACGTGCCTTGATCTCAGACCAAGTGCGCGTAAGGAATTCGACGTCGGCGCGAACTTCTTCCGGCGCCGCGGCGCCGGCAGCCGTGCGGACGATAAAGCCTCCGCCCGCGCTGCCTTTGGCATCGTTGACCAGGTGGCGCAGGCGCGCGCGTTCCTCCGCCGATGCGATCTTGCGCGACACTCCGGTATGGTCAAGCGTGGGCATATAGACCAGGAAGCGCCCCGGGAGAGCAACGTGGCTGGTGATGCGCGCGCCCTTCTTGCCCAGCGGTTCTTTCGCGATCTGGACGATGATTTCCTGGCCCTGCTTCAGCATGTCGGCAATCAGCTGCGGCCGTCGCGGCGCCGAATGCTGATGACCGTGGCCACCGCTGCGCCCGGGCTGCGGGCGGCGTCCGCGGTCGTCGCGACGCCCGCGATCACGTCCGGGACGGCGCGCGGGGTTCTGCATCCGCGCGCGGAAATCGTCGCGGACCTGCGCCTTCCACGGCTGCTGTTCCTGTAATGGTGGGTTCTCGCCGCTAGCGGGCGATTCGCCTTCCGTGGAAATTGCTTCCGGCTCGTGCTCGGAATCAGACGGCGGCGCAATCATGCCTTCGGTCTCAGCGTCGGCTTCCTCTTCCTCAAGTTCCTGCTCGTCCGCTTCGGCGTCTGTTGTCGCCCCCGCGGTCATGGACTCGCGTTGGTCTGCGCCTTCCACAGCGTCGTGCACGGCGCCAGCCGCTTCATCGGCAGCGGCAAAGCCTCTTTCTTCCGCCGCGCGTTCAGCTTCCTCTTCGCGAGCGTCGGCGACATGTTCGGCCAGGACCGCAGCTTCCTCTGGGCTCAGTTCCGGCGCAGCGTGCTCTTCGTGTGCGGATTCCGTCGCATGAATCTCGGGCTCGTTGTGTTCGATCTCGCCTGCAGGTTCATGCTCAGGCACAGAGGGAGCAGCCGCTTCAACGTGCTGTTCAGCGGCCGGACCGCGATTCTTCCACTTCGAAAGCGACTCGCCGGGCAAAGGTTCCAGGCCGGTCGCAAATGATCCCGTGGGCCCCGTGCGGGGCTCAGAGCGGAACTCGTGCCGAGGCTCAAATGCTCGCGGAGCCGGGGACTCGTGTATCTGCTCGGGCTGTTCGACCGGAGCTGTAGGCGGCGCGCTTGCAGCGAAGTTTGTGGGCTCGGATGGTGCCGAGATTGCTGCCGCGTCAGCTGGCGAAGCCGGGGTGAACTCTCCGGCAGGCTTGTCGCGATATTTTGCGAGAGATTCTCCCGGAAGAATGATCGAAACGTGACCTTCCGGCGCTCCCGGTTCGCTCGGGGCATCTTCAAACGGGCGGCTAGTCGCGTATTTTGACGGAGGAAGCTCGCGGCCAAAGCGCCGGTCGCCTCCGCGCCCGCCGCTTCCGCCACTGCCACCGCGCCGGCCGAAACGCCCTCCGCGTCCGCGGCCACCGCCGCTACGGCGCCCAAAGTCGCGGCCGGGCCTGCTGTTGCGATTGTCGAAGTGGGGGCGGTCGTGCGGAGCCGACGGGGCTGCAGGCCGCGGATTGATCAAGGCAGGCGGGTGTGCAGCATCCACTGCAGCGTTTCCTGGCTCGATCGCCGACGCAGCCGATCCTTCGTGCTCCGGGCCAGCGTCCGGGGCGGCGGGTTCATCGGTTGCGAATTCGACGGCAGGCAGTGCGGCGCTGGGCGGCCGAGTGAAGGCCGGCGCGCCGTGATCGGGCGCCTTGGGACTCTTATCGTCTGCAGCGGCGATGTGATCGTCGAGTTCCTCGATACCTTCCAGGAAGTCGGTGACGTACAGGAAGGCGTCGCTATCGAGTCCGATATCGACAAAGGACGACTGCATGCCTGGCAGCACGCGGGTGACACGCCCCTTGTAAATGCTCCCGACTAACGCAAACTCTTTTTCCCTCTCAACGTAATACTCACAGAGCAGACCTTCTTCCATAATGGCGACCCTCGTCTCGTGGGGGTTCGCCGATATAACCATTTCCTTCGACATGGATACTCCTCATGGCGCATCGGACCGCGCCGGCGCACGTATGCGCGCGGAGCGCCCGGCGGGCGTGGCGGAAGGCTGTGCCTTGTACCTGCCACGGCGGGCCGTCCAGGAAAGAACGATCGCGTTCTTGGATCGATTTCCTCACCCGATGCATTCCTCAATTCAAAATTGAAATCTGAAATTCCGGTCCCGAACGACGAGGACGCGGGCACTGCTGAATCTTTGTTTGGCTCTCACAGCCGGGGTTCAGTTGACGAAACGCCGCATGCGGACGTTCATCACCAGTCCCAAAGCCAAAAACACGAAGGCCGTTGCCGACCCTCCGTAGCTCATCAGCGGAAGTGGAATGCCGGTGACCGGCATATATCCGATCACCATCGAAGCGTTCACCAGAACGTGGAACCCCAGGATCGCGGTCACTCCCATCACGACGTACATCCCGGCACGATCTTTCGCTTTCTGCGCGTTGTCCACCAGCCGCAGAATCAGGCCCAAGTACAACAGCAAAACGACACAAACGCCAATGAAACCTTGTTCCTCAGCCAGCGCCGCCAAAATGAAGTCCGAATAACGGACGGGCACAAAGCCCAATTGGTTCTGGCTGCCTTTACCGAATCCTTTTCCCCAGAATCCCCCGGAGCCGACGGCGATTTCGGACTGCAAAATCTGATAGCCGGCTCCGCGCTGGTCCTCCTCCGGATGCAGAAACGTCTGAATGCGCTGTTGCTGGTACGGCTTCAGGTGACGCCGCATGTTCCAGCCCAGCGGCACAAGCAGCGCAACGATGATCAGGCCGACCGCCGCGTGCTTCCATTGGATGCCGGCGAAAAAGGCTCCGACCACTGCAACGGGGACCAGCACCATTGCGGTCCCCAGATCAGGCTGCTTCAAGATCAAGCCTACGGGAATTAGCGTCAAAACGCCAATCTTGAGCAGATCGGTCAGTGTCAAGCTGTCGGTGCGTACTTCCGCGAAGTAGCGCGCAAGCACGATGATTATAATCAACTTCATTATTTCTGACACTTGCAAATTCATCAGACCGCCGAGCGAGATCCAGCGCTTGGCCCCCAGGCGGGAAAATCCGAGCAACAGCACGACGAGCAGACCCGCGACGCCGACCAAATACAGCGCCGGCGCCTGATCCATCAAGGTGTGGTAGTCAATGCGTGAGATCGCGAACATGCCCGCCAGCCCTATGCCGATCCACATGAGCTGTTTCCATTGCATACCCGCCATTGCGCTTGCGTGTGTGGAAGAGTAGATCTCAAGCACGCCAAGCGCACTGATGGTGCCGGCGATCGCCAGCAGAGGCCAATCGAAATCCTGAACGCGCGGACGATCTTTCATTGCTGCTCCGCACCGACGGCTACCCCTACCGGACGCACAGCGGCGGCCGGAGACAAGTTGTCGGCAGTGGAAGGCTGCGGCAAGTGGCCGGCCTTCTTGTCGTAGTAGGCCTTCACGACGTCACGCACAATCGGACCGGCCGACGTGCTTCCCCAACCTCCGGACTGGACCAGGGCCGCCACGACGATATCCGGATTGCGGCGAGGAGCGTAGCCGACGAACCAGCCGTTTTCCTTCAGCTTCTTGCCCAGTTTGTTCTGCAGGTCGAAGCTCTCGACTTGAGCCGTGCCGGTCTTGCCGGAAAAGTCGACGTTCTGCAGCTTGATCTGCCCCGAGGTGGTGCCGTCGGGTTCGTTCACGACGCCCCACATTCCGTCGGTTACCTGCTGGACGGTGTCGTCAGAAAGAGGAAAGGAAGTCGACTTCAGGTCGGTTGCGTCCTTTAACAGGTGCGGCGGAATCAGCGTCCCGCCATTGGCGACCGCAGCGATCATACGTGCGAGCTGGATCGGCGTGACCATCACCGCGCCCTGACCGATGGAGACGGAGATTGTGGAGCCCGGATACCATTTATGATGGTCCACACGTTCGACCCAGTCTTCCGACGGCATCAAGCCCGGCTCTTCGCTCGGCAAATCGATCCCCGTGCGCCGGCCAAGCCCCAGGCCAAAGGCGTACTGGTCAATGCGGTCGATCCCGAGCTGTTTGCCCACGTTGTAAAAGTAGACGTCGCAGGATGCGACGATGCCCTTGTGAAGGTCAACCGAGCCGTGCGAGTGATCGCAGTGAAATACCCGGCCGTAAAATGTTGCGTAACCGGGGCAGTAGACGGTGTAGTTTGCCGGAACGACTTTGGTCTCTAGCATCGCCGTCGCCATTACAACCTTAAAGACGGAGCCCGGAGCAAGCTGCGCCTGAATCGCGCGGTTGAGCAGCGGCGTTTTCGGGTCGGTATTCAGGTGTGCCCATTCCTGGTTGGGAATGCGGACGGCGAAGTCGTTAGGGTTGAACGTCGGCCGGCTCACCATCGCCAGCACCTCACCGGTGCGCGCATCCATGGCGATCAGGGCGCCTTCCTTGTTCGCGAAGTCGGCCTCGGCGATCTGCTGCAGGTCCTCGTCAATGGTGAGCTGGATCGGCTTGCCGGGAATCGCCTCAACGTTGTCGAGCGTGCGCATGACCTTGCCGACGCTGTTGACCACCACGCGGCGCATGCCGTCGGTGCCCACGATCTGATCGTTGTATTGTTTTTCAAGCCCGGCCTTACCGACGATGTCTCCCGGGCGGTAGCGGTCGGGATTCTTTTCCATGTCCTGCACGGAAACCTCGCCGACGTAGCCGATCGTATTGGCGAGCATTTCGTCGTGCGGATAGCGGCGCCGCTGGACCATCATCAGATCCAGCACCGGCAGATCGGCGCGGTGCGAATCAACGAACGCGATGTCCGCCTGGCTTGCCTCGGGTTTGATGATGAGCGGAAGGAATTTTGGTTCCGTCTTCGCGGCATCGAGCTGCTGATCCAGATCTTCTTTCGCGATTCCCAGACCTTCCTCGATTTGCGGGAGGTTTTTCTCGAGCAGCTTAGGATTGTCGCGCAACAACAGGATACTGAAAGATGGATAGCTATCGACCAGAACCCGGCCGTCGCGGTCGAGCATGGCTCCGCGGGGTGCGATGATGGCGATCGAGCGGATACCGTTTTTTTCGGCCAGGTCGGAGAAGTGCTCCGACTGCATGACCTGCAATTTCCAGAAACCGACCAGCAAACATACGATCATGGTCGCCGAGAGATAAGAAAACAGGGCCAGGCGTCCCTGCGGAATCCTCTGGTCGTTAACATTCCACGATGGCAACGAAACTCCTAGGCGGCGGGCCGTGCTCGGCCCGGGTGTTCCCGGTCCCCGACCGAATATGAGGGGAATCCCGGCAAAATCCCGATTGAGACCCGGACTGTTCAAGCTAACACTGCGCCTGTAGGGGCCGCAAGCCACCCATGTCCTTTCCGTCAATGCAATGTTCCAGGTTGGACCGGGGGGGGGCCGGACGCCCCGGCGGTTTTCCCCTGTCTGAGCTTCACAGACGGGGGATCCCTGGCGCGCTGGAACTCTTAACCGGGCTGTCACACGCCGTTCACATGGACCCGTTACCGTCGCGCCTCTCAGCCCAATCACCTGACCCCGAGCAGGGCGCCTGTCAGAACAGGCGACGAAGCCTTCCCGGTGCCGGACCGAGTGGCGAGCGAAGCGCTCCATTCATTTTGTGCCTAGGAGAGAAGAACCATGGCGACGGGAACTTCCGTACTCGACTCAAAGATGACCACGCGCCCCGGCAGGGTCGGAGTCCTGATCTTCGGAATAGCGATGATCATCGGATTCATCTACGCGGGAAGCCATCTGATCGGCGACCTGCGAGGCTTCCATCCCGCGGGCGCCCTGCCGTTTATCCTGTTGGGAATAGCGCTGTTGACCGCGCTGGGATTTGAATTCGTGAACGGGTTTCACGATACGGCGAACGCCGTCGCCACGGTGATTTACACACACTCACTTGAGCCTCATGTGGCTGTGGTATGGTCCGGCGCCTGGAATTTCATCGGCGTTCTGGTTTCAAGCGGAGCGGTGGCCTTTGCGATCGTGTCGCTTCTTCCCGTTGAACTGATCCTCCAGGTGGGAAGCAACGCGGGGTTCGCCATGGTTTTTGCGCTGCTGATCGCTGCCATCATCTGGAATCTCGGGACGTGGTACTTCGGACTACCCGCGTCGAGCTCCCATACGCTGGTCGGCTCGATTATCGGCGTCGGAATCGCCAACCAGCTGATGTCGGGCAAGACCGGCACCAGCGGCGTGGATTGGGGTCAGGCGACGAATATCGGGAAGTCTCTTCTGATATCTCCGGTGGTCGGATTTGTGGGCGCAGCCCTGCTGCTGCTTGTCGCCAAGAAACTGATCCCCAACAAGCAACTCTATGAAGCACCCAAAGGGAAAGAGCCGCCCCCGTTCTGGATTCGCGCACTACTGGTGCTGACCTGCACGGGCGTCAGTTTTGCCCACGGTTCAAACGACGGCCAGAAGGGCATGGGACTGATTATGTTGATCCTGATCGGTACCGTACCCACCGCTTACGCGGTCAATCACGCAGTGACGCCCGCGCAAACAGCGGACTTTGCGGCCGTTTCGACGCAGACGGCAAATATGCTCAGCAATTACCTATCGCCGACGGCCGTAGTCGGCGACTCGCGCGACGAACTGACGGACTACATCCGCTCGAAACAGTTCACGCCGAACACGATGCTGGCCCTGCGGGAGCTGGTGAATGGTATCGGTACGGAAATGTCGCAATACAAGGAACTGAAGGCCGTGCCGCAGGATAAAGTTCGCAACTTCCGTAACGACATGTATGTGGTGAGCGAAGCATTGCGGTTGATGCAGAAGTCACATAACCCACAGTTCTCTGACGCCGACGCCGCGGTGCTGAAAAACTACAAGGGCCACATCGACAATGCGACCAAGTTCATCCCGGGCTGGGTAAAAGTCGCCGTGGCGCTGGCGCTTGGCATGGGCACGATGATTGGCTGGAAGCGGATCGTGGTTACCGTGGGCGAGAAGATCGGAAAAGATCATCTTACCTACGGCCAGGGCGCCGCAGCAGAAATCACCGCGATGTTCACCATCGGCGCAGCGGACTGGTTCGGGCTGCCGGTCAGTACGACGCACGTATTATCTTCCGGAGTGGCCGGAACGATGGCGGCCAACAAGTCCGGATTGCAGTGGTCCACGGTTCGAAGCCTGGCGATGGCCTGGGTGCTCACCCTTCCCGTTGCGATGTGTCTGTCGGGCACTTTGTTCTGGGCGTTCCGGACACTGGGGAAGTAACTGGCTGCTGGCCCGGTGATGATGTGTGCGGAGGCGGCCGGAAAGCCAGGGTCTTCTGTTGTGTCGCGAACTGCGAGGGCGGCAGGTTAGCTGCCTGGGAGGCGTTTCAAGTCGCGTCGGGTCTTGCCCGGAAGCCTAGGACGACCTGCGGAGGCGATCAAGGAGCGCAAAAAGAGCAACTCCGAAGGCCGCCGTGGCCAAGGAATTCACCAGCAGGCGCACGGTGAAAAAAGGTTCAGGGTGGTTCAACAAAACGCGCTGCGTAACTGCAAAAATAATCTGGTGAAGATGGAAGAAAAGAAATATCAGAGCCAGGCGGCTGACCGGATGCTGGGTATCGATCCGAGCGCCAACCGTTGATGCCAGGTAGCCTACGATGGTCTTGGCGATACCGTAGAGACCGATGGGATTATCGTGGCTGAGCGCGTCCTGCAGGATTCCGATTGCTCCTCCCAGAAACATGCCCGTGACCGGATTTCGCCGGCTCACGCCGAAGTAGATCGTCACCAGCAGCGGCAGATCAACCAGCTCTGACCAGCGGCCGTACTTGTTCAGAAACGCCTGCAGGACCAGCGCCGAAAACGCCGCCACCAGTACCGTGCCGCCATAATACTTGTGGACTTCGATATTCGATTCCGACTGCGCCCCGGGATTGAGCATGTAAGACATTTTTCAATTCTGGGAATTGGTCGGCGCAGCGGCCGGAGTTTGGTTTGCGGAAGATGCCGCGGCCGGCTTCGCCGATGCCGGTTTCGCAGCTGCTGCCGACGCAGGGGCTTCCTTCTGTACGATGCCCGGAGCGCCCGATTCGGCGCTGGCGGCGTCGGCTGATTCGTTGGTTTTTTTCAGCTCCTGCAGGGTCAGCAGGATCAGTACATCCTCCAGCCGGTCCAGACGCGCGGCGGGACGGACATGGATCGTCTGAAAGGGATTCCCCTGGCTTGCCATGGACACCGTGCCAATCAGCAGATCCTTGGGGAAAATGCGGTCTTCACCGGAAGTAAGAATCATCTCGCCCTGATGCACGGGCTCGTCGTTCACTACGTAGTCCAGCCGCGGGTCCGGGTCGCCGCTGCCCTTGACCACGCCGTGCGTCCGGGTATCGGCCAGCAGCGCTCCGGCGCCGCTGTCCTTGTCGTTGATCAAGAGCACCTGAGAGGTGGCCGGAAAGACCTCGACGATCTTCCCCACGATGCCATCGGGCGTGATCACCGGCTGATTGCGGCGCACGTGATCGCGGTCGCCACGATTTAAGAACAGCGTGTGGGAGGCCGGGTCGGCGCTTGCGCCGATCACCTGCGCCGCGAGCATGGGCGTTTCCTGATGGGCCTCGTGGAAATTCAGCAGAAGGCGCAGCCGCTCGGCCTCACCCGCCTGGCCCTCCAGTTCCCGGTTGCGGATTCGCAGTTGATCAAGTTCCGTGCGCAGACGCAGGTTCTCGGCCCGGGTGCCGCGGAGGCCGATGTACTCCGACCAAACGCCTCCCGTTTTGGAAAATCCCCAGGTGCCGCTGCGTTCAAAAGGCATCACCGCCGCAGCGGTCCAGTAACGGATCAGCCGGACGTCATGGTCGCGCTTGATCTGGAAAGCGAGCAGCAGGACTTGAGCCAGCACGAGGGCGGCCAGCAGAGCCAGCGGACGTTGACGAAGAGTGCTGTCGAGCATCGGTAAGGTACGGCCAACTTCAGGAGTTGAATCCCCTGAAATAAAAGCAAGGTTATGACGGGGTTAAAATCCCGTCCCTGTTCCAGCAAGCATCCGATTTCTGCAGCCAGCAGGAAACCCGCATTCGCCTAAAAGCTTCTTTAATCAATCGATACCAGGCGCAGCAGCCGGAAATCGCTGAGCATTTTCCCGGTGCCGAGAACAACCGATGCCAGCGGATCGTCGGCGATCGATACGGGCAATCCGGTTTCCTCGCGGATGCGCTTGTCGAGGTTCTTGATCAACGCGCCGCCCCCGGTCAGTACGATGCCTCGATCGCTGATGTCGGCCGACAGCTCCGGAGGCGTGCGTTCCAGTGCCACGCGGATGGCATTGACGATCGTCGAGATATTTTCAGAGAGCGCCTCGCGGATTTCGCTGTCGTCAATGGTGACCGTGCGCGGCACGCCCTCGATCAGATTGCGTCCTTTGACCTCGAGCGTCATCGGTTTTTCCAGCGGGTACGCGGATCCGATTTCGATCTTGATCTGTTCGGCCGTGCGTTCCCCCACAAGCAGGTTGTACTTGCGCTTCAGGTAATGCATCACGGATTCGTCCATTTCGTTTCCGGCCACGCGCACCGAGCGCGAATAAACGATTCCACTCATGGAAATGACGGCAATGTCGGTGGTCCCGCCGCCGATGTCCACGACCATGTTTCCGGAGGGCTCCTCGATTGGCAGGCCCGCGCCGATGGCCGCGGCCATGGCCTGCTCAACCAGGTAGACTTCGCTTGCCCGTGCGCGATAGGCCGAATCCTGCACGGCGCGCTTCTCGACCGGCGTTATCTCGCTGGGGACCCCGATGACGATTCTGGGATGAACCAGGACGCGGCGGTTGTGCGCCTTCTGGATGAAGTAGGTGAGCATTTTTTCGGTCACCTTGAAATCGGCGATGACGCCGTCCTTCATCGGTTTGATAGCCACCACGTTGCCTGGTGTCCGGCCGAGCATTTCCTTTGCTTCACGGCCGACGGCAACGACTTCACCGGTGTTCTTGTTGATGGCGACGATCGAAGGTTCATTGACGACGATGCCTTTGCCGCGCGCAAAGACCAGCGTGTTGGCTGTTCCCAAGTCAATGGCCAGGTCGGAGGAGAACAGGCTGAAGACCGAGCGCATGCTGTAGCCGTTTTTATTCACGAAATGCTTTCCTCTCAGGGTATTTGCGCCCGCCGCCCAAGCGGCGCACCGGTCGGGCTTCTACAACTCTATGGAATCACCACATCGACGCGCTTGATCGCCGTTCCGCCCCGCCGGTTCTGACCGGTGATGACGATCGTGTGGCTGCCCCGCGTCATGGGGTCGGTAAAATACCGGAAATGGCCGTCCGATTTGATGTCGGCCACAGCCGCGCCGTTGATGATCAACGCGGCTCCCGGCTCGGTACGTCCGATAACCTCGACAACACTGCCCTGCAACTCGGTGTCGTCCACTTCCAGGAGCATCTCCTGCTCCTTGCCCTGGGTCACCAGCGTGAATTTATAGGACTCGCTTGCGTCGCTGACGTTGCCCTTTTCATCGATCGCGCGCACTCGCCAAAAATAATCGCCAGGGTCCAAGCCGGAAACATCCACGCTGGTCGACGCTGACTTCCGTTCTTCCACAATATGGTTGAATGCGGTTGTCGTGCTGGCCTGGAAATCGTACATCTTGGCCGTCGCCGCCGCTTTCCACGAAAAGTGGATGGGGTCATGCTTGGGATCGGCGACGATGATCGGCTGCAAATTCAGCGGCTCAACCAACTGGGGAGGAGCCAGCACCTGGGATTTCGTAATGGCGCCCCCGCCTGCGGTCGGGAACGTCGCCCGCTCGTACTGGCCGATGTCCACGTGCTCGGTGCCGCGGTTCAGTTCCGCGCTTCCGGAATCGACGGTGATCTGCTGTTCCTTGGTTCCCGGATCGCTGCGAACCGCCGCGCGGCTGTTTTCGCGCAGGGAGGCCACGGCGTTCTCGAAGGAAACCTCGGCCTTGGAGCCCGGAACCTGCCACGTTGCAGTTTGCAGGTCCACCTGGCCTGAACTGATGTGCACGCCGACCTGCGAAGCCTTGTCCTGATCGACGATATTTTCTTCGACTGTTACCAGCGTGTCGCCCTTCACCGTGTAGGTCGTACCGTCGGCGAAGGCAATACGCGCGACTCCCTCCGACGTCGTCTGAATCAGGTCTCCTTTGTCCAGCGTGACCTGGTAATCGGCGTTCACCCACTGAACGGAATTGACCTTTTTCACCTGCACCTTGCCGTCCAGGTTGACAAAACGCGCCTGCCGCGACGACGGGTTGGCGACGCCGCTGTCGGGCGATCCCGAGGCGGCCGTGATCCTTCGCAGCACGCCGTTTGAGAAATCCGGAAACGCCAGGTACACGATTGCCAGCACAATCGCGACCGCGACGAAGGCGTACAGCACGACCGTGCGGTATTTCACGGTGTGCCAATACACCTCTACGCGCGTGATTTTCGGCTTTACTGCGGCGCTCGTTTTCGCATCTATGGTCATTACGAGGGGTCAATTTAAAAATCTAGCATAGGGGTATAGGCCTTTCAACACGGCGAAAAAACAGTTGCGAAATCGCTAACCCCCTCCCATCAGGGATTTACGCGCCGTGCCAGGCCAACACGCTGATTCCATGGAGGCTTCGACCGGTTTGGTCGAGCGCAGCCATTTTGGAGGTTGACCGCGGCCGCCGTATTTAGCGAGACTAAGGAGGCGCTAGGGACCGGCCTATGCCCGCTGCGGCTGCCCGCAACAGACTCACCAAGCCGGCTCGTGCGGCCCGATCCTAGTTTCCGGGCTGCGAGGAAATGCAATGACAGACCGTAGAAAAGAAGTGATTGGCGAGATTGTGCCGCCCCAGCGTCTGATGCTGACGCCGGGCCCATCGTGCGTCGATCCGCGCGTGTATCGCGCGATGGCCGCGCCGATCGTGGGCCACATGGATCCATGGTTTACGCAGATGATGGACGACGTGCAGGAGCTGCTGCGCCGCGTCTTCCAAACGCAGAATCGCATCACCTTTCCGATTTCTGCGTCCGGCTCGGGCGG